>Ga0075425_100000867_pt1 | contig 29054 bp, 29 predicted proteins | sample SoiMethybrSBSTD4_FD_75300 | JGI IMG/M metagenome (GOLD analysis project Ga0075425, IMG submission 75300) | Bulk soil microbial communities from a Populus tree surrounding site in Tennessee, USA - Soil MetaG P. TD hybrid SBSTD4 | ecosystem: Environmental > Terrestrial > Soil > Tree plantation...
TCGCCGGTGGCGTCGCGCTGATCGTCGCGCTCGCGCCGCAGCCACAGGCCGCCGGCCTGACCGCTGCCGACTTCCCGGCGGTGCAGCAGGTGTTCGGTGCCCGCTGCGTGACCTGTCATTCGAGCCATCCGACGAATCCAGGGTTCTCCGTCGCGCCGAAGGGGGTCATGTTCGACACCCAGGCAGAGATCGTGGCGAACGCCCAGCGTGCGTACGAGCAGGTGGTGGTCACGAAGGCGATGCCGCTTGGCAACGTCACCGGGATCACCGACGCGGAGCGCGACCTGATCGGCCGGTGGGTCCGGAGCGGCGCGCCCGCGCCCTAGCCGCGCTCCAGCCGGTCGCGCGCGATCGCGAGGAACTCCTCGATCCCGGTCGCGAGCTCGTCATGGCGCGGGCGCCGCAGGCGCGCCTGCAGCACCGGCACGATCTCGGCGCGCGAGCGTCCGTTCACGAACACGACGAATCGGAAGCCGAACGTGCGCTCGTACTCAGCGTTCAGCAGCTCGAGCGTGCGCATCGTCTCGCGATCCGTCGCTCCGGCGTTCTGTTCCGCCGCCGACCGCGCCGATAGCCCGGTGACCGCGCCGATCCGCGGGTGCGCGTTCAGGACGGCGATCCGCTCGGTCTCGCTCAGCTGGCCGATCACAGCGCGGGCGCGGGCGATGATCGCGGCGGGGCCGCCGCCCTCGCCGACGCGCTCGGCAAGGACCGGCGCGCGCTCGAAGGCCTCAGCTACCCCGGTAGGTGACACAGCCGAACGGCGTGACCAGCAGCGGCACGTGGTAATGACCGTCGTCGAGCCGCACCTGCAGCGCGACCTCTTCGAAGAACGGGCCTTTCACCGCGAAGAGCAGACGGTACGAGCCCGCGGCGAGCTCCCGTCCGAGTGCGGTGATCCGGCCATCGTCGTCGGTGTCGCCACGCGCGACGAGCTCGGTCCCGCGATAGAGCGACACGCGCACGCCAGGGACCGGACGTCCGATCGCGGTGTCGAGCACGTGCGTCGAGAGTGAGGCCGTCATGGGCGCGGATGCTAGCCCTATCCTTGCCCCGCTCGTGAAGATGTTGAAGATCGTCGCCGGACCATTCACGTTCCGCGCGAAGCTCGAGGAGGAGCGCGCGCCGAAGACGGTCGCCGCGATCCGCTCGATGCTCCCGTTCAAGAGCAAGCTCGTGCACTGCAAATGGAGCGGCGAGTCCACCTGGGTCCCGATGGGCGACACGAAGGTCGGTGATGCAGGCGGGCTCGCGTTCGAGAACCACACGAGCCACCCCGCGCCGGGCCAGGTGCTCATCTATCCGGGCGGCATCTCAGAGACCGAGATCCTGTTCCCCTATGGCTCGACGCTCTTCTCGAGCAAGGTCGGGCAGCTCGCCGGCAACCACTTCGCGACCGTGATCGAGGGGAACGACAAGCTCGCCGAGATCGGGCGGCTCACGCTGTGGGAAGGCGCGCAAGACTTCACCATCGAGCTCGCGTAGCCGCGTGGACCTCGCGATCCGCGGCGCGATCGTGATCTCCGACGGCGCGGATGCCCGGGACATCCTCATTCGCGATGGCCGGGTGGCGGCCCTCGTCGAACCGGGCGCGTCGGCGGCCGACGAAGAGATCGACGCGACCGGAATGTTCGCGCTGCCGGGGATCGTGGACGCGCACGTGCACTTCAACGACCCTGGGCGCGCCGAGTGGGAGGGCTGGGCGAGCGGCAGCCGTGCCGCCGCGGCCGGCGGCGTGACGACGGTCATCGACATGCCGCTCAACTCGCTTCCGCCCGTGCTCGACGGCGCGTCGTTCGACAGCAAGCGCGCGGCCGGCGAGCGCGCGTCGGTCGTCGACTTCGCGCTCTGGGGCGGGCTGGTCGGCACCGATCCGGCGCCGTTTCGCGAGCTCGCCGATCGCGGCGCGGTCGGCGTGAAAGCGTTCCTCTGCGACAGCGGCGTGCCCGAGTTCCCGGCGCTCGCCGAAGCCGATCTCGAGCCCGCGATGCGCGCGGCGGCGTCGGCCGGCCTGCTCGTCGCGATCCATGCCGAAGACGACGAGGTCATTCGGAACGCCACCGCGAGGGTCCGCGACGGCGGGCGGCGCGATCCTTCCGCGTGGGTCGCGTCGAGGCCGGCGGTGGCCGAGATCCGCGCCGCGACACGGGCCTGTACGGCCGCGCGCAAGAGCGGTGCGCGGCTGCACGTCGTGCATATGTCGTCCGCCGGCGTGCTCGGGGCGATCGGCCTCGCGCGCCAGGCCGGCACGGACGTGACCGTCGAGACCTGCGCCCATTACCTCACGTTCGACGAGACGGACGTCGATGCGCTTGGGCCGCTCCTCAAGTGCGCGCCGCCGATCCGCGATGCCGCGAACCGCGATGCCCTGTGGGAGGCCCTGCTCGGCGGGCGCATCGATCTCGTCGCGTCCGATCATTCGCCCTGTCTCGCGGCGGACAAGGACAAAGGACGAGCCGACATCTTCGCGGCGTGGGGCGGAGTGTCCGGCGTGCAGTCGCTGCTGCCCGCCGTCTTCACCGAGGCGCGCCGCCGCGCGACCGGCATGGACACGCGCAAGGTCGCGGGCTTCGTCGCGTGGCGGCTCGCGGCGAGGCCCGCGGACCGGTTCGGTCTGGGCAGGCGGAAGGGCCGCATCAAGGCCGGCGCCGACGCGGACATCGTGCTGTTCGATCCGGAGCGCGAGTGGGCGCTCGAGCCGAGCGCGGTGCTGACCCGGAGCGGCCTCACGCCGTACGCGGGCCGCCGATTCACCGGGGCCGTCGTGCGCACGCTCGTCCGCGGCCGGACGGTGTACCCCGAGGCGGACCGTGGCGCGGGCGGCCGCTTCGTCGCGGCGGACCGCGCGGCATGAGGATCACCGGCGGCACGGTCCTCTCGATGCGACCGGGCGATGCGCCGGCGGTCCGCGACCTCGCGATCGACGGGCAGCGGATCGTAGCGAACGCCGGAGGCGAGGCGATCGACGCGAGCGGCTGCTACGTGATGCCGGGGCTCGTGCAGACGCACATCCACCTCGTGCAGACGATCTTCCGCGGCCTGGCCGAGGAGCTCTCGCTGCTCGAATGGCTGCGCGACCGCATCTGGCCGCTCGAGGCGGCGCACGACGAAGCGTCGCTCCGGGCGACCGCGCGGCTCGGGCTCCTCGACCTGCTGACCACCGGCACGACGACGATCCTCGACATGGGCACGACGCACGGCGGCGACGTCATCGCCGAGGAGCTCGTCGGGTCCGGCATCCGTGCGCGGTTCGGCCAGACGATGATGGACGGCGGCGACGGCGTGCCCAAGGGCCTGCGCGAGACGACCGAGGCGTCGCTCGATGCGAGCGCCCGCCTCGCGAAGACGTGGGACGGCGGCGGGGACGGCCGCATCGGCTACGCGTACGCGCCGCGCTTCGCGCTCTCGTGCACGCGCGAGCTGCTCGAGGCGGTCGCGGACATCACGAAGCGGCTCGGCTTGACGATCCACACCCACTCGAACGAGAACGTCGCCGAGCGCGCCTTGATCGAGGGCGCAACCGGGCAGGCTCCGACCGCGTATCTCGACAGCGTTGGGCTCGTGAACGACCGGAGCGTCATCGCGCACGGGGTGAATCTCGACGAGCGCGAGATCGCGATCCTCGCCGATCGCGGCGCCGCCATTACGCACTGCCCGTCGTCGAACCTGAAGCTCGGCAGCGGCATCGCGGATGTCCGCACGCTGCGCGACCGGGGGATCACGGTCGGCGTCGGCGCCGACGGCGCCGCGTGCAACAACCGGCTCGACGGCTTCGACGAGCTGCGGCTCGCCGCGCTCCTGGCCGCATCGCTGCACGGTCCCGGTGCGCTCACGGCGTGGGACATCCTGGCGATGGGCACTCGCGACGGCGCGCGCGCGCTGCGCATGGATGACCGGATCGGGACCCTTGAGGTCGGGAAGCAGGCTGACCTCATCGTCCTCGATCCCTCGAGGCTGGCGGGGCCCGCCGGCGATCCGGCCACGCGGATCGTGTATGGCGGCGGCTCTCGCGCGGTGCGGGACGTGATCGTCGACGGGAAGGTCGTCGTCCGGAACTTCGCGCCGCTCACGCTCGACGCCGCCGAGGTGCGCGCTCGAGCGGCCGAGGCCCTTCCTGCGCTCGCTCAGCGCGCCGGCATCTGATCCGCGGACGTGGACGAGGTGATCGTCGCGACGGTCGACAGCGAGCCGGTCGCCGAGCTCATCGCCGGCCGGCTGCGCTCTGAAGGCGTTCCGGCCCGGGTCCGGTTCGACTCGCAGATCGGCGTTCCGCGACAGATCGCGCCCGCGGGTCTCGGCTTCGGACCGGGCGCGTTCCGGGTGGCCGTGTTCGCGCACGATGCAGGCCGCGCGCGCGACATCCTGGCCGATGCTGAGCCGCAGCGGTCCCGGTCGCGGCCGGTGCTCCGCGCGATCGCAACGACCCTCGCGATCCTGCTGCTGCTCTCATTCATCCCCGGGCTCGTGCAGGCCGCCGCCCTGCTCTTCGGTCTCGACCGGTAGGCCTGCCTCCACCCAGGCTGTGAAGCCGCCGATCACATCGGTCGTGTTGGGGAAGCCGAGCTCCTGGAGCCGGACCGCGGCGAGGCTCGACGAGTAGCCTTCGTGACAGACGAGGATGAGCCGGTCCTCATTGCCCGCGAGCGCCGGCTCCTGTGTGCCCGAGGCCGGGTCGACGCGCCACTCGAGGACGTTGAGTGGCGCATGCACCGATCCGGGGATCCGGCCATGGCGCTGACGCAGGTCGCTCGGGCGCACATCCACGAGCGTCCATCCCTCGCGCACCCGAACGGCTGCCTGCTCGGGCGTGACCCGACGCAGCCGTGCTTGTGCGGCGGCGAGCACATCGTTGATCGTGCGGCGCGGCATCGATGCCATGGTCTACCTACAATCCCGGCCGGGTGCGCTGAGCGGCTGCGAGCTCACGTCAGGGGAGGTTCGAATGCTCCGTCGGACCACGTTCGCCATCATCGCGATCATCGGGCTCACGTCACTCGGTCCGTCCCCGCTCGCCAGCGGGGGATCCATCCCGCAGGGGACCCAAACGAACGCGGCCTACGAAAGCAGCGGCTCGGGTGTGACCGCGGTCTTTGCCACGACGCAGAGGGTGAGCTGCTACACGCCGATCGCGCCGTACGCCGGCAACATCGGTCCGAACGATGGCTATACGGGCGAGTCGGTGTGTCCCGGCGCGACGACCGGAGAGGACCTCGGACCGTACCCGACACAGGCCGGTGCGAACCCGGGGTACCCGGCGGCCTCGCCGATGCTGGTCAAGGACCACTCCGAGTCGGACATCCGCGTCGACCCGCTCAACGCCTCGCACGTCATCGGGACGTCCAAGTGGTTCGTGAGTGCCGAGGGGTACGACCACCTCCTCGGCTTCTATGAATCGTTCGACGGCGGCGCGAGCTGGCCGGTGCAGGGACACATCCCCGGTTACGAAGGCTGGACCGACAACACCGACCCGGTGGGCGCGTTCGACCGGTACGGCAACTTCTACGTGCTCGATCTGCCGTACCAGTTCTTTTACAACGCCGACGGCAGTCACAACTTCGCGATCAACCCGAACAAGGAGCCGAACCCGAGCGTGCCGGCCGAGGTGATCTCGGTGGCCGTCCGGCCGCACGGTGCGAGCACCGCGACGGATTGGCTCGTCACACACAACGGCCAGCCGGACATCGTCGCGGCGTACCCGAACAAGGGCAACGAACCGGATAAGCAGTGGATCACCATCGACCGGAACCCGACGAGTCCGTTCGTGGATCGGATCTACGCGATGTGGGTCGACTTTACCGGCTGCTGCACGCCGCACCCGGTCGTGTCGTGGGCCACCGCGCTCTCCAACGGCACGCATACCGATTGGTCCCCGCCGGTCGCGCTCCCCGAGGGTCCCGCGATGCCGCAGGGCGCGACATACCTGCTGCCCCACGTGGCTCCGGACGGCTCGCTCTGGACGACCCTCACGAACGGCGGTCCGGCGCACCAGTACGCCTCGGACAAGATCATCATCGACCGCTCGAACGATGGGGGCGCCACGTGGACGATCGCTGGTGTCGTTGCCGACAAGACCGTCGCTCCGCCGGCGCGCTACCCGAACACCACGTTCCGCGAGGGCATCCTCAACAGCTTCGCTGTCGGGCCGATGCCCGTCGCCGGCCATTACCCGCTGTACGTCACCTACGAGGACGCGGGCGAAGGTCTGACGAGCGTGCTCCTGACCGCCTCGTATGACGGCGGCGTCACCTGGTCCGATCCCATTCGAGTGAACGACAATGCCGCTCCTGCCGACGCCTTGCAGCCGACCGTCGCCACCGCGGCGAGCGGCACCGTTGGCGTCGCGTTCTACGACCGGCGACTGGCCTGCCCGACGCCAGGCAGTGAGGCCACGGCGGCCGGTATCGGACTCGACCAAACGAACCCGAACTACGCCGCGACGCCGCCCTACGGCGCGGCGAACTACTGCATGAACGCGAGCGTCCAGTTCTACGCGGCCGACCTCACGCCGAAGGGACACAACATCCGCCTCAGCGCGCACACGTTCGATCCGCAGCTGAACGCACCGCACACCGGCTGCCCGGCGTGCCTCCAAACGTTCTTCGGTGACTACTTTGGGTTCGACACCGCCGGCACGATCGCGTTCTTCACATTCGCATCGACGTACGACGACGGTTCGAACCCGCAGCATTACCAGCAGCAGGTCGTCGCCTCGCTCACGATCCCGTGATCGCGGTCGCGGGAGGCCTCCGGACGAGGCCTCCCGCGGCCTATAGTCCGCGCAGGGCGTGAACGTCGACATCGCGCGCACCCTGGATGACGCGCTGGCCCTCATCGCCGAGCGGCCCGGCGCACAGATCATCAACGGGGGCACCGACCTGATGGTCGAGATCAACTTCGGACGCAAACGGCCCGACGCGATCGTCGCGATCGACCGGATCGAGGAGCTGCGCCGTCTGTCGGTGGACGGGTACGTGACCATGGGCGCCGGCGTGACCTTCACGACGATGCTCGAGCGCGACTGCGGGTCCGTCGCACTGCGCGAGGCCGCCCGGACGGTCGGGTCCCCGCAGATCCGCAACGCGGCGACCGTCGGTGGCAACGTCGCCACCTCGTCGCCGGCCGGGGACGCCCTTCCGGTCCTGACGGCGCTGGACGCGTACGTCGAGCTTCGCTCGAAGGATGAACGGCGGAGCGTGCGCTTCGCCGACTTCATGACCGGCCCGAAGAAGAACGTCCGCGCCGCGAACGAGCTCGTGACCCGGGTCGGCTGGGAGCACGCCGGGCCCGCGCAGGTGTTCATGAAGGTCGGCACCCGGAACGCGATGGTCATCGCCGTCGCAGGTCTCGCGCTCGTCGCGGACCGCGCGCGCAAGCGCGTGGGGATCGGGCTCGGGTCGTGCGGCCCGACGATCCTCCAGGCTCCGGAGGCGACGTCCTTCGCCGCGGGCCTCTTCGATGAGGCGAGCTGGCGCCCGTTCACCCCGAGCGATGCCGCGTGCGCGGAGTTCGGCGCGAAGGTGGCCGCCGCCGCGAGGCCGATCGACGACGTGCGGGGCACGGCCGCCTATCGCCGCCACGTTCTCGCGGTGATGGGCGCCCGCGCGCTCGCGCGAGTCGCGCGGATCGCGTAATGCGCGTGCAGCTGGTCGTGAACGGTGCGCCCCGCGCCGCCGAGGCCCGCGACGGCGAATCGCTCCTGTCGTTCCTGCGCGAGGAGCTCGAGCTTCCTGGCAGCAAGAACGCGTGCGAGCAGGGCGAGTGCGGCTCGTGCTCGGTGATGCTCGACGGCGCGCTCGTGTGCAGCTGCCTCGTGCTCGCCGCGGCGTGCGCCGACAAGAAGGTCGACACCGTCGAGGCACTCTCCGCCAACGGGACGCTCCATCCGCTGCAGCAGGCGTTCCTGAAGGCCGGCGCGGTGCAGTGCGGGTTCTGCACGCCCGGCCTCATCGTCGCCGCGAACGCGCTGCTGGCGCGCAACCCAGAGCCGAGCGATGCCGAGATCCGCGAGGCCCTCTCGGGGAACATCTGCCGCTGCACCGGGTACGGCAAGATCCTCGAGGCGGTGCGCGACGTGGCCAAGGGCGCGCGCCCGTGACCCTCACCCGGCAGCGCGTTCGCGGCACCGTCGGCGAATCCGTCGAACGGCCCGACGGCCCGCCGAAGGTGAAGGGCGAGTTCACGTACGCGAGCGACCTTTGGGTGCCTGGAATGCTGCACGGCGCGACGCTCCGCAGCCCCCATCCGCACGCCCGGATCGTCTCGATCGACACGGCGAAGGCCCGCTCGTTCCCGGGCGTCCGCGCCGTCCGGACCAACGTCGATCTGCCGAACTCGGAGCTTTACGGCCTGATGAAGAGCGATCAGTACCCGCTCGCACGGAAGAAGGTGCGGTTCCTCGGCGATCCGGTCGCGATCGTCGCCGCGGATGACGCGCAGACCGCCCGCGACGCGCTGAAGCTCATCAGCGTCACGTACGAGCCGCTTCCGCCGATCACGGATCCGATCGCCGCGCTGCAGCCGGGCGCCGAGCCGGTCCACGACAAGGGCAACGTGATCGACGCGGTGCATCTGGTCCACGGGGATCCATCGATCCACGCGGACGTCGAGGTCACCGGCGAATACGAGCTCGGCATGCAGGACCAGGCCGCGCTCGGGCCCGAGGCCGGCCTGGCGATCCCCGACGACGACGGCGGCGTGACGCTGCACATCGCGACCCAGTGGCTCCACGAGGACCTGCGGCAGATCGCGCCGTGCATCGGTCTCCCCGAGGACAAGGTGCGTCTGGTCATGTCGGGGGTCGGCGGTGCGTTCGGCGCGCGCGAGGACGTCACCCTCCAGATCCACCTCTGCCTGCTCGCGATCGCGACCAAGCGGCCCGTGCGGATGACCTACGGCCGTGAGGAGTCGTTCTACGGCCACGTGCACCGCCACCCGGCGCGGCTCTTCTACCGGCACGGCGCCACGAAGGAGGGAACGCTCGTCTCCGTTCGCGCGACGATCGTCCTCGATGGCGGCGGCTACGCATCGTCGAGCCCGGCCGTCATCGCGAACGCCGCGTGCTTCGCGGCCGGCCCGTACCGGGTGCCGAACGCCGAGGTCTGGAGCATCGGCGCGTACACGAACAACCCGCCCACCGGTGCGATGCGCGGGTTCGGCGCGGTGCAGACCTGCTTCGCGTACGAGGCCCAGATGGACAAGCTCGCGGCGAAGCTCGGGATGGATCCGATCGCGCTGCGGATGCGCAACGCGCTCGTCGACGGCGACGAGATCATCACCAGCCAGCCCGTCGTCGGATCCGAGCCGGTGAGCGAGGTCATCCGGCGGGCGAACGCCCTCCCGCTGCCGCCCGAGCACCGCGCCTCGGCCATCGAGCTGCCCGGCGGCGCGGGGAACCTCACCCTCGGCGAGGGCGTGGTCCGCGGCGTGGGCTTTGCGGCCGGGTTCAAGAACGTGTGCTACTCGCACGGGTTCGACGACTCCTGCGACGCGCGGGTGCGGCTCGAGCGCGACGCGGATGGTCCGGTCGCGCACGTGCACACGGCCGCTGCCGAGGTGGGGCAGGGCGTCGTCACCATCCAGCTGCAGATCGCCCGTACCGAGCTCGGGATCGAGCGCGTGATCGTGGACAACGCCGATACCCAGATCGGCTCGGCGGGCTCGAGCTCGGCATCGCGGCAGACGTGGATGACCGGCGCGGCGGTGAAGGCGGCCTGCGATCTGGTCAACGCCGAGCTCGATCGTCGCGCGCGTGACCGCCGGATCGCGCGCGACCAGCTCGAGGAGCTCCTCGATACGCCGATCGAGCATCGGATCACCTATCGCCACAAGCCGACCGAGTCGCTCAACGACCTGACCCAGAACCATGGACACGTCGCGTTCCTGTTCGCCGCCCACCGGGCGAGCGTCGACGTCGATCTCGGGACCGGGCTCGTGAGCGTGGTGCAGGTCGCGACCGCGCAGGACGTCGGGAAGGCGATCAACCCCGTCGCGGTCATCGGCCAGATCGAGGGCGGGATCGCGCAGGGCCTCGGCCTGGCGGTCATGGAGGAGGTGATCCTGAAGGACGGTGCCGTGAAGAACGCGTCGTTCACCGACTACCTGCTCCCGACCGCGCTCGACATGCCGCCGGTGGTCGCGGACGTGATCGAGCACCCCCATCCCGACGCGCCGTACGGCGCGAAGGGCGTCGGCGAGCCACCGACCATCTCGAGCACGCCCGCGATCGTCGCCGCGATCCGCGCCGCCACCGGCCGCGAGCTGAATCGCGTGCCCGTGCGGCCCGACGACATCGTGTTCGGCACGGTCGCGCGATCGGGCTGGGCTATCGTCGCGGGCATGGATCCGCGGACGGCCAAGCGCGCATGACGGGCGAGCTCGGCCTGCCCCAGGTCGCCGGCTACCTCGAATCGAGCTGCGCGCTCATCGAGGCCGAGCTCAACGCGCTCGGCGACGACGCGAGCTGGCACCAGGCGAGCGGCGAGTGGTGCGCGCGTGAGGTCGTCGGCCACCTCATCGAGGCGGAGAAGCGTGGATTCGCCGGCCGGATCCGGATCATCCTCGCCAACGACCGTCCGAAGCTCGAGGCCTGGGACCAGGACGCGGTGCAGATGCAGCGCAACGACTGCGCCCGGGTGACCGACAGCCTGTGGATGGAGTTCATGGGTCTTCGGCACGACTCGGTGAACCTCGTGAGATCCCTCAAGCCGAGCGACCTCGACCGGAGCGGCCTGCACCCGAAGGTCGGCGAGCTCAAGGTGCGCGGGCTCCTGCATGAGTGGATCTCGCACGACCGCAACCACACCAAGCAGCTGCTCTCCATCGCGCAGGAGCGCGTTTGGCCGTTCATGGGCAACTCGCAGCTGTTCAAGGGAGAGTGACGGCCTGATGCCGATCCATCTGCGCGCGCAGCCGGGCGACTATGCCGAGGCGTGCCTCCTACCCGGCGATCCGCTCCGCGCGAAGTACATCGCCGAGACCTACTTCACGGACCCGAAGCAGGTGAACGCCGAGCGCGGCCTCCTTGGGTACACCGGCACGTACGAGGGCACGCGGGTATCGGTGCAGGGGACCGGGATGGGCAGCCCGGGTGCCGTGATCGTCTTCGAGGAGCTCATCCAGCTCGGGGTGAAGACGCTCATCCGCGTCGGCACCTGCGGCGGCCTCCAGCTCGGCCAGAAGCTCGGCGACACCATCGTCGCGATCTCCGGCGTATCGGCCGATTCGACCGCGACGCATCTGGTCGGGAACGAGCCGCACACCCCGACGGCGAGCTGGGAGCTGAGCCACGCCGCGGTGCATGCGGCGGAGGCGATGGGCCAGCCCGTGCACGTCGGCCCGGTCGCGTCGAGCGATCTCTTCTACAACCCGGACGAGGGCCAGTACCTGCGCTGGTCCAAGCGCGGGGTGCTCGCGGTCGAGATGGAGGCCGCCGCGTTGTTCACGGTCGCGGCCCTCAAGGGCGTGCGCGGCGGCTGCCTGCTGCTCGTCTCGGACATGGTCATCGACGGGACGTTCACCCGGATCAGCGATGAGGAGATGCGCGCGGCGGTCGATCGGATGACCCGCATCGCGCTCGCGGTCGCGACCGGCCAGCGCGCGCCCGCCTCCGCTGCGGCGAAGGGCTAGCGACGCTCCAGCTCGAGACGCTCAGGGCCGCGCCGAAGGTGCTCCTGCACGACCACCTCGACGGCGGCCTCCGGCCGAAGACCGTGGTCGAGCTCGCGAAGGAGCTCAACTACGACGGCCTGCCGACGACCGATCCGGCCGAGCTCGGCCGGTGGTTCCACGCGAGCGCCGCCTCCGGCTCGCTGCCGCTGTACCTGCGCGGCTTCGCGCACACGATCGCGGTCATGCAGACGCCCGAGGCGGTCGAGCGGGTCGCGTACGAGTGCGGCGCGGATCTCGCGGCCGACGGCATCGTCTACGCGGAGATCCGCTACGCGCCGGTCTTCTCGACGCAGCGCGGTATGAACTTGGAGCAGGTCGTGGCCGCGGTCGCGCGCGGTTTCGACCGCGCCGAGCGCGACCATCCGATCCTGCTGCGCCAGATCGTCTGCGCGATGCGCGACCGCACGGACTCGCTCGAGATGGCGGAGCTCGCGGTCGCATTCCGCGATCGGGGCTGCGTCGGCTTCGACATCGCCGGCGAGGAGGCCGGCCACCCGCCGAAGGTCCACCTCGAGGCGTTCCAGTACTGCCGCCAGCAGAACTTCAGCATCACGATCCATGCGGGCGAGGCGTTCGGTCCGCCGTCGATCTGGCAGGCCCTCCAGTACTGCGGCGCGCACCGCATCGGCCATGGGGTGCGGCTCGTCGAGGACATGGCGGTCGATGGCGGCAAGGTGGTGAAGCTCGGCCAGCTCGCGACCTACATCCGCGATCACCGGATCCCGCTCGAGGTCTGCCCGTCGAGCAACGTCGACACCGGCGCGGTCGCGACGCTGGCCGAGCATCCGATCCGCTACTTCCTCGAGCAGAAGCTCCGCGTCACGGTGAACACCGACAACCGGCTCATGAGCGCGATCACGCTGTCCGAGGAGTTCCGCCGGCTCTCGGCGACCCTTGGCCTCACGCTCGACGACGTCGAACGGCTCACGATCAACGCGATGAAGAGCGCGTTCCTCGGCTACGACGAACGCGTCGCGGTCATCTACGACCGCATCAAGCCCGGCTACGCGAGGCTCCGTGGCGAGCCATCCCTCGCGTACTCGATGCCGCCCGGCGCCTAGGGCGAGGCCACCTCCGCGACGTCCACGTCCACGTGGGCGCTCGACCGGAAGTGCCGCAGGCGCGGTGAACGGAGGGCGACCGTCGCGACGCTGATCCCGACGAGGACCGCGTTGATGGCCGCGCCGGCGGCCGGGCCGATGGAGGCGACGATCGCGCCGGTCTCGATCTGCCCGGCGTTCGTCAGCCCGCGGCTCGTCACCGTGATCATCGACATGACCCGGCCGCGGTACGCGTCCGCGGTGGCGAGCTGCGCGATCGTGTTGCGCATCGCGCCCCAGCCCGAGTCGGCGATGCCGAGCACGAACAGCACGACCATCGAGAGCGCGAACGAGGTGGAGACGGCGAAGCCAAGGAGTCCCACGGCGTACAGCGCGCCCGACGCGATCATGAGCGCACCCTTTCGCCGGACGTTGCCCGTCGCGACGAGCGCGACCGTCCCGACGATGGCGCCGGCGCCGACGGATGACAGGAGCAAGCCGAGACCCTCCGGTCCGACGTGCAGGATGTCGCGGGCAAAGATCGTGACGAGTGCGCTGTTGTGGCCGAAGATCGACAGCGCCGCCTCGGTCGCGAGGATGAGCGGAAGCACTGGACTCTTGAGGGCGTACTGGATGCCGCCCCAGGCCGAGCGACCGAGCGAGACGCGCGGGCCTCCGGCCGTCGCGAACTTCGTCCGGATCGCCAGGAGCGCGAAGATGATCGAGAAGTAGCTCGCCGCGTTCACGAAGAACGGGCTCGATGGCCCGACGGTCGCGATCAGGATGCCGGCGATCGCCGGTCCGAGGAGCGTCGAGAGCCGGAAGATCACAGAGTTCAACGTGACGGCGTTCTGGAAGTCCGCGCGCGGGATGAGCTGCGGGTAGAAGGAGTTGCGCGCCGGCGCGTCGAAGGCCGAGAGCGTCGAGTTCGCGAAGCCGATGAGGTAGATATGCCAGAACTGGACCGCACCGGTCGCGACGAGCGTGCCAAGGATGAGCGACGTCACCACCTGCGCGGACTGGGTGAAGAGCAGCAGCCGGCGACGGTCGATGCGATCCGCGAGCGCGCCGCCGAAGAGGGCAAGCGCGAGGATCGGCACGCCGCGGACGAGCCCGCCGAGGCCCAGGAGCAGCGGCGAGCTCGTGATCGCGTACAGGAGATACGTTGTCGCGGTCATCTCGATGAACGTCCCGATCTGCGAGACGCACTGCCCGATCCAGTAGAGCGCGAAGTCGCGGTGCCGCAGCGGCGACAGGCCCGGAAGCAACCGCATCAGCGGGCTACTTGAGCCAGGCGATGTCACCGAAGAAGAAGTTGTCGCCCGAGGCCAGCGTCTTGATCGAGAAATCCTTCATCGACAGCTGGAAGAATGCCCCGGTCGAAACGTAGGCGAGGCTCGAGCCATCCACGGACCAGGCCGGGAACGTGTCGTCGCCGGTCTGCGCGAGCGAGCGCAGCCCGGTGCCGTCGGGGTTCACGATGAAGATCTCCGACGGGATCCCAAGGTGGGCGTAGTGCGGCAGGTAGACGTCGCTCGACTTCGGCGCGCTGTGGCCGGCCGCGCAGAACACGATGGTGTCGCTGTTCGGCGCGAACCGTGGAGACTGGATGTAGAAGAACGTGTCCTTGAACAGCACGTGCGCGTTCGTGCCGTCGGCGTTCGCGATCCATACGTTGTCGTTCTGGCCGTCCTTCAGGTGGATGAAGGCGATGAGCTTCCCGTCGCGTGAGATCGACGGATCCGCCGCGTCGGTCAGTACCCGGACGCGCTCGCCCGTCTTCAGGTTGACCCGCTCGATCGTGGAATCGTTGCCGACGTACACGCCGTTCTTCACGATCGCCGCGTTCCGGTGGAAGTACAGGAACGTGCCGGTCGGGTCGTAGCGCGGGGTGTCGTAGAACACGTTCTCGCTCTCGTGCGGGACCAACGCGTGGAGACCCGTGCCGTCGAGGTTCACCGCGTCGATGTCCGTGCCGAATCCGGTCTTCGGATCGGGCGCGGCCGTGAGCGCGAACAGCAGCTGCTTGTGGTCCGGGCTGAGCGACGGGAGGGCCGGTGCAGCCGTCGGCGGGAGCGCGACGATGCGTCCGAGGATCCGCGCCGCGTCGTCGAGGCAGAGCAGGCCGGCGGGGTTCGCGAGGATGAACGTCGCCGTCGCGCAGGCCCCGGCACCGCTCGGCGCCGGTGTCGCGTTCGGGCTGCACGATGCCAGCACGATGGCCAGCGCCGCGAGCAGCCGCTTCAGGCGATGACCTCGCCGGCGCGCTTCGCACGTTCGCGCAGCCGGTCCTTCAACAGGTGCGATCGGCGCGCGTAGCGCTGCACCGCTCCGACGTACGCGGCGTGCGACCACGTGAGCGGCGCCACGGACATCGGGTCACCGGTCAGCGGATGGACCTGCTCCGCGAGCACGCCCGAGCGGTTGGCCTTGGTCGCGCACCACTCGAGGAGCTCGCGAGGACGCTCCAGGTCCGCGAGCGTCGTGGCCGTCGCGATGTGGTGCTCGGCCGCCCAGAGGGTCGCGACGAACCACGGGTTCCCGGGCACGCTCGCGATGTCCTGCGATTGCTGGAAGTAACTGTCGTTCTCGTAGCGGGCGAAGCCGCCGATCGCGGTCTTCACCCAGAGCCGCTCCTCGAGGGCGCGCATCGTCGCGACCACGCGAGGATCGTCCGCAGGCAGCATGCCGAAGAGGAAGATCCCGGCCATCGACATGTCGAGCGTCGGGTCCTTGGTGACCGTCCCGTCGGGGAGCACCATGACCGTGCGGACGAAGCGCCCGCGCTCCTCGTCGAACAGGTGCGTGAGCGCGGCGGCCTTGATCTCGTCCGCGGCCGTGCCGTATCGACGCGAGAGATCATGCTGGCCGAACGCCGCGGCGAAATCGCGTGCGGCGGACAACCCGGCCCACACCGCCGCCGTCGTGAACGCGTGGATCCCGCGGCGCTCCTCCCAGAGATCGAACGACGGCGCGGGCAGCTTCGTCCGCGGCTCGCGGTAGCTCGACATGAAGTCGGCGCCCGTGCGAACCAGCTTCCGGTACAGCGGACGAACGAATTCGATGTCGCGGTCGCGGTCGTAGTGCTGCCAGAGCGCCCAGATCGGCAGGCCGGTCTCGTCCTCCTGGATCGGCAGCTCGAGCCGGCCGTCCGGCGTCGACCAGGCGTGCCACGACGAGCCGAGCGATCCGTCCGGGTTGTACTTGTGGAGCAGGTATCCGTCGCGGGTCATCAGCTCGCCGCACAGGTAGAAGAACCGCCGGGTCACCTCGCCATAACCCGCGAGGTCGAGCGCGTGCGCCACGAGCGCGCCGTCGCGGGGCCAGAGATAGGAGTACGTGTCCCGGTTGAACCGCAGGACGTCCGAGTCGTTCCCGGCGATGATCGCGCCCCGATTGTCGACCTGCGTGCGGATGATCAGGGTCGACTGCTTGTAGAGGTGGATGAGCGGATCGGGCAGGTGGTCGGCGATCGTCTCGTCCTTGTTCGCCCAGAGGTTCCAGTAGTCGCCGGTGCGCGACAGGAACGAGCCGACCCCGCGCTCGCGCACGAGCTTGTCGAGATCGCGGACCTCGTCGTAGGTCTGACCCGCGGCGATCACGAACGTGGCGGTCGCGAGCCCGTTCGCGGGAACCCGAAGCCCGAGCAGGCCGACGCTGTCGATGGAGCCCTGCGCGACGAGATTCCGCGACAGCTCGCCGTCCTCCGCGTCGCGCCAGGTGCCCTCGCGCCCAAGCGCCTCCTTGAGGCCGATCGCGAACGAGGTCAGCCCCGACTCGCCCTTCGCGTTCACGCCGCTCATGAGGAAGTAGCGGCGGCCCTTGTAGTGGACGATCGCGCGCGTCCGGGGGTCGTAGAAGGCGGAGTCGCCGATGTCGTTGCCCCAGAGGTGCGCATCGAAGTGCTGGAACAGGCGCACGTCGCGGTCGCGCCCGGTGACGTCCTCGACCGTGACCTCCTTCAGGTAGAGGTTGCGGTCGAAATCCACCGTGTCCCGGCAGCGAAGCCGCACGCCCAGGCCGGCGTGGCCGAGCGTGACCTCGCTGACCAGGGTCTCGTGGGCGAAGCGCAGATCGCGCTCCCAGCCCTCGTCGTCCCCGGTCCACGCGAACCGGCCGTCGGCCCAGATGCCGAAGCGGCACGGCTCCCCTCCGGTGTGATTCTCGAGGCCGACCTGGGGGTAGTAGATGTCGCGGAGCTGATAGCGGCTATCGAAGGTGACGAGGAGATCGCCGTTCCCGAGCGGTAGGTCGCGCGGCACGAACGGTTAGGCGCGCGTGGCCGCGAGGAACCGCCGCGCGTTCGCGACGAGCGCCGCGTGGTCGCCGCGCCCGAGTGCATCGCCGGGGATGAGCGGGCCGCCGATGCCGAAGCCCACGACGCCCGCCTTCAGGTACTGGGGGATCTCGTCGAGCTCGATGTTGCCGGTCGCGACGAACGGCAGATGCTGCAGCGCCCGGCGGACATTCGTCACGTACGCCGGCCCGCCCACGGTCGCGATCGGATAGATCTTGATGAAGTCGGCACCGAGCTCCGCGGCCTTCACCATCTCCGTCGGGGTGAGCGTTCCCGGCATCGTGAGCGCGTCGCGCGCGCGGCCCGCGGCGATCATCTCGGGGATCAGCGCCGGGCTCACGAGGAAGCGCGCGCCCGCGAGCAGGGCCTCCTCGGCCTGCGCGCCCGAGAGCACCGTCCCCGCGCCCACGACCGCGCCGGTGTCGCGAAACGCGTCGTCGAGCGCGAGCTTGGCGATGAGCTCGAAGGCGTCCGGCACGGTCAGGGTGATCTCGACGAGCCGGACACCGCCCTCGGACACGGCGCGCGCCGCGCGCTCGGCCAGCTCGGGTGACGGGGTGCGGATGACCGCCACGAGCCGGTCTTCGCCGAAGATCTTGAGCATGTCGCGCTTCGTGACGAGTGGTCGCTGCGCGATGGCCATGATCGAATGCTACCTCGCGTCCGCGGTCACCAGCCATTCGGCATGCTCGATCATCCCTGCGGGCACCTCGCCCGCGAATGCCCTGCCGACCGCGTCCTTCTTGTCCGCGCCGGCCGCGAGGATCACGACGCGCTTCGCCCCTCGCAGCGCGCCGAGCGTGAGGCTCACGCGCTCCGGCGGCGGCTTCGCGGCGCCGTGCACCCCGACGACGTTGCCGCTCGCGCCGAGCGCGACGTTGCCGGGGAAGAGCGACGCGGTGTGGCCGTCGGTGCCGATGCCGAGCAGCACGAGATCGAGCGGGCCGGCGGCGACGATCGGCTCGTACGCCGCCGCCGCGGCCTCGGGGCCGAGCTCACCGGGGATGCGGTGCACGGTCGCCGGGCAGGCGAAGCGCAGCAGCGCGTCGTTCGCCATCTGATAGTTGGTCTCGGGGTCGAGGGGCGGGAGGCAGCGCTCGTCGCCGAACAACACGGTGACGCGCGACCACGACAGGTCCATCCTCGCGAGGATCGTGTAGCAGCGTCTTGGCGTGGTGCCGCCGGCGAGGACCAGCCGCAGGGTGGGGGAGGACCGCAGCGCGCCGGCGACGATCGCCGCGGCTGCCGCGGCGAGCTGATCGGCATCGCTGAACACGGTGGGCGATCGCATCTTCCTGAAAGGCAGCATACTTTTCAGTGAATGAGCATCGGATCGACCGTCGTCGAGGACATCTTCTCGCGGGCCGGGGCCTATCTCGAGGGACACTTCCTCCTTTCGTCCGGCCTGCACTCTCCCTTCTATCTCGAGAAGTTCCAGATCCTGCAGTGGCCACAGGAGACCGAGCGGCTCTGCGCGGCGATCGTCGAGTCCGCGCGCGGCCTCGATGTGCGGACGGTCGCGGGCCCCACGACCGGCGGGATCATCCTCGCGCACGAGGTGGCGCGGCAGCTCGGCGTTCGCGCCGTCTATGCGGAGCGGACCGCGAATGGACGTGGCCGCGAGTTCCGGCGCGGCTTCCGATTGAATCCGGGCGAGCGCGTGCTCGTCGTCGACGACATCATGTCCACGGGCGGGTCCGTGCACGAGACGATCGACGCGGTCCGCGCGGCGGGCGCCGAGGTCGTGGGGGTGGGGGTCCTGGTCGACCGGTCATCCGGCCAGGCGCGCTTCGATGGGCTGCCGGTGATCGCCCTCTGGGACGTCTCGATCCCGACGTATCCGCCTGAGGCGTGCCCGCAGTGCGCCCAGGGGGTGCCGCTCGTGAAGCCTGGCACCACACCTGCACCGCTGATCCGGGCATGAAGGATCTCGTCAATCTCGTTCGCACGTTCATCTGGCTTGCGTTCTTCGGCGCGATCTACCAGGAGCTCAAGAAGCCGGCCGAGGAGCGCACGTGGCACGGGAAGGTCGCGGGCATCGTGCCCTACGACTTCCGGCTGCCCGATCTCGCGCGCGTGAAGGCGGCGTACTGGGCTCCCGACAGCGACGTCCTGTTCACCGAGCAGGTGGTCGGCGTCGGGTGGTCCGTGAATCTACCGGTCGCGATGCGGAAGCTCTCGGAGATCGCGTCGCAGTACGCCGACGCGATCCGGAGCCGGTCGGAAGGCGGACCTTCCGCGCCCGCCACTCGATGAACGCGGGCAGGTAACGCTCCAGCGCATCGTCTGACCCCGGCTCGGGCTCATCGCGCTCGGCGACGAGCGTCTTCTGGGACAGCGCGCGCAGCGGGACCTTCGTGGAGATCTCGCCGGGCGTGGTCTCCCAGAATCCATCGACGACCAGCCCCGCGGCCGCGCATGCGTTGATCAGATCCGAGATCCGGTGGCCGTACTCGAGCGTCGGCGCGTCCACCTTGACGCCCTCGAACTCCCAGGTCGGATCCTCGAACGGGATCGCGCCATCCTCGAAATAGCTCTTTCGAAGCCGCCAGCCCGTCCCGGTCCAGGTCCCGTACATCCGCAGCGTGACCGGATGCATCGTCGACGCCCGGTACACGCCGTCCGGCGCGAGCACCCGTCCGACCTCCGCGATGACGCGCGCGGCGTCGGGCACGAACACGATCGAATGGCTGTGCCACACGAGGTCGAACGATCCGTCGGCGAACGCGGAGAGATCGCGCATGTCGCCCTGTACGAGACGCAGCTTCACGTCGCGCGAGCGCGCGAGGTCGCGCACGGTCTTCAACTGGCGCGCGCTGATGTCGAGCACGGTCGTGTCCGCGCCGAGCTCGGCGAAGAGGACCGGATGCCAGCCGCCGCCACCCGCGAGCGCGAGGACACGCTGACCGCCGATCGGCATGCCCCCCAGGCGATCGTTCGGATCGAGGAACCGTCGCTTGGCCGCCGCGGTCTTCGGCGGCGTGCCCTGCGGACGCGTGTACGGGATGCCGGCTTCCGAGAGGCGATCCCACATCCGCTGGTTGTGCGCGGCGACGTCATCGACCGCGATGCGCCGCCGCTTCACCGGCGGGCGGTCAGGATCGCGTGGCGTCGTCGATGATCTCGCGGAGGCGGCGAAGCCGCGCCGGACGATCGTGCGCGAAGCGTTCGATGCCCGCGAGCAGATCCTTGGGCGAGAGGTGCGCCTCCGCGAGCACCTCGTCGACCGTGCCGCCGGTGCGCCAGCGATCGTCCCAGTCGGAGGTGAGCGAGTACTCGGCGACGATCGGGTGGTCGATCCAATCGCCCATCACCCGACGCGCGCGGTTCGAGATGACCATCGCATCGAGACGATCGGCGGGAGTGGCGACCGACCCGCGATAGCTCTCGCTCTGCAGCTTGAAGAGCTGAGGGCTGATCGCGGCGACGATCTTCACGTTGAGCCCGGCCTCGTCGAGCTGGGGGAGGATCTTCACCAGGTTGGCCGTCGTGGAGCTGCCCTGCACGATGACCGTCCCCATCCGCGGCTTGCCGGGCCGATACGCGCGCAGCACGTACGCACCCCGAGCCGCCTCGAAGTGCGAGGGCATGCCGAGGGCCGCCCGGTCGGGGATGTCGATGGCCGGACGCGTCAGATGGAGCGCGACGATCGGCGCCTTCGTCCGGAGCGCGGCGCCGATCACCACCGGCACCTCGTTGTATTCCCACGGGTGCACGTCGACGACCGCGCCGTCGGGAAAGAGCTGGGTCACGCCGGTCTCGAAGATGCCGAAGTGCGTCCGCGAGTCCTCGGCGGTCTCGGGGCCGGAGTGGCCGGCGACCCAGAGCACCTTCCCGACCTTGAGCTCGCAGTCCTGCGCGAGCTGGCTGAAGAGCCGCATCTCGCCGTACTTGAGATAGGAGAACGACCCGTAGGTCGAGCAGGCGCCCCAGAAGCCGTTGAACTCGGTGAATGGATCATCGGCGAGGTTCACTGACGCGATCGCGCAGGCGATGCCGGCGTTCGTGAACTCGGTGATCTGCTGCGGGAGCAGCGTGCCGGTCGGGTTCGTGTCTCGCTGGTACCAGCCCCAGCCCTCGACGCCCTCGAACCCCTTCATGAAGCCGGCGATGTTCGTCGACTCGGCGAGGTCCGCCGACATCGCGATGAAGAGCGGGCGGCCGTATTCGGTCCGGGCGAAGCTGTTGACCCACGAGCCCCAGGTCGCGAGCGCCGCTCGGTTCGGTCGCTTGTCGCCGGGCTTCGCCCAGATCGCTGCCGGGTAGCGCTCGAAGTCGGTGATCCGCTCGTCGTCGAAGATGCCGGTGCCCTTGCCGCCGAGCCGGAAGGTCGGGATGCTCTCCGGCACGGTCCCGGCGATCGCGCTCAGGCGCTCGGTCAGGTAGTCGACCACGTCCGTCCGCGCGCGGAGCGCCCCCGCGGCGACGGCGAGGTTGTGGCGTGCCTGCGCCTGGATCGCGGCGGGCTCTTTCGGCGCCGGCGTGTCGGTGCCCTCGTACTCGACGCCGTACTTCGCCATGAAGTCCTTCCGCAGCTGCCAGAAGAGCTCGCTGTTCATCGCGTGCGCGGTGCCGTGGGATTGGTAGTCGTACTTGAGGTAGCCCCGTCCCTTACGGGTCTTGAACCAGCCGACCGTCGGGACGCGCTGCGGGTTGTCGCCGCGCGCGGCGTCGAGGACCACCCTCGTCACCTCGTCCCACTCGCTCCCGCGTTCGGTGCCGACGATCCGCCAGCCGTACGCCGTGAACCACTCCGTCGGACCACCGGGGACGACGCTCGAGACCGCGTTCTCGTCGATCCCGAAGTCGTTCCAGTCGAGGAGGAAGACGAGGTTCGAAAGACCGAGGCCCCACGCCGAGTTCCGGGTCTCGTGCGCCGCGCCGGGCGTGAGCCCACCCTCGCCCTCGACCGCGAAGACCTTCACCTCTTCGCATCCTGCGATCTTCAGCCCGACCGCCTCGCCCGCCGCCGGCGGCATGCCGTGACCCGAGGGACCGGTGTTCCATTTGAGGAAGAGCGTCTTCCCGCTCATCTCGGCATGGCCGGGCAGCCCGCCGTTCCGGCGCAGGAGCAGGAGGTCCTCCCACGTCAGCGCGAACTGTCCGTCGTGGGGGAAGGCGAACCGGGGATCGCCCGTGCGCTCGTGACCGGCGCGCATCGCTTCGTTCAGCGTCGCGAGCGTCGCGTAGATGAGCGGTACGGTGTGGCCAGCCGACAGAACGAAACGGTCACCGAATGGCCGCCACGGCTGAAGCACGTCCCACCGCATCGCCCCCGACAGCATCAGCGACAGCAGAAGATGCACTTTGGATCGCGACCCGCCAGGGTGGCCGCTCTGACGGTAGTTCAGGGAAAGATCGATGAACTCGTCGACGATGTCCTTGGTCGTCTCCCACATCGCGAACGCGCGCGCGTCGTCTGCCCCGGTGGGTCGGGCATCTGGATGCACCGTGCGAGCCATCGTGGTTTTTGTAGCACCATTGCGTGGTGAGTGACGCTCCCGTGCGCGACGTGCAGCTCGCGAGCGAAGGCGAGACCCTGCGAGCCGCGCTCTATGGAACGCTCCCGGCGAAGCGCGCGGCGATCCTCTGTCACGGACAGAGCTGGGACGCGAGCGGCTGGCGGGATATCGCGCCGCAGCTCGTCGCGCGCGGGGTGCCGGCCCTGGCGGTGAACTTCCGCGGCTATGCCGGTTCGACAGGCAAGACCGGAAAGTGGACGACGGTGACGGACCTTGCGGCCGCGAAGACCTGGCTCAAGCAGGAGGGCGCGGCGGAGATCGCGCTCGTCGGTGCGTCGATGGGTGGCCATGCCGTGCTCGGCTCGTCGTTCGAGCGGGATGTGGAGTGCGTCGTCAGCATCTCGGCGCCGGTCGAGCCGGTCGAGGACGCGCTCTCCAAGAAGGTCAGCGGCCGGAAGCTCTTCATCTGCGCGAACCAGGACAGCATGGGAGCCGCGCCGCACGTGCTCCGCACCTTCGAGCTGTGCGACGCACCGAAGACCCTCCTCATGTTCGGCGCGACCGAACATTCGATCGGCATGTTCCACGCACCGTACGGGCGCGAGGTGATCGGGGCCATCCTCGATTTCGTCGCAGGACGCCGCTGATGCCCGCTCGGGTGAATCCCGACGTCCCGGGCGAGGCGAAGCTCCTGCGCGCGGTCGGCAAGCGCATCCGCGCTCTGCGCGAGCGGGAGGGCCTCACGATGGCCGAGCTCGGTCAGAGCGCGCGGGGCATCGTGTATTTCCAGCGGCAATACGTCTGGAAGATGGAGACCGGCCGGGTCGCGCCGTCGCTCGCCGCGTTGGCCCACTTCGCGAAGCGGCTCGACGTCACGATCGCCGAGCTGCTGAAGGGGATCCGCTAGGCCGGCACGCCCCACTCGCTGGTCGAGAGCCACTCCCCGAGGTCCGCGAGCGACATCGGGAGGCCCATGTAGAAGCCCTGCGCGAGGTCGCAGCCGAGCGCGCGCAGCCGGTCGAGGGTCCCCTGGTCCTCGACGCCCTCGGCGATCGCGCGAAGGCCGAGGTTGTGGGCGAGCTCGATGGTCGATCGCACGATGGCCTCGTCGCTCGAGTTCTTCAGCATGTTCAGGACGAACGATCGATCGACCTTGATGTCGTCGACCGGCAGCCGCTGGAGATATGCGAGCGAGGAGTAGCCCGTGCCGAAGTCGTCGATCGAGAGCCGGATGCCCATGCGCTGCAGCTCCCCGAGGACTTCGAAGGTGTGCTCGGCGTCGGCCATCATCGCGGTCTCGGTGATCTCGATCTTGAGGCGTGCGGCTGGGACGCCGGCGCGCTCGATCATCTCGGCCAGCTTCGCCGCCAGGTCGGTGCCGCGCAGGTTCCGCATCGACAGGTTCACCGACATGATCGGCATCGCAGCGCCGCTCGGGCTCCCGAGCACCGACAGCGCTTCCTGCAGTGTCCAGAGGCCGATCTGCCGAATGAACCCGTTCTCCTCCGCGAGCGGGATGAACGTGGCCGGCATCACGAGCCCGCGCGTGGGGTGGTGCCAGCGGCAGAGCGCCTCGACGCCGACGCAGTGGCCGGTGGCGAGGTCCACGATCGGCTGGTAGTGGAGCCGCAGCTCACCGCGTTCCAAGGAGTGGCGCAGGTCGCCGGCGAGTCCGATGGCGCTCGGGCTGTGCAGGTCCTTGTCCGGTTCGTAGACCTGAAGCCCCGAGCCACCCCGTTTGGCGGCGTACATCGCGACGTCGGCGCGGCGCATGAGGGTCTGGACGTCCTCGCCGTGCTCGGGACAGAGCACGATCCCGATGCTCGCCTCGATGAAGGCGCTCTCGCCCTCGATGGTGAACGGCTCCTGCAGCGAGGCGAGCACCCGACGCCCGACCATCACGGCCTCCTCGCGGTCCGCCGCGAGCGGAATGAGGACCGCGTACTCGTCGCCGCCCAGGCGAGCGACGGTGTCGGACGCGCGGACCGCGGCGACGAAGCGCTCGCCGACCTCGCGGAGCACGATGTCGCCGGCCTGGTGGCCGAACGTGTCGTTGAGCTCCTTGAACCGGTCGAGGTCGATGAACAGGAGGGCGACCTTGGTGTTCCGGCGCCGCGCGGCGAGGATCGCCTGACGTAGGCGGTCGCGCAGGAGCGTGCGGTTCGGCAGGTCGGTCACCACATCGTGCAACGCCTGGTGCTCGAGAGCGACCTCGATCCGCGTGCGCTCGGTGATGTCGCGGTGGCCGAGGACCGCGCCGCCATCCCGCGCGCGAAGCGGCTGGACGGAGAGCTGGTACCACCGGCGATCGCCGCTGCGCTCCAGCGGGAACTCGAAGCTGAAGCTCGGCCGGGTGTGATCGAGCACCGACTGGATTCCGGCGGCGATCTCGCGGCTGTCCTCGGTGTCGCCGGCGCGAAGGAAGGCGAGGTAGTCGTCGCCGATGGTCGCGTCCTTCATGTCGGCTTCGCCCGAGCGGACCTCCGCGAGCCAATGCTCGTTGGCGTCGATGATGATGCCGGTGCGATCAAGGACGGCAAGGTGCGTGTCGACGGAGTCGAAGATCGATCGGACGAACGCTTCTTTGCGCGCGAGCTCCGTCTGGGTCTTCGCGCGATCCGTGACGTCGAGCGCCAGACCGACGACCTCCGTGACGGCGCCATCGGCCGACAGGACAGGGCGGTGGCGCATGTCGATGACCTGCTCGCCGGACTGGACCTCCTCGTGGATCTCCTCGCCGCGAAGCGCACGCACGATCCGATTCAGCCCGTCGGGGTTGCGCTTGTTCAGGTCGAAGACGGAGTCGCCGACCGCCGGCGGGAACGCCGACCGACCGGGGACGCGCCGACCCGTCGTCAGCGTGACGCGGCCGTTGACGTCGTACACCATGAGCTCGAGCGGTAGGTGGTCGACGACCGTCCGGAGCCGCGCCTCGTTCGCGCGCACGCGCTGCATCGCGGCCAGCCGCTCGATCGCCTCGCCGAGGATGTTCGCCACGGCGCGGAGGAACACGACGTCGTCGGGCGAGAACTCGGTGGCGCGGCTGATCGAGGCAAGGACGCCGAACGGCCGGTCGTGACCCGGGATGATCACCGTCGCGGTCGAGCGGAATCCCGCTGCGACGATCGGGGCATAGACCGCGAAGCGTCTCTCCGTGCCCAGGTCGTTCGACACGACATCCGTTCCCTGTGCCAGGGTGAAGCCGGCCTGCGAGCCGGTCGCGTCGTCGGCGATCCACTCGAGCGCGGTGCCGCCCGCGAGCCGCGTACCGGCGCGCACGGACAGGCGCCGCTCGGACGGGCTGTGCTGGATGATCCGGCAGGCTTCGGCGCCGAGGAGGCCGTTGACCGTCCGCACCGTTTCGGCGAACAGGCCCTCGAGGTCGTTGGCCGCGAGCGCGAGCCGTCCGAGCTCTGCGACCGCGGCCTGCTGGCGGACGCGCAGGCCAAGTCGCTCCTCCGCGCGCATGCGCTCGGTGACGTCGAAGAAGCTCGTGACGATGTACTCCAGCGCGCCGCCGGCGTCAGGCACGGGGACCGAATCCACGCGGACCCAGAGCTCGACCCCGTCCGCCCGGACGAGCCGCGTGCGGACATCGCGGATCGGTCGCGCTTCGGTCCGCGCGATGTGCGATGCGAGCTCGGTGAGGCCGAGCTCGGTGCCGTCCTCGGCGTAGCGCCGGACTCCCGTGGCGTGCGCGGTGCCAACGAGCTGATCGGCAGGAATGCCAAAGATCCGCGCGGCCTGCTCGTTGGCGAAGATGATGGTGCCGCTCGGATCGCGGACCAGGATGCCGCAGCCGACGGCTTCATAGACCTGCCGGAGACGATCCTCCGACGCGCGCAGGATCGCCGCGGCGCGATCGTGCTTGGCCATGACCGCCAATCGTGCGGCGAAGCCCCCCGACCGGCGTCCCCCGCACGGGGGTGGCTCCTAGACTTGAAGTACCAGGACCGGTGCGCGCCGAACGCGCAATGAGCACGGCCGGGGGGCTAGCTCAGCGGTAGAGCAGGGGACTTTTAATCCCTTGGTCGAGGGTTCGAATCCCTCGCCCCTCACAGGCGCTCGGTGCGGTCTCCTGAACGGGGCTCGTTCGGGGCCGGCACGGCCGGGCCCGGCCGCACGGAAGGACGAGGCACGTTGATCGAGGGCAGCGGCTCGCGGTCCTCGGGCGGACCGAACGCGTAGCGGTACGACAGCCCGGCGAGCGCGGCGCCGATCAGCGGGCCGATCCAGTAGACGTACCAGTTGTCGAGGTATCCCGACACGACCGCGGGGCCGAAGTGGCGGGCGGGGTTCATCGCCGCACCGGTGAGCGGTCCGCCGATCAGGATGTCGGCGGTCACGATGAGCCCGATGCCGAATCCCGCGATGCGTGGCGCGTTCGGCGAGACGGCCGTGCCGAAGACGGTCCACACCAGGAACAGGGTGAGCACCGCCTCGATGACGATCGCGAGCACCGGCGAGACCGCGGAGCTCACCGTCGGAGTCCCGAGATGCGTCTGCGTCGCGGCGGCGAGGAACGGCTCGAAGAACAGGCGGAGCACGAGTCCGGCGAGGAGCGCGCCGATGAGCTGGGCCGCCCAATAGGTCAACACCCGTGGCCACGGATGCTTGCGCGCGATCGCGAGCCCGAAGGTGACCGCGGGATTGAAGTGGCCACCCGAGATCGCGCCGAACGACGACACCGCGACCGCGAGTGCCAGGCCGTGCGCGAGCGCGATAGCGAGCAGCGAATTGGACGGCGAGCCGGCCGCGACGCTCGTCACGATCGCGCCGGCGCCGATCACGAAGAACATGAAGGTGCCCGCGATCTCCGCCAGCAGCGCGCGAGTGTGTTCGCTCACCCTGCATCCCTCCGGTCGGGCCAGATGCTAGCGTTCGCGCCGTGAGCGACTTCAAGCCGGTCGAGGCGAATAAGGCGCGCATCCTCTCGGTGAGACCCGGGGCCGCGGGCACCAGCCTCGACGACGCGAACCTCGAGTGGGTCGAGATCGCCGTGGCGCTCGACAGCGATCTCGCCAACTGGCGCGTGCAGCATCTCCGGCCGCTCTGGAAGGTCGAGATCGCGAAGCCGATCGAATGGACCTGGATCTACACGTTCGGCTCGCCCGCGTTCGTGCGGGCCGGCGAGATCTACCGGATCCACTCCGGCTCGCGCATCCGCGCGGCGATGCACCCCCTCGCCGACGATCTCACGCCGGGCCGCAAGCACGTGTACGTCGCGGGACCGCTCGCCGGGGCGCGGCTCATCTGGGAGCGGGGCGACTACGTTCGGCTGGTCGACGCATTCGGCACGGTGATCGACGAGGTGATCGTCTGGCCTCCCGAGCCCGCTACCCCGGCCGGTACTCCTTCGTCTGGAGCGAGAGCTTCCGGATAACGTCCTCGAGGACGGTCACGCCGATGCCCTCACCCGTCGGCACCTTCATCGTCCCGTCCGGCTCGACCGTGAATGGCTCGCCGATGATCTCCGTCTCGAAGTAGCGCTCGGACGCGCTCACGTCGCCGGGCAGGCTGAAGTTCGGCAGCGACGCGAGGTGCACGTTGTGCGCCCGGCCGATCCCGAACTCGAGCATCCCGCCGCACCACACCGGGATCATGTTGTCAGCGCAGACATCGTGGATCCGCTTCGCCGAAGTGTGGCCGCCCACGCGCCCCGGCTTGATGTTGATGATCCGCGTGGCACCGAGCGTGATCGCCTTGCGCGCGTCCTCGCTCGTGTGGATCGACTCGTCGAGACAGATCGGCGTCGCGATCTCCTGTTGCAGGGTCGCGTGGTCGACGATGTCGTCGTACGCGAGCGGTTGCTCGACCATCGTCGGGTGGTACGCGTCGATGCGTTTGAACAGCGGCGCATCGGCGAGGGTGTACGCCGAGTTCGCGTCGAGCATGAACCGCAGGTCGGGGAACCGATTGCGCACGGCCTCGGCGACGTGGCCGTCGGCGCCCGGCTTGATCTTCAGCTTCACGCGCTGGTAGCCGCCCCGAAGCTCGCGCTCGATGGTCGCGATGAGCTCCTCGACCGTCGGGTGGATGCCGATCGCCACGCCGCAGAGGATGCGGTCACGCGTTCCACCGAGCAGCTTCGACAGCGAAGCACCCTCGCGCTTGGCGAACAGGTCCCAGATCGCCATCTCCATCGTGGCCTTGGCCATCCGGTGCTCGCGGATCCACGAGAGCTTCGCGTCGGTCTGGGTCGGGTCGGCGAGATCCTCGCGCAGCAGCTGGGGGATGACGATCTCATCCAGCACGTACCAAACGGTCTTCGGGGTCTCGCCCGAGTACCACGGCTGCTCCGGGGCGACGCTCTCACCCCAGCCGACGGCGCCCTCGCTCTCGACGCGCGCGAGCACGTGCGTCTGGTGCGTCTCCCGAGAACCGCTCGTCTCGTAGGCGCGTTTCAGCGGCAGCCGCACGACGAACAGCTCCACGCGCTCGAGCCTCAAGGTCCCTCCGGTGGTCCGCTGCGGCGCGGCTGCGGCACGAGCAGGTACGCGCCCCGCCCGTTCTCGCTCCGCAGGAACTCCACGGCAGCGTAGCCCTCGGCGAACGCGCCTTCGAAGGCGCCGCGCCCCGCGATCCGCC
>Ga0075425_100000868_pt1 | contig 28998 bp, 25 predicted proteins | sample SoiMethybrSBSTD4_FD_75300 | JGI IMG/M metagenome (GOLD analysis project Ga0075425, IMG submission 75300) | Bulk soil microbial communities from a Populus tree surrounding site in Tennessee, USA - Soil MetaG P. TD hybrid SBSTD4 | ecosystem: Environmental > Terrestrial > Soil > Tree plantation...
AGGGCGTGGCGCACCTGGTCGACCTGGGCGGCGATCGCCGCCAGCGCGCGCTCGTCGAGCGGCCGGCCGTTGTCGTCCACCACCCGGCCGCCGTGGGCCGCGGCGAGCTGCGCCGAGGCGCGCGCCATCGCCTCGAAGGCGCGCGCCGGCTCCGGCGTGAGCGCGACGTCGAGCGACAGCGTCACGCCGTCCTCGCGCGCGGCGATGCGGAACGGGTGCCCCTCGGCGGCAAGCTCCGCCGGCGCGCCGATGCCCACCACGTGCAGCCCGACCTGGATGTCGGCCTCAGCGCAGATCTCGTCGAGCTCGCGCGCCGCCTCCAGCGCGTGGCGCATCTCGGGCGCGGCGGGCTTGGCGGCGATGCGCGCGCCCAGCGATTCGACCAGCGAGCGGAATTCGAGCACCTCGGCGTCCGCCACCACGCCGTCGCGGCTCACCATCTGCAGCGCGACCTGCAATGCGGTGAAGGTGCCGCTGTCGCCCTGCCCGATGCGGCGCCAGCCGTCGCCGTCGGTGCCGGCGAGCATCACGCGCCGCGCGAAGCGGTGCTCCAGCGCGGGCCACTCTTCGTGCAGCGTCGACGCCGGCACCCCGCCAGCCACCGTGAGGTGGATGACGTAGTCGATGCGGGAATCTGGCAGCGCGTCGTCCTGGATGCCCGGCCCGCGCGCATGCGGGGCGGCCGCGGCCGTCTCGAGGGTCGGCTCCTGGCGCGCGGCGGCGCTCTCGCCGCCGAGCAGGTCGGGATGCTGCGAGCCGAACGCCCGTTCGGCCTCCTTGCGCACGCCGCGCTCCTGCAGGCGGTTGTAGACCACCACCCCGGCTACGACCGCGGCGCCGATCAGGAGCAGGCCGTACTGGAGGTCGGTCATGAAATCAGGCCGCCAGCTCCTCCCGGATGCGCAGGGCCTCGTCGATGTCCACCGCCACCACCCGGGAAACGCCGGACTCCGGCATCGTCACGCCGATCAGCTGCTCGGCCATTTCCATCGAGATCTTGTTGTGGCTGATGAACAGGAACTGGGTCTGGCCCGACATGCGCTTGACCAGCTCGCAGAAGCGCACGGTGTTGCTGTCGTCGAGCGGCGCGTCCACCTCGTCCAGCAGGCAGAACGGCGCCGGATTGAGCTGGAACATGGCGAAGACCAGCGCGATCGCGGTGAGCGCCTTTTCCCCGCCCGAGAGCAGGTGGATGCTGGTGTTGCGCTTGCCCGGCGGCTGCGCCATCACCTGCACGCCGGCGTCGAGGATCTCCTCGCCGGTCATGATCAGCTTCGCCTCGCCGCCGCCGAACAGCGTCGGGAACAGCGTGCCGAAGTGCTGGTTGACGGTCTCGAAGGTGCCGCGCAGCAGCTCGCGCGTCTCGCGGTCGATCCTGCGGATCGCGTCCTCGAGCGTGCGCACCGCCTCCTCCAGGTCGGCGTATTGCGAGTCGAGGAAGCCCTTGCGCTCCTGGGTGGTGCGCAGTTCCTCCAGCGCGGCCATGTTGACCGCGCCGAGCTCGCCGATGGCCTGGGTGATGCGCGTGATCTCGCCCTGCAGCGTCGAGGGCCGCGGCGCCTTCTCGGCCGCGGCGGCAAGCAGCCCTTCGTCGGCGCCCGCCTCGCGCAAGTGCGTGTCGTACTGGTCGAAGCTGAGCTGCGCCGCCTGCTCCTTCAGGCGCAGCTCGCCGATGCGCTCGCGCAGCGGCGCCACCTTGGACTCGGCCTGCAGGCGCGCTTCCTCGATCTCGCGCAGCGCCGCCGCGGCGCCCTCGACCGTGTTGCGTGCCCCGGCGAGCGTCTTCTCGCAGCCGATGCGCGCCTCGACGGCCTGGTCCAGGGATTGCCGCACCGCCGGGATCGGATCGGCGGCGAGCTCCCCGGTGAGGCGCGAGACTTCCATGTCGCCCCGCTCGAGCTGCTGGTCGATGACCCGCACCGCGTTGTCGATTTCGGCGATTTTCGACGCGCATTCGCGCTCGCCAAAGGCCGCCGCCTGCGCCTCGCGCTCGGCCTGCTGCACCGACTCGCGCTGCGCCGCGAGCGCCGCGTCGGCCGCGGCGTGCGATTCGCCCGCCTGGTCGAGCGCCGCCTTGGCGCCGCGGATTTCCCCCGCGATGCGCGTCACCGCGGCGGCGCAATCGGCAAGCCCGCGCGCGCCCAGCGCCGCCTCGCGCTCCAGTTCGGCCAGCTCCTGGCGGCGTTCCTGGTAGCGCTCTTGCGCCTGGGAGACCTTGAGATGCTCGATCTGCGCGTCGTGACGCGCCTTTTGCCGGCGCGCGATGTCCTGGCGCGCCTGCTCGAGCGCCGCGCTGCGCTGCTCGAATTTCGCCTCGGCTTCCTGCTGGCGCTTTTCGGCCGTGCCGAGCTGCCCGTGGAGCTCCTGGGCCCGCTTTTCCAGCGACTCGATTTCGGCCTGGCGCGCCAGCAGCCCGGCGTCGGTCGGGTCGAGCGCGTGAAAGCTGACGGTGTGCCGGGTGAACTGGTGCCCGTCGCGGTTGACCAGGACGGCGCCGGCGGGCAGCGCTTCGCGTGCCGCCGCCGAGGGCGTGCCCTCCGCGAGGTAGACGCCCGCCAGCCAGTCGGCCAGCGCGCCCCCGATCGCCGGGTCCATGGCGTGGACCTTGGCGGCCAGCGGGCTCAGGCCGGCCGGCCCCGCCGGCGCGGCGCCCGAGCCCTTGGCAAAGAGGCTGGCCTTGGCCGGCGGCCGGTCGGCGAGGATCTTGCCGACCCGGCCCGCGTCGGACATTTCCAGGGCGTGAAGCCGCTCGCGCAGCACGGCCTCGACTGCAGTTTCCCAGCCGGCGTCGATGCGCACTTTCTGCCACAAGCGCGGCAGCGCGCCGAGGCCGTGGCGCTCCAGCCACTCGCGCACCGGCGCATTGTTTTCGATGTCGGCCTGGATCTGGCGCAGCGTGACCAGCTGCGCCTGGCAGGCGGCATGGGTGCGCTGCGCGTTGCCGAGCGCTTCCGCGGCTGCGCCGCGCTGCTCGTCGAGGCTCGCGCATTCGGCCTGCAGCGCCTCGAGCGCGGCCTGCGCCGCGCTGACCGCGGCGGCGCTCTTTTCCATGCCGGATTCGAGCGCATGCACCGCCGCGCTGTCGGGCGCCTCGAGCGACTGCATCTCGGCCTGCAGGCGCTCGCGGCGGGCATCGATGGCCTGTCGCCCGCGCTCGAGGTGCGCCTGGTTCGCCTGCTCGACCTGCAGGCGCCCCTCCGCCTGGGCCAGCAGGCCGCGCGTCTCGTCGAGGCGCTCCTGCGCCGCGCGCGCCTGCTGCTCGGCCTGCGGCAGGCGCGCCGCCTGCGTTTCCATCGCCTGCTGGGCCATCGAGGCGCGCTGGCGCGCTTCGCCGGTGCGCACCGCCCACAGGTGCAGGGATTGCGTGAGCTGCGCGCGCTGCTCGCGCCAGGCGGTGAGCTGCGCGCGCTTTTCCGTGTGCTGGCTCTCGAGGCGGTTGCGCGTCTCCTCGACGTAGCGCAGCTCGGATTCGAGGCGCGCCACCTCGGCGTTGGCGCCATACAGGGCGCCCTGCGCGGTGTTGAGGGCGTCGCCCGCCTGGTAGTGCGCCGCGCGCGAGGTCTCGAGGCGCGACTCGAAGCCGCGCAGGCGCGCGTTCTCCGCCTCCAGCTCGTTGGCGCTGCGCGCCACCTCCTGCGCCTGCTTCTCGCGCTCGGCCGCCAGGTCGCGCCGGCGCAGGTACCAGAGCAGCTGCTGCTTGAGCTGCAGGTCGGAGTGGTATTCGCGGTAGCGCCGCGCCACCTGCGCCTGCGCCTCGAGCTTCTCCAGCTGCTGGCCGAGCTCGCCGCGGATGTCGGTGATGCGCGCCAGGTTGTCGCGCGTGTCGGCGAGGCGCGCCTCGGTCTCGCGGCGGCGCTCCTTGTACTTGGAGACCCCGGCCGCTTCCTCCAGGAACACGCGCAGCTCGTCGGGCTTGGCCTCGATGACGCGCGAGATCATGCCCTGCTCGATGATGGCGTAGGCGCGCGGCCCGAGGCCGGTGCCGAGGAACAGATCGGTGATGTCGCGCCGGCGCACGTGCGTGCCGTTGATGTAGTAGCTCGACTCGCCGTCGCGCTGCAGCAGGCGGCGCACCGAGAGCTCGGCGTACTGCGACCACTGGCCGGCGGCGCGCCCCTGCGAGTTGTCGAACAGCAGCTCGACCGAAGCCCGCGCCAGGGGTTTGCGGTTGACCGAGCCATTGAAGATCACGTCCTGCATCGAGTCGCCGCGCAGGGCCGAGGCGCGCGACTCGCCCAGCACCCAGCGCACCGCGTCGATGACGTTGGATTTGCCGCAGCCGTTCGGGCCGACGACGCCGACCAGCTTGCCGGGCACGTGGATCGAAGTGGGGTCGACGAAGGATTTGAATCCGGACAGCCGGATTTCGGTGAGTCGCACGCGAAAAATGATAACATTTGCGCCGCTCGTTCCTGCCGTATTTTCCGGTGCCGACTCGCCCCAGCAAACGTCTCGAGACGTTTCCCAATCCGCAGCCCGCGCGCGACTATCACATCCGCATGGAGCTGCCGGAATTCACCTGCCTGTGCCCGCTCACCGGGCAGCCGGACTTCGCCACGCTGCTGCTCGACTACGTCCCGGAGCGACGCTGCGTCGAATTGAAATCCCTCAAGCTCTATGTCTGGTCGTTCCGCGACCAGGGCGCGTTTCACGAGGCGGTCACCAACCGCATCCTCGACGACCTGGTGCGCGCGACGCAGCCACGCTATATGCGGCTTGAAGCGAAATTCAACGTGCGCGGGGGCATCCATACCAGCGTGGTGGCCGAGCACCGCAAGCGAGGCTGGAAAGACCGGTCTTGAATCCGCTGCTCGCGCGGCTGCAGCCCTATCCGTTCGAGCGGCTGCGCGCGCTGACCGCCGGTGCGGCGCCCGCCGCGGGCTTGGCGCCGATCAACCTGTCGATCGGCGAACCCAAGCACCCGACGCCGAAGCTGGTGAAGGACGCGCTGGTCGGGGCGCTTGACGGCCTCGCCATTTACCCCTCGACTGCCGGCACGCCCGAGCTGCGCCAGTCGATTTCCGCCTGGCTCGCGCGCCGCTATGGCATCGCCGCGCCCGACCCCGAATCGCAGGTGCTGCCGGTCAACGGCACACGTGAGGCGCTGTTCGCCTTTGCGCAGACCGTGGTGGCGCCGGGCAGCCGGGTCGTCTGCCCGAATCCCTTCTATCAGATCTATGAAGGGGCCGCGCTGCTGGCGGGCGCGGTTCCCGTCTTTTCGCAGGATCTGTTCGCGTTGAAAGGCTTTGAAGGCGTGCAGCTGGTCTACGTCTGCTCGCCGGCAAATCCCAGCGGCAAGGTCATCGGGCTCGGCGACTGGAAGCACCTGTTCGAGCTTTCCGACCGGCACGGCTTCGCCATCGCTTCCGACGAGTGCTATTCCGAGATTTATTTCGACCGCCCGCCGATCGGCGCGCTGCAGGCCGCCTTTCAACTCGGCAGGAGGAGCTACGAGCGGCTGGTGGTGTTTTCGAGCCTGTCCAAACGCTCGAACTGCCCGGGCATGCGGTCGGGCTTCGCCGCCGGCGACGCCGCGCTGCTGGGGAAATTCCTGCTCTACCGCACCTATCACGGCTCGGCGATGAGCCTGGCGGTGCAAAGCGCGTCGGTCGCGGCCTGGAACGACGAAAAGCACGTCGAGGAGAACCGGCGCCTGTATGCCGCCAAATTCGACGCGGTGTTGCCTTTGTTGGCCAAGGCGTTTGACGCGAAGAAACCGGACGGCGGCTTTTACCTGTGGCTGCGCACGCCGATCGACGACGCCGAGTTCGTGCGCCGCCTGTACCACGAATATAATGTGCTGGCGCTTCCCGGCAGCTACCTGGCGCGGGCGGTCGACGGCAGCAACCCCGGGAAGGACCACATCCGCCTCGCGCTGGTCGCTCCGCTGAAGGAGTGCGTCGAAGGCATGCAGCGCATGATGCAATTCGCCGGGAAGCTATGACCGCGCAGACGACCATCGAACAGGCCTGGGAAGCCCGGGCGACGCTCAAGCCGACCGCGGCCCTGCGCCGGGCGGTCGAGGAGGCCATCGCCGGCCTCGACGCCGGCCGGTTGCGCGTCGCCGAGAAGCGCGGCGGCCAGTGGGTCACCCACCAGTGGCTGAAGAAGGCGGTGCTGCTTTCCTTCCGCCTCGCCGGCAATCGCGTGATCGAGAAGAAATACTACGACAAGGTGCCGTCGAAGTTCGCCCGCTTCAATTTCGGCAAGGGCGGCTTCCGCGTGGTGCCGCCGGCGGCGGCGCGCCGCGGCGCCTATATCGCGAAGAACGTCGTCCTGATGCCTTCGTTCGTCAATATCGGCGCCTACGTCGACGAAGGCACCATGGTCGACACCTGGGCCACCGTCGGCTCCTGCGCCCAGATCGGCAAAAACGTGCACCTCTCTGGCGGCGTGGGCATCGGCGGGGTGCTCGAGCCGCTGCAGGCCAATCCGACGGTGATCGAGGACAACTGCTTCATCGGCGCGCGCTCCGAGATCGTCGAAGGCGTGGTGGTCGAGGAGAACAGCGTCGTCTCGATGGGCGTGTTCATCGGCCAGAGCACCAAGATCCTCGACCGCGCGAGCGGCCGCATCCTCTACGGCCGCGTCCCCGCCGGCTCGGTGGTGGTTTCCGGCAATTTGCCCTCCCCCGACGGCAAGTACAGCCTGTACTGTGCGGTGATCGTCAAGACGGTCGATGCCAGGACCCGCGCCAAGACCAGCCTGAACGAGTTGCTGCGGGGAGACTAGAATGGGGCCTTCGGGAGGTTGACATGTCTGCAATGAAGCGGCTGTTCCAGCTGATGGCCGACAAGAAGGCGTCGGATATCTTCCTTTCGGTCGGCGCGCCGATCAACATCAAGATCAACGGCGTCGCCATGCCGGTGAACCAGGCGATCCTGAACGGCGAGGCCATCAAGACCCTCCTCTACGAGGTGCTCAACGAGCGCCAGGTCAAGGAGTACGAGGACGAGATGGAGCTGAACACCGCGTTCGCCCTGGAGAACGTCGGCGCCTTCCGCATCAGCGCGCTGCGGCAGAAGGGCTCGCCGGCGGTGGTGGTGCGCTACATCCCGGGGCAGATCCCGCAGCTCGACACGCTCGGCGTGCCCGAAGTGCTGAAGGACGTGATCATGCAGAAGCGCGGCCTGATCCTGATGGTCGGCGCCACCGGCTCGGGCAAGTCGACTTCGCTGTCGGCGATGCTCGACTTCCGCAACGAGCGCAAGTCGGGCCACATCCTGACGCTCGAGGACCCGGTCGAATTCATCTTCCAGAACAAGAAATCCATCGTCAACCAGCGCGAGATCGGCACCGACACCAAGTCCTACGAGGTCGCGCTGAAGAACGCGCTGCGCCAGGCGCCGGACTGCATCCTGATCGGCGAGATCCGCGACAAGCAGACCATGGCCGCGGCGCTCGCCTACTCGCAGTCGGGCCACCTGTGCCTGGCCACGCTGCACGCCAACAACAGCTACCACGCGATGAACCGGATCATCAACTTCTACCCGCTGGAGAACCGGCCCAGCCTGCTGCTGGACCTGGCGGCGGCGCTGCAGTCGATCATCTCCCAGCGCCTGGTGCGCACCAAGACGGGCGCGCGGGTCGCGGCCTGCGAGGTGCTGCTCAACACGCGCCACATTGCCGAGCTGATCGAGAAAGGCGAGATCAACGAGATCAAGGAAGCGCTGGAGAAGAGCATGTCGCCGGGCTCGCAGACCTTCGAGCAGGCGCTGTTCAAGCTGTTCATGAACGGCACCATCACGCAGGAAGAGGCGATGGCCAATGCCGACTCGGCCACCAACATGCTGTGGCTGATCAACCAGGCCACCGCCGGCGAGATTAGCGGCCAGGTGCCGCCGGCTGGCGCACCCAAGAAGGAAGGCGAGAAGAAGGAAGGCCTGCTCTCGGCCGCCGGGGGCGCATCCTTCAGCAACATGAAGATCGACATGAATGCCTGACGCCGGCGCGCTCGATCTGGCGAAACAGCTGATCGGGCGCAAGTCGATTACCCCCGAGGACGGCGGCTGCCAGGACCTCATCGCCGGCCGGCTCGCGGCATCGGGTTTCAAGCCCGAGCCCATGAAGTTCGGCGCCGTTAGCAACCTGTGGATCCGCCGCGGCACGGCTGCGCCGCTGGTGTGCTTCGCCGGCCACACCGACGTCGTGCCGACCGGCCCGCTGGACGAGTGGCATTCGGACCCCTTCGTCCCGACGGTGCGGGACGGCCGACTCTATGGCCGCGGCGCGGCCGACATGAAATCCTCCATCGCGGCGTTCGTCGTCGCCGCGGAGCAGTTCGTGAAGGAACGGCCGGCGCATTCGGGCTCCATCGCCCTGCTCCTCACCTCGGACGAGGAAGGCCCCGCGGTGGACGGCACCGCGCGGGTCGTCGAAAAGCTCAAGGCGCGCGGCGAGCGCATCGACTTCTGCATCGTCGGCGAGCCCACCTCGGTGGACGTGCTCGGCGACATGGCGAAAATCGGCCGCCGCGGCTCGCTTTCCGGCCGGCTCACGGTGCGGGGCATCCAGGGGCATGTCGCCTACCCGCACCTGGTGAAGAACCCGGTGCACCTGCTGGCGCCGGCGCTCGCCGAGCTGGCGCGGACCGAATGGGACAAGGCCAGCGAGCGGTTTCCGGCCACCAGCTTCCAGGTCTCCAACATCCACGCCGGCACCGGCGCGGCCAACGTGGTGCCGGGCAGCGTGGTGGTGGACTTCAATTTCCGCTTTTCCACCGAAAGCACCGATGCCTCGCTGCGCTCGCGCGTCGAAGACATCCTCGGCAAGCACAAGCTGGAGTACAGCCTGGAATGGACGCTCGGCGCCAAGCCCTTCCTCAGCAAGAGCGGCCCGCTGGCGAAAACGGTGCTCGAGGCCGCCCACCGCAGCAGCGGGCGCCACGGCGAGCTGTCCACCACCGGGGGCACCTCGGATGCGCGCTTCATCATCGACATCTGCCCCGAGGTGGTCGAGCTCGGGCCGGTGAACGAGAGCATCCACAAGCTGAACGAGCACATCGACCTCTCCGCCCTGGAGAAGCTCCCCCGCATCTACCTCGATACCCTGCGCGCCCTGCTGCCTTGAAGCTCGGGCAGCTGATCGCCGAGACCGAGAAGCGATTCAAGGCCGCCGGCCTGCACTACGGGCACGGAACCAGCAACGCCCGCGATGAGGCCGCGTTTCTTGTTCTGCGGGGGCTGGGGCTTCCTTTCGATTTCGATCTGAACCGGGAAATTGCTGCGGAAAAAATCGAACACCTCGTCAGACAACGAATCCGCAAGCGCATTCCAGCAGCCTATCTCCTGCAAGAAGCGTGGCTCGATGGCGTGCCGTTCTACGTCGACGAAAGGGTGATTGTCCCCCGCTCGCACATCGCCTTCCTGCTGAAGGATCTCCCTCCGCCGCGCCGCGTGCTCGACCTGTGCACCGGCTCGGGCTGCCTCGCGGTGCTGGCGGCACGCGCCTGGCCCAAGGCGCGCATCGTGGCCTCGGACATCTCGGCCGGAGCGCTCGAGGTGGCCAGAAGGAACGTCGCGCGCCATCGCCGGCAGGGACGCATCCGGCTGGTGAAATCGGATCTCTTCGACCGGCTGTCCGGATCGTTCGACCTGATCGTTTGCAACCCGCCTTATGTCGATGCGCCCGCCATGCGAAGGCTTCCGGCCGAATTCCGCCGCGAGCCGAAGCTGGCGTTGGCTGCCGGAAGTGACGGGCTGACCTTGATTCGCAAGATCATCCGGCAGGCATCGCGCTATCTCGCGCCACGCGGAATTCTGCTTTGCGAGGTGGGCGACAGTCGGCGCGCGCTGGAGCGCGCCTTTCCCGGCCTTGGGTTCAGCTGGCCGGCGGAATCCGTTTTCCTCCTGCCGCGGGAAGAATTTCGAACAGCCAGCCTTCGGCCGTCTCCTCGCGCAGCACGACGCCGGGGCTCGCCTTGAGCTGCGCCGCCAGCTCGCGGTGCTGGCGCGCGATCACCGCGTAGCGCGCGCCGAACACCAGCTCGATGATGCGCCCCGGCTGCTCGACCGCGCCGCCGGCGAGCGCGAGCCAGATGGCGAAGCGCGCCGGGTCCTGGTAGGCGAGATAGTGGCCGTCGAGGCCGTTGACGTAGCGCACGCGGTCGGCCCACCACACCAGCGCCATGAAATCGGGCCAGGCACTGTTGAAGACGATCTCGCCGGCGCTCGCCAGCTGGTCGAGCCGCGTGCCGATCCTTTCGAAGTGGTCCGGAGGCAGCGTCTTCGACGGCGTCGCGCCTGCAAGGCCCACCGGCAACGCCGCTGCCAGGCACGCGGCCAGCGCGATCTGCACGGCCCTTGGCGATGCGGGCGCGGCATCCCGCAGCGCCAGCGCCGCGGCGAGCACGGCGAAGGGAATGTAGTACTCGGCGAAGCGCACCGCATGCAGGTACAGGCCGGCCGAGAGAATGGCGATGCCGTACGCCGTGCAGGTTTCCGCGGTGGGCGCCCTGCGCCGCCAGGCCAGCAACGCGGCGCCGGCGAGCAGCATCGAATGCGCCGGCCAGGATTCGATCAGCATCTGCCGCCACGACGCGGGGTACCACTCGGAGCCGACCAGCGATGAAATCACGGCCTGGTCCTGCGACGCCGCCGCCTTGTAAAGGGTATGAAACAGCAGGTAGCCGATGTTCTGCGGAAACCACGGGCTCGCCACCAGCGCCGCGGTCAACCCGCCGGCGACGGCGATCAGAGGCCTTGCCGTGAGCGCGCTTTGCGACCAGGACTGCGCGACGCACGCGATCACGGCCATGGGCAGAAGGATCACGGCCGCGTGGTAGGACTCCAGGAAGAGAAACGCAAGGACCGCCAGCGATTTCCAATGGCTGCGCGCCATTGCCCAGAATCCCAGGAACATGAAGATCAGCGCGACGTTCTGCGTGCGCAGCATCAGCATGCGGAAAGGCATCGCCTCGCCCGCGGTGAATGCCAGCAGCGCGAACCACGGCGCCGCCGGCACGCCCAGCAGCCGCAGCACGAAGGCCACCATGCCCGCGGCGATGGCCGCGTTGCACGCGGCAGCCCAGGCCAGCGCCGTGCCGGGATCGGAAATCAGCGTGAAGGGCAGCAGCGCGACGTGCCACAGCCAGTGGTGGTCCGGCCCGCGCTCGCCGAGCACCGTGAACGGCAGCCAGCGGATGTCGGCCCAGAAGTGCTCGTGCGCGATCCACTGCACCACCTTCAGGTGGTAGTGGCCGTCGAAGTCGGCGAAGCCGCCCCACTGCCCGAGCTTCCAGCGCGCGAACGCCAGCGCCAGGGCGAACACCGCCGCCGCTTCAGCTAGCGCGCGACGCGGCGAGTTCGGGTTGGAAAATATTTGGGGTGACCGATGGGATTCGAACCCACAACAACCGGAATCACAATCCGGGACTCTACCTTTGAGCTACGGTCACCGTTGCGAAGCAAAACCGTTCTGGCCTGCCCGGCGGGACTCGAACCCACAACCCCCAGCTTAGAAGGCTGGTGCTCTATCCGGTTGAGCTACGGGCAGCCGGGCAAAAACCTGGTCGGGGCGAGAGGATTTGAACCTCCGACATCCTGCTCCCAAAGCAGGCGCGCTACCAGTCTGCGCTACGCCCCGAAAATTGGGCGCCAATCATACTCCTTTTCCAAGTTGCGGCAGGGGGGCATTTCTGCTACAAAGCCTGCTTCATTTTTGGGCCTCAAGCGGAAATGCCTCTCGAACTGTCGCGCAAGAGCTTCACGCCGTATGCCGCCAAGAAGGGCGAGGAGTACATGAACGCCCAGCAGCGCAAGCATTTCCGCAAGATCCTGGAAACGCTGAAGTCCGAGCTGTCGCAGGAGATCGACCGCACGGTGCACACCATGCAGGACGAGGCCACGGTGTTCGCCGACCCCAACGACCGCGCCAGCCAGGAGTCGGACATGGCGCTCGAGCTGCGCAACCGCGACCGCGAGCGCAAGCTGATCAAGAAGATCGACGAGACCATCGCGCGCATCGAGGCCAACGAGTACGGCTATTGCGATTCCTGCGGCGTCGAGATCGGCCTCAAGCGCCTGGAAGCGCGCCCCACCGCCACCCTCTGCATCGACTGCAAGACGCTCGACGAGATGAGGGAACGGCAGGTCGCGAAGTAATTACGCCTTAGCTTCTTCCTTCACGGCTTTCATCGACAGCCGCACGCGGCCCTTGTCGTCGGCCTCCAGCACCTTCACCTTGACGATCTGGCCTTCCTTGAGGTGGTCCGAGACGGCGTTGACGCGCTCGTGGCTGATCTGCGAGATGTGCAGCAGGCCGTCGCGGCCCGGCAGCAGCTGGATGATGGCGCCGAAATCGAGCAGGCGCAGCACCGGTCCCTCGTAGATCTTGCCGACCTCGACGTCGGCGGTGATGTCGAGGATGCGCTTTCTCGCCGCCTCGCCGCCCTCGGCCTGCACGCAGGCGATGGAGATGGTGCCGTCGTCCTCGATCTCGATGGTGGTGCCGGTCTCTTCCTGGATGCCGCGGATGACGACGCCGCCCTTGCCGATGACCTCGCGGATCTTGTCCGGGTTGATCTTGATCTTGATGATGCGCGGCGCGAAGCTGGAGAGCTCGCTGCGCGAGCCGCCCATCGCCTGCTTCATCTGCGCCAGGATGTGCAGCCGCGCCTCGCGCGCCTGGTCCAGCGCCACCTTCATGATGCCCTTGTTGATCGACTCGATCTTCAGGTCCATCTGCAGCGCGGTGAGGCCCTTCTCGGTGCCCGCCACCTTGAAATCCATGTCGCCGAGGTGGTCCTCGTCGCCCAGGATGTCGGTCAGCACGGCGAAGCGGTTGCCCTCCTTGATCAGGCCCATGGCGATGCCGGCGACGTGGTCCTTGATCGGCACGCCGGCGTCCATCAGCGCGAGGCTGCCGCCGCACACCGAGGCCATCGAGGAGGAGCCGTTCGACTCGGTGATTTCCGAGACGATGCGCAGCGAATAGCCGAAATCCGTCGCCGGCGGCAGCATGCCCACCAGCGAGCGCTTGGCGAGGCGACCGTGGCCGATCTCGCGGCGCTTGGTGAAGCCGTACCGGCCGGTCTCGCCGGTGGCGTACGGCGGCATGTTGTAGTGGAACATGAAGCGCTCGCGATACTCCCCCGCCAGCGCGTCGATGATCTGCTCGTCGCGCCCGGTGCCCAGCGTCACGGTGACCAGGGCCTGCGTCTCGCCGCGCGTGAACAGCGCCGAGCCGTGGGTGCGCGGCAGCACGCCGGTGCGGATCGTGATCGGGCGCACGGTGCGCGTGTCGCGGCCGTCGATGCGCGGCTCGCCGTCGAGGATCTGCTTGCGCACGATCTTCGATTCGAGCGCGAAGCTCAGGTCGTTGACGGTGTTGGCATCCGGGCCGCCTTCGGAGCCGACGCCGACCGCCTCGTGCACGCGCTTGCTGATCGCCTTGAGCGCATCGGAGCGCGCGCTCTTCTGGCGCATCTCGAAGGCCTTGCGCAGGTCGTCCTCGGCCAGCGCGGCGATCTTCGCGGCGAGCGCCTCGTCCTTCTCCGGCGCCTTCCAGTCCCAGGAGGGCTTGGCGGCGACTTCGGCGAGTTCCTCGATCGCATTGATCGCGGCCTGCATCTGCTCGTGGCCGAAGACCACGGCGCCCAGCATCACGTCCTCGGGCAATTCCAGCGCTTCCGACTCCACCATCAGCACGCCCTGGGCGGTGCCGGCGACCACCAGGTTGAGCTGCGATTCCTTGAGCTGCGAGGCGGTCGGGTTGAGCACGTACTGGCCGTTGACGTAGCCGACGCGCGCGGCGCCGATCGGGCCGGCGAAGGGCACGCCCGAGAGCGTGAGCGCCGCCGACACCGCGATCATGGCCGGGATGTCCGCGTCCACTTCGGGGTTGAGCGAGAGCACCTGCGCCACCACCTGGATCTCGTTGTAGAAGCCATCCGGGAACAGCGGCCGGATCGGCCGGTCGATGAGGCGGGAGGTCAGCGTTTCCTTCTCGGTCGGGCGACCTTCGCGCTTGAAGAAGCCGCCGGGAATCTTGCCCGCCGCGTAAGTCTTCTCGGCGTAGTCGACGGTCAACGGGAAAAAGCTCTGGCCGGGCTTGGCCGACTTGGAGGCGGTGACCGCGGCGAGCACGACGGTGTCGTCGACGGTGCAGACGACGGCGCCGTGGGCCTGGCGGGCGATTTCCCCGGTCTCCAGGGTGACCTGCTGCGTGCCGAGGGTGAAGGTCTTCTTGATGGGGTTCACGGAATAGTCCTCAATGGGAGGCGCAAGCAGCAACGCTCACCGGAAGGATGAGCGTCGGTGCTGCGGCATGGATTGGATTTACTTGCGAAGTCCGAGGCGCTCGATCAGGCCGCGGTACTTGTCCGCGTCCTTGCGCTTCAGGTAATCGAGCAGCTTGCGCCGCTGGCTGACCATCTTCAGCAGCCCGCGGCGCGAGTGGAAGTCCTTGACGTGCGACTTGAAGTGTTCGGTGAGGCCGTTGATGCGCTCGGTCAGGAGCGCCACCTGCACCTCGGGCGACCCGGTGTCCCGGGCGGTACGCTGGTTGGTCTTGACCACCTGCGCCTTCTGCGCGACCTGCAATGGCATTCTCAGTCTCTCTCTTCGTCGTCTCTCTGATTTAGGCGCCGGATTTTACTTGTTTTTCCTGAGCTTGTGTGAGGCGCAGAGCCCGCAGCACGTCGTTTTCGGCCTGCCCGAGGCCGATGACCTCGCCTGCGGCCCCGAACACCGCACGCAGGCCGCTGCCCAGCCCCTCGAGCTTCAGCGCCTGCCCCATGCGCAGCCGGCTTTCCGCGCCCGGATCGAGCTCCGCGCGCGGCAGGTCGACCAGCAGCGCCGCCAGCGGCAGCAGCGCCCGCTGCCTCTGCTCGATCGTCATTTCCTGCAAGGCGTCTAGGCTGTGCGCCTTTTCCACCCGGAAGGCGCCGGAGGCGGTCCGCCGCAAGGCCGCAAGATGGGCGCCGCAGCCCAGCGCGGCCCCGATATCCTCGGCCAGCGTGCGCACATAAGTGCCCTTGCTGCAGCGGACGCGAAGCTCGGCGAGCGGCACGGCATAGCGCGCGAGCTCCAGCAGCGAAATGACCACGCGGCGCGGCTGGCGCTCGACGGTCTCGCCGCGGCGCGCCCGCTTGTAGAGCGGCTCGCCGTCGAGCTTGAGCGCCGAGTGCATCGGCGGCACCTGCTGGATCGCGCCGCGAAAACGGGCCAGTACATGCAGCAGCTCGGCTTCGCCGGACATCACCAGCTGCGTCTCGAGGACTTCGCCCTCGGCGTCGCCGGTGCTGGTGCGCACGCCGAGCTTGACGCTCGCCAGGTACTCCTTGTCCGCCTCGAGCGCCGGGCCGGCGAACTTGGTCGCCTCGCCGAACAGCGCGATCAGCAGCCCCGACGCGAGCGGGTCGAGGGTGCCGGCGTGGCCGGCCTTGTCGGCCCCGATCAGCTTCTTGGCCCGCTGCAGCACCGCGTTGGACGTCGGCCCGACCGGCTTGTCGAGCAGCAAGGCACCGTCGATCAAGCGCGGGGTCTCACTTTCCCTTCACCGAGTCGATCAGCCGCGACAGGTGGTCGCCGCGCTCCACCGACTCGTCGTAGGCGAAGCGCAGCTCGGGCGTGGTGTAGATCTTGATGCGCCGCGCGAGCTGCGAGCGCAGGAATCCGGCGGAACGCCCCAGGCCCTTCAGGGTGTCTGGAAGTTTGCTTTTATCCAGAATCGTAAAAAAGATCTTGGCGTGCGACAGGTCGGGTGACACGTCCACCGAAGTGATGGTGATCATGCCCACGCGTGGATCGCGCAGCTCGCGGGCCAGCAGGTCGGCCAGCTCGCGCTGGATGAGGTCGCCCAATTTCTGCGGGCGTCCATGGGACTGCTTCACGAAATCATCTTAGAGCGATCGGGCGATCTCGACCGTCTCGAACACCTCGAACTGGTCCTTCTCCTTCAGGTCGGAGAAGTTCTTCAGCGACATGCCGCACTCGAAGCCGGCCTTGACCTCGCGCACGTCGTCCTTGAAGCGCTTGAGCGAATCGATCTCGCCGCTGTGGATCACGACGTTGTCGCGCAGCAGGCGCACCTGCGCGCCGCGCTTCACCAGGCCGTCGAGCACGTAGCAGCCGGCCACCGTGCCGACCTTGGAGATGCGGAACACCTGGCGCACCTCGACCATGCCGATCACCGACTCCTTGCGCTCCGGCGCCAGCATGCCGGAGAGCGCTGCCTTCATCTCGTCGACCGCCTCGTAGATGATGTTGTAGTAGCGGATCTGGATGCCCGAGGACTCGGCCAGCTTGCGCGCCATGGCGTCGGCGCGCGTATTGAAGCCGATGATCACGGCGCGCGAGGCCATGGCGAGGTTGACGTCGGACTCGGTGATGCCGCCGACGCCGGCGTGCACCACGGTGACCTTGACCTCGTCGGTGGCGAGGCGCGTCAGCGCGTGCACCAGCGCTTCCTGCGAGCCCTGCACGTCGGACTTGATCACCAGGTTGAGGGTCTTCTTCTCGCCCTCGCCCATCTGGCCGAACAGCTCGAGCTTCGCGGCGTGCTGCTTGGCGAACTTGACGTCGCGGAACTTGCCCTGGCGGAACAGCGCGATCTCGCGCGCCTTGCGCTCGTCGTTGACCACCATCATGTCTTCGCCCGCCCCGGGGACTTCCGACAGCCCCTGGACCTCTACGGGAATCGACGGCCCGGCGGCGGCCACCGGCTTGCCGTTCTCGTCGAGCATGGCGCGTACCCGGCCGTGGACCGAGCCGGCCAGCACGATGTCGCCGCGGTGCAGGGTGCCGGCCTGCACCAGCAGCGTGGCCACCGGTCCGCGCCCCTTGTCCAGGCGCGCCTCGATCACCACGCCCCTCGCGGGCGTGTTGACCGGCGCCTTCAATTCCAGCACCTCGGCCTGCAGCAGGATCTGCTCGAGCAGGCTGTCCACGCCCTGGCCGGTCTTGGCCGACACCGGCACCAGCGGCGAATCGCCGCCGTATTCTTCCGGCACCACGCCATGGGCGAGCAGTTCCTGCTTCACCTTGTCCGGGTTGGCGTCGTGCTTGTCGATCTTGTTCAGTGCCACCACCAGCGGCACATCGGCCGCCTTGGCGTGATTGATCGCTTCGATGGTCTGCGGCATCACGCCGTCGTCGGCGGCGACCACCAGGATCACGATATCGGTGACCTTGGCGCCCCGGGCGCGCATCGCCGTGAAGGCCTCGTGGCCGGGTGTATCGAGGAAGGTGATGACGCCGCGCGGCGTCTCGACGTGGTAGGCGCCGATGTGCTGCGTGATGCCGCCCGCCTCCCCTGCGGCGACCTTGGTGGTGCGAATGAAGTCGAGCAGCGAAGTCTTGCCGTGGTCGACGTGTCCCATCACGGTGACCACCGGGGGGCGCGGTTTCTCCTCGGCCGCCGTCGGCGCGTCGCTCTCGACCAGGTAGGCCTCCGGATCGTCGAGCTTGGCCGGCTTGGCCTTGTGGCCCATCTCCTCGACCACGATCATCGCCGTTTCCTGGTCGAGCACCTGGTTGATGGTCGCCATGCTGCCGAGCTTCATCAGCACCTTGATGACCTCGGCCGCCTTCACCGACATGCGGTGCGCCAGCTCGCCCACCGTGATGGTCTCGGGCACCGGGATGTCGCGCACCTGCGGCTCGCTCGGCGGTGCAAAGGTCGTCGGCTGCTCCGACGTGGCGCCGGAGGAATGGCGATGGCGGGAGCCGCCGCGGCCGTGCCAGCCGGCCACGCCGCCGCCGGCATCGCCGCGCGTCTTGATCTGCCGGCGACGCACCGAATCGTCGCGCAGGATGGTGGTGGTCTTCGCCTTCTTGGGCTTCTTCTCGGTCCGGGCGTCGCCCGTGGCGGGCTTGGGCGCGTGCAGCGTGGTCGCGGCCGGCGCCGGCGCCGTGGTCTCGGCGCTCGCCTTCTGCTCCGCCTCGCGCCGCTCGCGCTCCTGCTTCTCGCGCAGCTCGCTTTCCTGGCGCTGCGCCAGCTGCTGCTGGCGGCGCGCCTCTTCCTCGCGCATCTCGACCTGCTTGGCGTCGATGGTCGGCGCTGCGGGGGCCGCCGGGACGGGCGGCGGCGCCTCGGCGGCCACCGCGGCGGCGGTCACTTCGGCCGGATCGCGCTTCACGAACACGCGCTTCTTGCGCACCTCGACCTGCACCGTGCGGTACTTGCCGGTGGCGTCGGTCTTCTTGATCTCGCTGGTCTGCTTGCGCGTCAGGGTGATCTTGTTCTTGGCCTCGGCCGAGCCGTGCGCGCGCCGCAGGTACTCGAGCAGGCGCGACTTGTCCGTGTCGCTGAGCGAATCCTCGGGCACTTTCTTGTCGACGCCGGCGGCGCGCAGCTGCTCGAGCAGCACCGAGGGCGGAACCTTCAGCTCCGCGGCGAACTGGGAGACGCTGGTCTGGGCCACGCTAGGCGGGCTCCTTGGTATCGGCCGGCTTCGCCGCGTCGTCCGCGGCGGCGAACCAGTGCGCGCGCGCCGCCAGGATCAGCTTCTTGGCGCGCTCCTCGTCGATCTTGGTGAGCTCCGCGAGCTCGTCCACCGCCAGGTCGGCGAGGTCGTCGCGGCTCTTGACGCCGCCCTCCACCAGCTTGGCGGCGAGCTGCGTGTCCATGCCCTCGAGCTTGAGCAGCTCCGGGTCGACGCCCTCCATCTTCTCCTCGTTGGCGATGGCGGTGACCAGCAGCGCGTTGCGCGCCCGGGTGCGCAGCTCGTTGACGGTGTTCTCGTCGAACGCCTGGATGTCGTTCAGCTCGGTGATCGGCACGTAGGCGATTTCCTCCAGCGTGGAAAAGCCCTCCTCGATCAGGATGTTGGCCACTTCCTCGTCGACGTCGAGCCGCTCCATGAAGTGCGCCTTGACGCGGCCGCTCTCCTCCTGCTGCTTCTTGGTCGACTCTTCCTCGGTCATCAGGTTGATCTGCCAGCCGGTCAGCTCGGAGGCGAGGCGCACGTTCTGGCCGCTGCGGCCGATGGCCACCGCCAGGTTCTCCTCGTCCACCACCACGTCCATGGCGTGCTTCTCCTCGTCCACCAGGATCGAGGACACCTCGGCCGGCGCCAGCGCGCCGATGACGAACTGCGCCGGGTCGGCCGCCCACAGCACGATGTCGACGCGCTCGCCGGCCAGTTCCTGCGTCACCGCCTGCACGCGCGAGCCGCGCATGCCGACGCAGGTGCCGATCGGGTCGATGCGCTTGTCGCTGGTGAACACGGCGATCTTGGCGCGCACGCCCGGGTCGCGCGCCGCCGACTTGATCTCGAGGAGCTTTTCCTCGATCTCCGGCACCTCAAGCTCGAACAGCTTCATGATGAACTGCGGCGCGGTGCGCGACAGCACCAGCTGCGGGCCGCGCGCCTGGCGGTCGATCTTCATCACCCAGGCGCGCACGCGGTCGCCGACGCGCAGGTTTTCCTTCGGGATCATGTGCTCGCGCGGCAGCAGCGCCTCGAGGCGCCCCGACTCGATGATGGCGTTGCCGCGCTCCATGCGCTTCACCGTGCCGGTCACCAGCTCGTCGCCGCGCGACAGGAAGTCGTTGAGGATCTGCTCGCGCTCCGCGTCGCGAATGCGCTGCAGGATCACCTGCTTGGCGGTCTGCGCGCCGATGCGGCCGAAGGCCACCGCCTCGAGCGGCTCCTCGATGTACGCGTCCAGCGCCACGCCGGGCTGGCGTGCCTGCGCCTCGGTGAGGGTGAGCTGCGCCTGCGGGAACTCGACCGTGCCGTCGGCCACCACTTTCCAGCGCCGGAAGGACTCGAAGGCGCCGGTGGTCTTGTCGACCGCCACGCGCACGTCGATGTCCTCGGAATACTTCTTCTTGGTGGCCGAGGCGAGCGCCATCTCCAGCGCGCCGAAGACGATGTCGCGCGGGACGTTCTTCTCCCGGGCGAGGACGTCCACCAGCATCACCATCTCGCGATTTGCCGCCGCTACGTTGCTCGTTGCCACGCCTACCTCACAATTCAGGGACCAGTTTCGCCCGCTCGATGTCCTCGAGCGGCAGCGCCACGGTCCGGCCGTCCAGCTCCATGCTCACCTGCGCCGCGTCGGCGCCGCGCAGCACGCCGACGAAGCGCCGCCGGCCGCCGGCGTCCGGCGTTCGCATCCGCAATTCCGCCCGCTGGCCGGAGAAGCGCGCGAAATCGCCCGCCTTTCTCAGCCGGCGGTCGAGCCCCGGAGAAGACACCTCCAGGCGCTCGTATTCCACGCCTTCGACCTCGAGCACCCGCGACACCTGCCGGCTCACCGCCGCGCAGTCGTCGACCGTAATTCCGCCGGGCTTGTCGATGAACAGGCGCAGCAACCGCCCGCCGTTCGACGCTTGCACGTCGACCAGCTCGTAGCCCATGCCGGCCGCGACCGGTTCGATCAGTTTTTCGAGGCTCAAACAAAAAATGGGCCGAAGCCCATCTGCAACCTGCACCTGCTCAAAGCATTTGAAGTATAACCGGATTTTTAATTTCGCGCCAGCTTCCGGGCGCAAGATCGGCGGGTAATTCAAGCGGCCCGTAGCGCATGCGGACCAGTCGGCTGACCTTGGCGCCGACCGCCTCGAACAGCCGCCGCACCTCCCGGTTGCGCCCTTCCTTCAGCATCACCCGGTACCAGCGGTTCCTGCCTTCCCCCCTGCCGCTATCCTCGATGCGCTGAAAAGAGGCCGGGCCATCCTCCAGCTCGACGCCGGTCCGCAGTTTTTCAAGGCTTTCACCGGATAGAAAGCCATAGACGCGAACCGAATATTCCCGCTCGATTTCGTGGCGCGGGTGCATCAGGCGGTTGGCGAGCTCGCCGGAATCGGTCAGCAGCAACAGTCCCGAGCTGTTGAAGTCGAGCCGCCCGACGGCGACCCAGCGTCCCGGCGGCAGGCGCGAGAACACGGTCGGCCGGCCCTGGGGATCGCTCCGCGTCACGAGCTCTCCGACGGGCTTGTGATAAATCAGGACTCTTGGTTTTGATTCTTTTGTGAAGGCGACTTGCTGGCCGTCCACCGTGACGCGATCGGTGGTCGTCGCGCGATCCCCGAGCTTGCAGACCTGCCCATTGACGGCGACGCGCCCCGCTTCGATCCAGGTCTCGATCTCGCGCCGCGAGCCGAGGCCGGCCGCGGCGAGCAGCTTCTGCAACCGCTCAGCTTTCGCCGGGGGTGGCGGCAGCGGCCGGCTCGGGGGCCGGTTCGGCCGGGGTGGTTTCAAGTTGCAGGGTCTTGGCGATTTCCTCGAGCGCCGGCAGCTCCTCCAGCGAGCGCAGGCCGAGGTCGTCGAGGAATTTGCGGGTGGTGGCATACAGCGCAGGGCGGCCCGGGGTCTCGCGCACGCCCACGGCGTCGATCCAGCCGCGCGCCTCAAGCGCCTGGATGATCTGCCCCGACACCGTGACGCCGCGCACGTTCTCGATGTCGCCGCGCGTCACCGGCTGGCGGTAGGCGATGATCGCCAGCGTTTCCATCACCGCGCGCGAGTAGCGCGGCGCGCGCTCCGGGAACACGCGCTCGAGGAACGGCTGGAATTCAGGCCGGGTCTGGAAGCGCCAGCCGCCCGACAGGCTCACCAGCTCGACGGCGCGCCCCTGCCACTCCTCCCTCAGCTCGGCCAGGAGCTTGCGCAGCGTCTCGGCGTTGACCTCGCCTTCGAACAGGCGCTTCAGCTCGGTGATGCCCAGCGGCTCGGTGGCGGCGAGCAGCGCCGCCTCGAGGATCGGCTTGGCCTCAAACGGGCTGTGCATGGCCCAATTTTACGTAAATCGGCGCGAAGCACTCCGACTGCGTGATCTCCACCAGCAGCTCGCGCGCCAGCTCCAGCAGCGCGAGGAAGGTCACCACCAGCACCGCCACGCCGCGCTCCGGCTGGAACAGCTCGCCGAACTCGAGCACGCGGCGCTCGCGCAGCGCGCGCAGGATGCCGCTCATGTGCTCGCGCACCGAGAGCTCCTCGCGGGAAATATGGTGGTGGCGCGAAAGCCTCGCCCGGTGCAGCAGCGCGCGCCAGGCCTCGGCCAGGTCCTGCGGGTGGATGTCCGGCAGGCGCAGCGCGACTTCCTTCTCGATCCACACCGAGACCGCGGCGATGTCGCGTCCGACCTGCGGCAGCTCGTCGAGCGCCTGCGCCGCCCGCTTCATGCGCTCGTACTCGAGCAGGCGCCGCACCAGCTCGGCGCGCGGGTCCTCTTCGATCGCCACGGCCGCCGGCTTGGGCAGCAGCAGGCGCGACTTGATCTCCATCAGCATCGCCGCCATCACCAGGTACTCGGCGGCCAGCTCGAGGTTCTTCTTGCGCATGATCTCGACGTATTCCAGGTACTGGCGCGTCAGCGGCGCCATCGGGATGTCGAGGATGTCGAGGTTTTCCTTGCGGATCAGGTACAGCAGCAGGTCGAGCGGCCCCTCGAAGGCCTCGAGCACGATCTCCAGCGCATCCGGCGGGATGTACAGGTCGGTCGGCAGCTCGATGACCGGCTCGCCATAGATCCGGGCGACGGCGCTCATGACTCGAAAGCCGCGGTGAACGCGGCGTTCATGTGTACGAGAGTCCGATCGCCTCGCGCACGTCTCGCATCGTCTCGGCGGCAAGCTTGCGCGCCTTCTCGCAGCCGTCGGCGACGATGTTCTTCACCAGCGTCGGGTCGTCGAGGTAAGGCTGCGCCCGCTCGCGGATCGGCGCGATCTCGGCCTGGATCGCCTGGATCACCGGCTGCTTGCACTCGAGGCAGCCAATGCCGGCGGTGGTGCAGCCCTTGCGCACCCAGGCCTTGCGCTCGTCGTCCGAGTAGATCTGGTGCAGCGTCCACACCGGGCACTTGTCGGGATTGCCTGGATCGGTGCGCTTGACGCGCGCGGGGTCGGTCGGCATGGCGCGGATCTTCTTCGCCACGGACTCCGGCTCCTCGCGCAGGGCGATGGTGTTGCCGTAGGACTTGGACATCTTCTGGCCGTCGAGGCCGGTCATGCGCGAGGCCTCGGTGAGCAGCGCTTCCGGCTCGACCAGGATCTTCTTGCCGCCGCCCTCCAGCCAGCCGTAGAGGCGCTCGCGGTCGCCGCGCGGCATGTTCTGCTGCTCGTCGAGCAGCGCCTGAGCGCGCTTCAGCGCGTCGGCGTTGCCGCTTTCCAGGAACTTGGTGCGCAGGTCGCCGAACAGGCGCGCCTTCTTGGTGCCCATCTTCTTCACCGCCGCCTTGGCCTTGTCCTCGTAGCCGGTCTCGCGGCCGTAGAGGTGGTTGAAGCGCCGCGCCACTTCGCGGGTGAATTCGACGTGCGGTACCTGGTCCTCGCCCACCGGCACGTAGCGCGCGCGGTAGATCAGGATGTCGGCCGACTGCAGCAGGGGATAGCCGAGAAAGCCGTAGGTGGAGAGGTCGCGGTCGGTGAGCTTCTCCTGCTGGTCCTTGTAGGTCGGCACGCGTTCGAGCCAGCCCAGCGGCGCCATCATCGACAGCAGCAGGTGCAGCTCGGCGTGGTCGGGCACCTGCGATTGCACGAACAGCGTCGCCTGGCCCGGGTCGACGCCCGCCGCCAGCCAGTCGATCACCATCTCCCAGCAGTTCTGCTGCAGGTCGCCGGGCTTCTCGTAGTCGGTGGTGAGCGCGTGCCAGTCGGCGACGAAGTACAGGCAGGGATATTCCGCCTGCAGCCTGATCCAGTTCTTCAGCACGCCGTGGTAGTGCCCGAGGTGCAGGCTGCCGGTCGGCCGCATCCCGGACAGGACACGCGTCTCGTACATCGCTACAGCACCACCGCGCGGATCAGGGCGTCGGACTCGATGAACAGCGGCCCGAGGATCACGCTCAGCGCATTCGAGCCGTAGACCGGGATCAGCATCAGCACCAGCAGCAGCGGGATGCCGAAGGGCTCGAGCCGCGAATACTGCCAGGCCGCCCGCTGCGGCAGCAGGCAGGCGACGATGCGGCCGCCATCGAGCGGCAGGATCGGCAGCAGGTTGAGCAGCATCAGCACCAGGTTGACCAGGACGCCGGCCGCGCCGACGCCGATGAGAAACTCGGCCATGCCGCTGCCGTGGCGCATCACGACATCGATCAGGCCGCCGGTGCCGTGCACCCCGGCCACCTGCAGCCAGCCTTCGGAGCGGTCGCTCATGGCGATGGCGATGCGCATCACCACCGCCCAGGCCACGACCATCGCCAGGTTGGCGCCGGGACCGGCGGCGGCGACCAGCGCCATGTGCTGGCGCGGCTTGCGCAGCGCCGAGTAATTCACCGGCACCGGCTTGGCCCAGCCGAACAGCAGCTTCGATCCGGACAGCAGCAGCATCAGCAAGGGCACGACGACGGTGCCGACCACATCGATGTGGCGCAGCGGATTGAGGCTGATGCGCCCCTGCGCGTGCGCCGTCATGTCGCCGAAGTGCCGCGCCACGTAGCCGTGCGCCGCCTCGTGCAGCGTGATCGCAAACAGCACCGGAATCGCGTAGATGGCGACCGTCTGAACGAGGAGATTGACGTCCATCTTGGTGCCGCGGATTCTATCAGGCGAGCAGGAACTCCTCGATCAGCTTCGCGACCGCGCGCGGCTGGTCGTGATGCAGCATGTGGCCCGCCTCCGCCACGCTGGCGTGGCGCAGCGAGCGAAATACGGCGCGCCGCTCGGCCAGCTGCGCGGCATCCAGCCCGATGCGCTGGTGCGTCTCCGAGAGCGCCGCGTCCACCCAGAGCACCGGCGCCGTGACCTCGCGCCAGCAGGCCTGGACTTCCTCGAAGCGGTACAGCGTCGCGTTGACGATCTTGTGGGCCGGATCGCTGCGCAGGAGCACCTGGCCGCCCTCCTCGCGTCCCCAATGGCGGGACAGGAAGGTCGCTTTTTCCTTCGACAGCCTTTTGTTCCCCTTCGAGAGGCGATCGGCCAATTCCTCGAAATTCGCGTAGGGCTTCAATCCCGGCGGATCACGCAGCTCGTCGAGCCAGCGGGCGTAGCGCCTGGGCGCCTGCGCCGGCGCGGTGGGCGCCATGCCGAAGCCCTCGAGGTTGACGAGCTTCGCCACGCGGCCGGGCCGCACGCCGGCGTAGAGGCAGGCGACATTGCCGCCGAGGCTGTGGCCAACCAGCAAAGCCGGTTCCTGCGGAGAGATTTCCGCGAGAAGAAAATCGAGGTCGGCCAGGTAATCCGGAAACCAGTAGGAATCTTCCTTGCCCCAGTCGGTCAGCCCATAGCCGCGCCAGTCGGGCGCATAGACGTCCCATTCGCCCTGCAGCTCGTCGACCAGGAATTGGAACGACGCCGAGACGTCCATCCAGCCATGCAGCAGCACCATCTTTCGCGCCCCGGGGCGCGGCCAGTGGCGCACGTGGTAGCGCAGGCGCCGGATCGCGAAAAACAGGGATTCGCTAGCGCGCAAGGGGCGGAAGCTCCACGTCGGGGGCGCGCCCGGCGACCAGGGCGGCGAGCGCCGCGGCCGAGCCGCAGGCGAGCGTCCACCCGAGCGTGCCGTGCCCGGTATTGAGGTAGAGGTTGGCGTACCGGGTACGGCCGATGAGCGGCACGTTGCTGGGCGTCGCCGGGCGCAGTCCTGCCCAGTAGTCGACCGCGGTGGCGCCGCCAATCCCCGGAAACAGCTGGCGGATGCGCCGGACGATGGCAGCGCAGCGCGCGGCATTGATCGAGGTGTCGTAGCCGGTGAGCTCGGCCGTGCCCGCGGCGCGCAGCCGGTTGCCAAGGCGGGAAATGACAATCTTATGGGCCTCGTCGGTGAGGCTGATTTGCGGCGCGGCCGCCTGCTCGGCCGGTCCAAGCGGCAGCGTGATCGAATAGCCTTTCAGCGGGTACACCGGGATGCGAACGCCCAGCGGCGCAAGCAGCAGCGGACTGTAGCTGCCGAGCGCAACCACATAGGCGTCGCCCCGGATGTCGCTCCCCTCCAGCCCGACGACTCCGCGGGCGTCGGTCTTGAAGCCTGAAATGGCCTTTCCAAATTCGAACATCACTCCCTTCTGCCTTGCCAGCGCTGCGAGCGCGGTCGTGAACGCATGGGCATCGCCCGATTCGTCCTCGGGAAAATGCAGGCCGCCGAGGATTTCATCCTCGGCGTGTTTCAGTGCCGGTTCCAGCGCGAGGCATTGCGCCGCGGACAGCAATGGCTGGTGGCGCGCGGCGGCGTCCAGGTCGCGCGGCTCGGTGAAGAACTGCAGGATGCCGCGCATGCTCTCGTCGTAGTGGATCCCGCTCGACTGGCGCAGCGCGCGCAGGCAGTCGCGGCTGTAGGCCGCCAGGCGCGCGAGCACGCGGCAGTTGCGCTCGAAGCGCGCTGGCGTGCATTCGCGCAGGAAACGCAAGCCCCAGGCCCACTGCGCCCAGTCGGCGCGCGGCCGGAACAGCAGCGGCGCGTCTTCGCGGCCGAGCCAGCGCAGGATCTTCGGCAGCACGGAGGGGCGTGCCCAGGGCTGCGCGTGGCCGGCGGAAATCTGCCCGCCATTGGCGAACGAGGTTTCAAGGCCGGGGCCGGAACGGCGATCGATCACCGTGACCTCGTGGCCGGCGCTCGCCAGGTACCAGGCCGAGGTCACGCCCACCACGCCGGCGCCGAGGACGACAATCTTCACTCCATTATGATAGCGGCATGCCTCTTTATTCCCTCGGCGGGCGCGGCGTGCAGCTCGTCGGACCACGCCATTTCGTCGCGCACGACGCGACGGTGCTCGGCGACGTCACACTCCACAACGACGCCAGCGTCTGGTTCCAGGTGGTGATCCGCGCCGACAACGACCGCATCGTCATCGGTGAGGAGACCAACATCCAGGATGGTTCGGTGCTGCACGTCGATCCGGGTTACCCGATGACGCTCGGGCGGCGGGTTACCGTCGGCCACAAGGTGATGCTGCACGGCTGCACCGTCGGGGACGGCAGCCTGATCGGCATCAACAGCGTGATCCTCAACGGCGCGCGCATCGGCGCCGGCACGCTGGTCGGCGCGAACACGCTGATTCCCGAAGGCAAGGAAATCCCGGATGGCGTGCTGGTGCTCGGCTCGCCCGGGAAAGTGGTGCGGGAGCTTAAGCCGGAGGAGAAGGACGGCCTCCTCCAAGCTGCCGCTGGCTACGTAAAAAGAAGCCTTTTTTACAAAACCAATTTAAAACTGATTACCTAGGCGCCATGCGAATGGCCCCGTCGAGGCGGATGGTCTCGGCGTTCAGCATCTCGATCTCGACGATCGACTTCACCATCTGGGCGAATTCGGCCGGCCGGCCGAGGCGCGAGGGGAACGGTACCTGCTTGCCGAGCGACTCCTGCGCGTCCTTGGGCAGCGCGGCGAGCAGCGGCGTCTCGAAAATTCCGGGCGCGATGGTGCAGACGCGGATGCCGTTGCGCGACAGGTCGCGCGCGACGGGCAGCGTCATGCCGACGATGCCGCCCTTCGACGCCGAATAGGCGGCCTGGCCGATCTGGCCGTCATAGGCCGCCACCGAGGCGGTGTTGACGATCACGCCGCGCTCGCCCGCGGCATTGGGCGAGGCCTTGGCCATGGCGTCGGCGGCGAGCCGGATCATGTTGAACGTGCCGATGACGTTGACGCGGATCACGCGCTCGAAGCGCGCAAGATCGTGCGGCGCGTCCTTGCCGATGGTGCGCTCGGCGAGCGCGATGCCGGCGCAATTCACCAGCACCTGCAAGCCGCCGAATTCCTTCAGCGCCAGCGCCACGGCCGCCTTGGCGTCGGCCTCGGACGAGACGTCGGTCCTGGCGAAGCGCCCGCCGAGCTCCTGCGCCAGCTTTGCGCCGAGGTCGGCCTGCAGGTCGGCGATCACGACCTTGGCGCCGTTCTCGGCCGCCATGCGCGCCGTCGCCGCGCCGAGTCCGGACGCGCCGCCGGTCACCAGGAATATGCTATTTCTGATTTGCATCCGAGGCTCTCCACGTTGAATTCAACGATAATTTTACCGTGATGAAGCTGGGATTCGGCCTCGCTTTCGAGGACCTCTACGAGCGCGATGGACTGATCCGCGTCGACCGCGCCTTCCTTTCCTTTCTCGACGAAGAAATGAAGGCGAAGCTCGAGCGCGCGCGCGCGAAGCCGCCGCAGAGGAAGGAAGAATCCGAGCTGCTCGTCGCGCTGGCGCCGCACGTCGAGGATTTCCTCGCCAGGCTCTTCGGCATCGAGGCCGAGGCGCGCGCGCTGGCGGCGCAGCACAACGCGCTCGCGCCACTGTGGTCGGTCAAGCGCCAATTCGTGCAGCGCCGTGCGCTGCACAAGGTCCCCGCCGAAAGCCTGAAGGATTTTGATCCGGATTCGTTTCCCTTCGTGACCGAATTGCAGTTCGCAAAAGAGATCGTGGAACTGCAACAAGACGAGGCCGGAAATGCCGGCAAGCTCGAGCAGGCCGCGCGCTACGCCGCGTGGGCGACGACGACGCCGGAAGGAAAGGCGAAGCACCGGCACGATGTGCTGTTCAAGAGCCCGCGCAAGCTCGATTTCATGAAGCTCATCCCGGTGCCCGTCCATCCGCGCGAGCGGCAGGGATTCGCCCTCACCGACGCGGGCGCCGATCTCAAGGGGGCGCTCGACGAGGCCAACTACTGCATCTGGTGCCACGAGCAGGGCAAGGACTCCTGCTCCGCCGGCCTGAAGGAGAAGGCGCCGGCCGCGGGCTACCGCAAGACCGTGTTCAACGTGCCCCTCGCCGGCTGCCCGCTGGAGGAGAAGATTTCCGAGTTCCACATGGTCAAGGCGCGCGGCGAGCCGCTCGCGGCGCTCGGCATCATTGCGGTGGACAACCCGATGGCGGCGGCCACCGGCCACCGCATCTGCAACGACTGCATGAAATCCTGCATCTACCAGAAGCAGGACCCGGTCAACATTCCCCAGGCCGAGACGCGCACGCTGAAGGACGTCCTCGAGCTGCCCTGGGGCTTCGAGATCTATTCGCTGCTGACGCGCTGGAATCCGTTCAACCTGCACCGCCCTTTTCCGAAGCAGCCTTCCGGAAAAAGAGTGCTGGTGGTCGGCCTGGGTCCGGCGGGATTCACCACGGCGCACCACCTGATGAACGACGGGCACACGGTGGTCGGCATCGACGGCCTGAAGATCGAGCCTCTGGATGC
>Ga0075425_100000870_pt1 | contig 28966 bp, 7 predicted proteins | sample SoiMethybrSBSTD4_FD_75300 | JGI IMG/M metagenome (GOLD analysis project Ga0075425, IMG submission 75300) | Bulk soil microbial communities from a Populus tree surrounding site in Tennessee, USA - Soil MetaG P. TD hybrid SBSTD4 | ecosystem: Environmental > Terrestrial > Soil > Tree plantation...
TGGCGGCGTGTTTACGCTGCCGTTGGATGTGAACCCGATCGTCTGGTTCGCCGCGCCGCTGAACTTCGCGGCGAACTCCAGCGATCGGCCCGGCGCCACCGTGCTGTTGGCGCCGCTCGACGTCACGGCCGCACCGTCGATCGTGACGACGCCGTTGGCGACAGTCGCCGTGCCGCCGGTCACCGCCGCACCGCTGCTCCAACCGGTGTCGACGGTGGTGCCGCGGAACTCGGCGCCGAGCGCCGGCGCCAGAATCAATTCGCCGCCCGCCGTGTCCGACACGTAGGTCGATGTGCCAACGGTCCCGGCACTGAAGTCGGCGGCCGTCGTGATCACCTTCGTCACATCCACCGCCTGCGTGACGGTTTGCGTAAGTGCCGGCGAAGTGCTGCCGGCTAACGTCGTGTTCCCGCTGTAGACCGCCGTGATCGAATGGCTGCCGAGCGTCAGCGACGACACCGTCAGCGTCGCCTTTCCGCCCGCGCCGAGCGCCGCCGACCCGAGGACGGCCGTGCCGTCCATGAAGGTCACCGTGCCGGACGGCGCGACGAGCGTCGGCGAGACGGCGGCGACGACCGCCGTGAACACCACCGGCGAGCCGTTGCCCGACGGGTTCAGCGACGAGGCGACAGTAGTCGTCGTCGCCGTTTTGCTGATCGTGATCGTGATCGTGAACGTCTGCGGCGCGCTGGTGTCGACGCCGCCGTTCGCGGTGCCGCCGTTGTCGTGCAGCGAGACGGTGAGGGTCGCCGAGCCGGCAACTGTCGCCGGCGTGTAGGTCAGCGTGCCGTTCGGTGCAACCGCCGGCTGAACCGAGAACAACGCCGTGTTGCTGCTGGTGACGATGAAGTTCAGCACCTGGCTCGCTTCGTCGGCCGGGCCGGCACTGATGTTGGTCGCCCAGTTCGCCACGCTCTGCGCGCCGGCGTTGCCGTCCTTCGCCTGATCGGCCCCCTTCGTGAAGCTCGGCGCGTCGTTGACCGCCGTCACCGTGACGTTCACCGTCGCCGTCGCGGTGCCGCCGTGGCCGTCGCTCACCGTGTAGGTGAAACTGTCACTGCCGGCGAAGTTCGCGTTCGGCTTGTAAGTGACCGCCATCGCCGAGAGCACCCCGGCCGCACCGTTGGCCGGCTGCGTCACCGACGTGACCGTTAGCGTCTGTCCTGCATCGGGATCGCTGTCGTTTGCCAGCACGGTGATCGTGCTGATCCCGCTGTCCTCGAGGACCGTCGCCGAGTCGTCGACAGGCCGCGGCTTGCAGTCGATCAGGAGCGACACCGTCGCCACGTTACTGTCGGCGCCGGCTTCGTCGCGCGCCTGGTAGCTGAAGCTCGCCGGTCCGCACGCGACCGCGTCCGGCGTGAACGTGAAGGCGCCGCTCGGCGTCAGGGTCACGACCCCGTTCACGGCCGAACCGGCGACCGGGTTCGCGGTCATGGCGCTGCGGCCGATGTCGTTTGCGAGCACGCCGGGCGCCGCGACGACCAGCGGCGCCTGGTAGTTCATCTGATACGGACCGTCGCCGGTTGCGACCGGAGCGTTGCCGACCGCGGCGCTCGACAGGCCCATGTTCCACTGGCTCGCGTGCGACGTGATGATCGTGAGCAGCACGTCACCGTCGGCGGTTCCGCCCCGGCTGCTCACGCACGGATCGTTGTTCGCCGACGGAATGACCGTCGCGCCAGGACAGGACGGGATGCGGATGCCGTTGCGGAACATCTCGAACGTCGAGAAGTCCTGCCCGCCCGGGACCAGCGAATGATCGATCGCAAACGACAGCACGATCGGATTCGACGCCGCGGCGGTGAGGTCGACACCGTTCGGATCGAGCACCGAGATGTTCACCTGCTGATTGAGGAACGTGTAGCCGGCCGGCGCCTGCGACGCCGAGATCACGCCCTGGGCGATCGTCACCGTCGCGGCTGACGGCGAGGTCACGGTGCTGTGCAGCGGATCGGTCGCGTCGACGCTGCCGCTGCCGGTCGTGACCGTCGCGCCCGAGTTGACCGCCGCCGTCACCGCTTTCAACGCCACCGTGATCGCCACTGTGGCGGTGTTGCCGACGGCATTGAGGTGATCGACCGCCTGATAGGTGAACGAATCGAAGCCGAGGAAGTCGGCGTTCGGCACGTAACTGAATCCTCCGTCACTACCGAGTACCAGGTGGCCGTGCGCCGGATTGGTCACGAGCTGCGCGCGCAGCGGCGCCGTGTCCTCGACCTCGACGTCGTGATCATTCGCGAGCACGCCGGACACGTAGCGGCCGAGCGCCGCATTGAACACCGCCGTGACGTCGAGCGGCTGATTGACGATCGCGGTGTAGGTATCGTTTTCGGTGATCGGCGGATCGTTCACTTGGTTGACGTTGATAGTGACCACGGCTTCGTTGCTGTTCTCGGGACCGCCGTCGTTCGCCTTGTAGCGGAATGAATCGGGACCCGCGTAATTCGCGGTCGGGATGTAGCTGAAGGCGCCGCTCGCCGCCAGCGTCAGCGTGCCGTGCAGCGGCGGCGCAGTCAGCACCACCGTCAGCGGATCGTGCTCGGCATCGGTGTCGTTCGCCAGCACGCCGGCGGCGGCGGACACGGTCAACGTCGAGTCTTCGTCGACGCTGTAGAAGTCGTTCACCGCGACCGGCGGAATGTTGCCGAACCTCACGGTGAGCGACACCGTCGCGGTCGCCGTGAGCAGACCGTCGCTCACGCTGTAGACGAACGCGTCGGACCCGGAGTAATTGGCCGCCGGCGTGTACATCACCGAGCCGTCGTCGGCGAGGACGACCGTCCCGTGCGCCGCCGGTCCGACAGCCGCCACGTGCAACACGTCGTGGTCAGCATCGGTGTCGTTCGCGGTGAGGCTGCCCGGCCCAGACGCCGGGAACAAATGCGTGCCGTTCTCGGCAACCACGGCTGCGTCCGCGTTCGCGACCGGCGCGTGCCCGGTGCTGATGGTGATGTCCTCGAGCTGCGGCGTCACGTCCGGATTCGCGGTCGTCAGGACGGCGCGGTACTGAACAAACTGCGAGGTGAGCGCGATCGCGCCGCCGGAGGTCATCGGCGCGAAGGCGCTCCACGTCGCGTCCGGTGTCGGCGAATTGCCCCCGCGGACGGCGATTCCGAGGCTCGTTCCGGGTGGCGTCGTCGCCTGCCACTGGACGCTGTTCCAGCTCACCGGCGCCGACGCGTCGAACACGCGCGACAGGAACGTGCCGCTCGCGGTGTACGGCGACATCCGCATCCAGTCGACGAACACGGTGCCGCCGAAGGCGTTGAAGTCGCTGGCGGCGACCGGGCGCATGGCGCCGGTGATCGTCAGCGCGTGGCTGGCGACCAGCGTGCCGTCGACGTAGTAGTCCACCGCCGCCGGCTTCCAGTCGATGCGGTATTTATGGAACCCGCCGAGCAGACCGCTGCCGAGACCGGTATCGACGAAGACGCCGCCGCCCGTGTTGGTGCGCGCGAACAGCAATCCGCCGTTCAACGTGCTGAAGATCGCCCACGGTTCGTTGGCGTCGTTGAAGGTCTGGCCGAGGCCGGCGTGCTGGAACCGGTCGCCAGAGAAGCTGGCGGTGAACTCGAGCGAATGCGGCGCGGTGTACACCGCCGACGGCGTTGCGCCGGACGTCTCAGGCTTGCACGCGCCATTCGTGTCGATCGCGCAACTCGCGACCCGCGCGCCGTCCACGAGCAGCACGCCGTCGACGATGATCGAGTAGCCTTCACCGCTCCACGGGACTTCGATCCATCCTGGCGACAGATCGGGTCCGGTGAATTCGGTGGCCACTGTCGGCGCCAGGATCAACTCGCCGTCGTCGCTCTGCGAGACGTAAGTACCGACGGCTGATAGGCCGGCGGCGAAGTCGGCCGACGCCGTATCGCGCAGCGTCGGGCCAGGCACCGTAAAGGTCGGCGCGGCGACCGTCGTCGCGTTGCCCGAGTGATCGACGGCGGTGACCAGGTAGTAATACGTCGTATTCGGCGTCAGCCCGCTCAGCGCGATCGCATGCTGCGTCACGAACGTTCCGCTGCTCGCCGTTTTCGTTCCCGGCGGTAGATTCGACAGCGAGGCGGCAACGATCGCCGAATCGGTGCCGTAATCGATACGCGACGTCGCCGGTTCATCGGTGGCCCAGGTCAGCGTGACCCGCGAGCTGTCGATTGTCGTCGCCTTGATCGCCGAGATCGCAGGCGGCGTCGCGTCGGAAAGGCTCGGCGCAAAGACGACGTCCACCCAGTAATTGGTCGCATTGAAGCTGTTCAACGGAAAAGCGCTCTCGCCGTAGGAGAAGAGGCCGTTGGGCCGGCTCGCCGTCGACGCGAGCGCGTGAAGCGGCGGCGAATCGACGCCGGTGGTTGCGAAGTACCCCGGATCGACGGCGTAGCCGCCGACGTTGCTGTGATAGGACGCGACGTAGACGCTGCCGGCGGTGATTGCCACCGGCGTCGCGAAGGTCACCTGCTGCCAGCCCGATGGCGTCTCGTTGGTGAACGTCGCGCTCGCCAGCCGCAGACCGGTCGACGACCAGAGGCTGCCGAGGTGCGTGCCCGTGTTGACGACGCCCTTGTAGAAGCGGATGCCGGTGATGAACCCGTCGATGTCGCTCGTGAACTGCACGCCGAGTTCGACCGCGTTGGTGTCGGCCGCGCTGGGGACTGCTGGCACCGCACCGGAGCGCCAGATGCTCGTGCACGGGCACTCGTTGGCGTTGATGGCAACCGTGACGCCGCCCCCAGCAGCTTCGAGGTTACCGCTATCGTCGATCGCGCGGCTCTTGATCGTCGCCGATCCGGGCGCACCGGGCGTCCAATCGAAACTCCACAGGCTCTTGCCGGTGGCCGCTTTCCACGTCGCGCCGCCGTCGACCGAGACCTCCACGCCGGCGACGATGCCGCCCTGGTCAACTGCTGTCCCGGTGATCGTCACGCGGTTGCCGCTCGCCACTGATCCGCCGCTCGCCGGCGAGACAACAGTCGACACCGGCGCAAACAGGTCGGTCGACCTGGCGGCGGCGAACAGTTGCGGATTGTTCGGATCGGGTCCGGCCTGCAGCGTCGCTGGCTGCGCCCCCATGTCGGCGAGCAGGTTCACGGTTGCCTGCTGCATCGCCTGATCGGTGTTGTGCGCGGTGGGCGTGACGCCGCGGTCGTGGACGCCGTCAAGGCCCCACGACCACTGCACCGTGCCGGCGCCAAAGACGATCGCGCCGCTGTTGTGGCGATACAAGGTGATCGAGTGCGTCGCACGGCCGGCCGCGACGTTGGCGCCGAAGTCGCTCAACTTCTCGGCGACGTCGAGCGTGGTGGACGACAGGCGAATCAGCCCCGCCGGCCGCGAGCCGTTGTCGAGATCCTCGTCCCACTCGTAGCCGAGCGTCTCTTCCGGCGTGCGATAGAAATCGCCGGGCGCGACGGCGCCGACGCCGGTATGCGCCCACAACCGCATCGTCCCCATCTCGGATGGAATCTTGATCCGGTCCGAGCAACAGTTGACGGTGAAGATCTGTCCGATGAGACCATTCTCCGGCCGGCCGCCATCCGTGGTCGACGCAAAACGCGGGTCGCGCCACGTGCCGGTCCAGATGCCCTTGCCGGTCGCTGGATCGACCGCCGGATCGATCTTCGCGTTCGCGATCGTTTCCTTGTAGGTGACGAGCGTCCGATACGGCGTCGACGACGGATCGACGCTGCCCTCGTAGCGCGTCTTCCAGTACATCTCGTTGCCGCTGAGAAATGCGAGGCTGACGCCGGCATCGCGCGCACGTTCGACCGCGAGCCGCTGACTACCGGACCAGTACTCGTCGTGGCCGACCGAGAGAAAGATCTTCGGCTTGTGCGGCCCGACCAGATCGGCGCCGCGGCGATCCGTGTCGATGCCGCTCTGGTATTTCACGTCGTAGCCGTTGGCCTCCAGCCAGCGCACCATCGGGTACTCGGCGTTGAACAGGAAGCTCTGGGGATCGTGCGCGCGCGTGTCGAGGGGCCGGTTGTAGCTCACCTTCGCGGCGCGGGTCGCGCACGAGCGCAGGTAGGAGCTGCCGTCGTTGCTCAGCGGGCCGCCGCAGTAGAGGCTCGCGCCGCCGTTACTGACGCCCGGATACTGGTTGTACGCCTGCCACGTCGTGTCCGACGTCTGAAACACGATATCCGCGGTGCGGGCGTCGTCGCGGACGACGAAGACGATGTGGCTCGTATGCCCGTTGTCGTGGCGTGTGAGCTTCGCGACGTAGATTCCCGACACCGCGGTTGACGGCACCGCCCACGACGCCGATTCGGCCCAGTTGCCGCAGTCGACCAGGCCGGTCGTCGCCAGCTGGCTCACACATGCCGGTTGCGTCTGCGGCATCGTCGCCGTCGGCGCAACCGTCGCAACCAGTGTCGCGCCGGCGCCACCGTAATATCCCAGGCGGTAGATACCGACCCCGTAGCCGGCAATCGCGCTTGGCGCGGCGATCTTGAATCGTGCGATTTCGCCGACGTTCACGCTGATGTCGGTGGCGAAACCCTGAATATCAGGGTCGCCCGCCGCGGTGATGTCCCAGTCGAGCGCGCCGGGTTTGGTCCGGTTTTCGTCGGCGATCGTCGTCGGCGTCGCGTGGACGACCAGGCGCTGGCAACCGCGATCGGCCAGCATGACGAGGCCGAGAATGACGGCGGCGAACGAGATCCGGACTGCGAACCTGACCTGATCTGACGTCGAAATCGTCGTATTCATAACAACCGCTCGGGCGCGGAGGCCCATTACGTCGCGTCGGGAATCGCGCAGGCACACGTGTCACGCACACGCCGTGGCGGCGTTCTCGAGGAGCGACTTGTTTTAAGGGAACCCGGCGGTCAGGTCAGCAACGCGAGGGCCAGAAGATCGCGACGTTGCACGCTTTTACCGGGCGACAATTTTCAGGCGCGAATTCGCGGCGTGAACGGCTGAGTAGAGGTGTGATAGGAGGGTAGCCGCGCAGGGTTGCAGCAGGCGTGCGGCCGGAGCGGGCGGGAATCGCGCGAATTTAGTTCGCCGTTTGGCAGACTTCCGTGATTTTGGCGATTGTTGTCGCGGCGGCCGCGACCGATCCAGGGCACGGGTCGGTTGGCCGCCCCGCGCCCCCAAATCCGTTACCGTTTGAACTGCACCGTCACGTCCTGGACTGCCGGCGCCTTCCCCGGGTTCGTCGTCGTCATCTGCACCATGTACTGGATGTAGCGTGACGATCCGGTCAGCGCCCCGGCCGTGCCGAGCGCGGTGAACGGCGTCCAGCTCGCATCCGGCACCGGGCTGTTGCCCGTCCGGTAGGTGATCACCGTGGTCGTGCCGGAGACGGCGCAGCAGCTGAAGTACGGAACGATCGTGTTGGTCGACGTCAGCTTCAGCCAGGTGACCGCCGCGCCCGCGTCGAACACCGACGACGTGTAGGTGCCCGACCCGGCGAACGGAGTCACCCGGATCCAGTCCACGGTCAGCGCCGCAGCGTCTCCGGCGGTGCTGTCACTGATCACCGGTGCCATCTGGGCGGTCCCCCACGCCATGCTGGTGTGAGAAATCATCAGCGTGCCGTCGATGTAGTAGTTGGCCGCCCCCGCCGTCGTCGTGATCTGGAAGCGGTGCGACTTCCGCAGCCAGTCGACGCCCGACAGCAGGTTCTCGACCGTCTTCGCGCCGTTCACCGACCTCGCATACAGGCCGTTGTTGCGGATGATGAACATCGCCATCGGCGAGACCAGCGTGCCGTTGGTGCCGAAGCCGATGTTCTGGTTCGAGCCGCTGAACGTGGCCACGAACTCGAGTGTCTGGCCGGCGGGCGCAGTCGCCGGCGCGATCAGTGCTGCCCCGTCGATCGTCAGCTTGCCGCCGGCAACCGACGCGGCGCCGCCGGTCGCGAGCACCGACGTCGCCCAGGCTGCCGGCAGCGACGCGCCGGAGAACTCCGTCGCCTGGGTCGGCGCCAGGGTGATCTCGCCGTCCACCGTCTCCGACACATACATGCCGGTGCCGACCGTGCCGGCGTTGAAGTCGGCGGTCGTCGCGAACACCTTGCTCGAGTTGTCGTCGTCGACGATCGTGACCGTGGCGCGAGTGGCCGCGGTCAGCGTGCCGTTGAGCGGGTTGCTGATGTCGACGTAGAACGTCTCGCTCGCCTCCCCGATGGTGTCGCCGTAGACCGGGATGTAGATGTTCTGCGTCTTCGTCCCCGGGTAGAACTGCAGCGTGCCGGTCGACGCGATGTAGTCGCTGCCAGCCGTTGCCGTTCCGTCGCTCGTCGTATACGTCACCCACACCGACTCGCCATGCGTCTGCGACAGCGTCACCGCGATCGCGACGTTGTTGGTGCCGGTGTTGCCTTCGGTGATCGTCGCCGTCGGCGCGATCGTGACTTCCGGCGGATCGTCATCGGTGATCGTGATGTCGCCGCCCGGGTTCGCCGCAATCGTCGCGTTGCTCGGGTTGCTGAGGACCACCGTGAAGTGCTCGTTGGCCTCGGCGAGCGTGTCGCCCAGAATCGGGATGGTGATCGGCTCGCTGATGTCGCCGGGCACGAAGGTCACCGTCCCGGACGCGGCCGTATAGTCGGCACCCGCAGTCGCACTGCCGTCCACCGTGGTGTAGTTCACCGTCACGGTGTCGAGGCTCTGGTTCGAGAGCACGACGTTGATCGTCGCCAGCGACGATCCGCTGTTGCCCTCGACGACCGAGGTGTTCTTCACCGACACCGCCGGCGTCGCCAGGACGTTCACGGTCACTGTTCCGGTCGACGTCCCGCCCACCAGATCGGTGATCGTGTAGGTGAACGTGTCGACACCGGAGTAGCCGGCGTTCGGCGTGTAGCTCACGCTCAGGCGGTCGTCGGCGACGACCACCGTGCCGTTCAGCGCCGGCGTGATCGACGTAATCGTGATCGGCTTGCGCAGGTGATTCACCTTGTCGTTCAGCATCACGTTCAGCACCGTCGCCGGGCTGTCGTGCATCACCTTGAAGGTGTCGTTCTTCGCCGTCGTCACCTTCTTGTCGGTCATCGGGATCGAGTCGTTGCGCTGCCGCAATCCACCCTGGTGCGTGATCGAGTGGTTGACGACGGTCTCGGTCCAGTCGCTGCCGACGTCGGTCATCGTGAACTGGATGGCGCTCGTCGTGTCGACCACGTCGGTCGACAGCGACGCGACGTCGGGCACGAACCCTGCCGGCGGCGTGACACCGGTGGTCAGGCTCCAGTTGCCTTCGGCGACGAGGATCAACGGATACTGCTCTTCGTTCTCCGTCCAGTCCAGGAACTCCGGTTGGACGACGCCGAGGTAGGTACCGAACTCCTCGATGTCCTTACCCGGTACGACCTTGCCGTTGAACGTGCGGATCTGGTGCAGCAGCACGCGCTTCGAGTCGTTCGCGTTGACGGTGCTGACCGTGTGCTCCGAGTACACCGCCTGCGTGGTGCCGTCGGTCATCGACGCCATCGCCTTGCCGATCACCACGAAGTCGCTGTTCGGCGAAGTCGTCGTCGGCGGCACGATGATCGATACGTTGCCGTTGGCGTCGGTCGTGCCTTTCGCCAGGTACGAGTCGACTTTGATCGGCGTGCAGTTCTCGTAGACCGGCCCCCAGATTTTCGAGGCGCCGGTGACGATGTAGCCATACGCGCAGGCGTCGCCTTTCACGAACACGCGGATTTCCGCGTTGTCGATCGGCGTGTCAACCACCTTCGGCTTCTTCGTGTCGTCCATGATCGCGTGGCCGGTGAAGTTCACGGTCAGCGTGCCCGACGGGTTGATCACCTCCGACAGCGCTGCCGACGTGCTGCTGGTGAAGCTGCCGCTGCCGCCGTAGGCGGCGGTGATCGTGTGCGTGCCGAGCGCGAGCGTCGCGGTCGACAGTGTCGCGATGCCGTTGGACAACGCTGCGGTGCCGATCGTGGTCGCGCCGTCCTTGAACGTGACGGTGCCAGTCGGAATGCCCGTTGCGGGCGCCACCGGCGTCACCGTTGCCGTGAACGTGATCGGCAGCCGCAGGAGACCAGGATTGCTGCTCGCCGTGACGACGGTCGTACTCTGCGCCGGCGACACCGTCAGCGTGCCGTTCACATACGTGATCGTGTAGTTACCACTCACCGCGCCGCTTGCCGTGATCGGATACGTGCCCACCGGGCTCGTCGCCGTGGCCGTCGTCGTCACCGTCGGCGGAGTCGTCAGGCTCGCCGCCGAGTCGCCGTTGACCAAGCCCGCATACGTGACGGTGAGCGCCGGGTTCGCGGCACCGACCACGCGCGACTTGTTGTCGGCCGTGATCTTCAACGGCGCCGTGGTGATAGTGAATGCGGCGGTGTTCGACGTGATCGTGTAGTTGCCGAGCACTGCCGCCGGGCTCAGCGTCGCGCTAATCGTGTACGGGCTGCCGGCCACGTTCTCGCCGGTCGTGCGGCTGTAAGCTGCCGTCACGGCATCCGCCGCGCGGAAGCCGGCGAGGATGCCAGTCAGCGCCGGATCGGCGGCGCCGTAGATCTTGGTCGCCGCGTTCGGCGTCACCGAAGCTGGCGCCTTGTTGATCGTGAACGCCGCCGAGTTGTACGTGACGGTGTAGTTGGCCAGCGCTGCCGCGGGAGCGAGCGTTGCGCTGATCGCGTACGGGCCGCCAGCCACGGTCTCACCCGCCGTGCGGCTGTAGGCGGCGCTCACGCCGTCTGCCGCGACAAAACCGGTCAGCGTCCCGGTGAGTGACGGGTCGACCGCGCCGTAGGTCTTGCTCGCCGCGTTCGGTGTCACCGACGCAGTCGCCTTCGTGATGCTGAACGCCGCGGTGTTGTAAGTGACCGCGTAGTTCGCGAGCGCCGCCGCCGGGCTGAGCGTCGCGCTGATGGTGTACGGTCCACCCGCCACGCTTTCACCAGCCGCGCGGCTGTAAGCCGCCACGACGCCGTCGGCCGCGACGAATCCAGCGAGCGTGCCGCCCAGTGCCGGATCGGCCGTCCCGTAGATCTTCGACGCCGACGCCGGCGTCACCGACGCCGACGCCTTGCCGATCGTGAAGGCGGCAGTGTTGTAGGTGATCGAGTAGTTCGCCAGGGCGCTCGCCGGCGCCAGCGTCGCGCTGATGACGTAGGGACCGCCCGCGACCGTTTCGCCGGCCGTGCGGCTATACGTCGCCGTCACGTTGTCGGCCGCCAGGAATCCGGCCAGCGCACCGCTGAACACCGGATCCGTCGAGCCGTAGGTCTTGCTCGCGACGTTCGGCGTCACCGAGGCGGTGCGCTGCCCGACGGTCTGCGAGAGGGCCGCCGACGTGCTGCCGGTAAAGAGCGCCGCGCCGCCGTAAACCGCGACGATCGAGTGACTGCCGGCGCTGAGCGCGGCGGTCGTGAACGTCGCCTTGCCGGTCGCGTCGAGTGAACCGGTGCCGAGCGTCGCCGCGCCGTCGATGAACGTGACGGTGCCCGACGGCGTGCCGACACCCGGCGCAACCACCGCAACCGTCGCCGTGAAGGTCAGCGGATCGCCGTAAACAGAGTTCACCGACGTGGCCACGGTCGTCGTCGTCGCCGCCTTGTGGACCGAAATGGTGAACGTCTGCGGCGCGCTCGTGTCGACGCCGCCGTTCGCCGTGCCGCCGTTGTCGTGCAAGGCGACGCTGACCGTTGACGCACCCTCGACGTTCGCCATCGGCGTGTAGGTCAGCGTTCCGTTCGCCGCCACTGCCGGCTGCGCCGCGAACATTGCCGGGTTGTCGCTGGTGACGATGAAGTTCAGCAACTGGCCGGCTTCGTCCGCCGGTCCAGCGCTGATGTTCGTCGCCCAGTTCGGAACCGTCCGTGCGCCGACGATGCCGGCACTCAGCTGATCGGCGCCCTTGGCGAAGCTCGGCGCGTCGTTGATCGCAGTCACGTTGATCGCGAACGTCTGCGCGGCGCTGGTATCCACACCGCCGTCGGCGGTGCCGCCGGCGTCCTGGATCCGGACCGTGATCGTCGCCGAGCCGTTCGCATCCGGCGCTGGCGCAAACGTCAGCGTGCCGTCAGCTGCGATCGCCGGCTGCGTCGAGAACAGCGCGGTGTTGCTGCTCGAGACGAGGAAGTTCAGGGCCTGCCCGCTCTCGTTGGAGGGTCCGGCGCTGATGCCTGTCGCCCAGCCGGCGACGGTCTTCACGGCGGAGTCTTCAAGGACGGTGACGTCCGCGCCGGCCGTGAACTTCGGCGCGTCGTTGACCGGCTTGACGGTGACGTTCACCGTCGCCGTCGCCGTGCCGCCGCGGCCGTCGCTCACCGTGTAAGTGAAGCTGTCGCTGCCGTAGAAGTTCAGGTTTGGCCGATAGGTCACGGCCATTCCCGACATCACGGCGGCGGCACCGTTCGACGGCTGTGTCACCGCCGTCACCGACAGCGCCTGACCCGGATCGGGATCCGTGTCATTGGCGAGCACGGTGATCGTGCTCAGCCCGCTGTCCTCGAGGACAGTGGCGGCGTCGTCGCCCGGGCGCGGCTTGCAGTCGATGGTCACCGCCACCGTGGCATCAGCGCTCTCCGCCACGCCATCGGTGGCGCGGTAGGTGAAGCCGGCCGCACCGCATGCCGCGGGATCCGGATTGAAGGTGAAAGCGCCCGATGGCGTCAGGTGCACGGCGCCGTTCACCGGCGTGCCAACCAGGAAGGCCGTCAGACTGCTGCGGCCGATGTCGTTGCCGAGCACACCAGGCGCCGACAGCACAAGCGGCGTCTGGAAATCAACCAGGTACGGACCGTCGTTGTTCGCGATCGGCGCGTCGCCAACTTCCGCGGTCGACAGACCCATGTTCCAGCGGCTCGCGTGCGACGTGAGCAGCGTGACGCGGACGTCGTTGCTCACCGCCGCGCCGCTCAGCCGCTCGGAGATGCACGGGTCGAGATTCGCGGCGGTAATCGTCGTGTTACCCAAACAGTCCGGGATGCGCACGCCGTTGCGGAACATCTCGAGCGTGGTCTCGTCCTGGCCGGCCGGAATCAGCGAGCGATCGATGTTGAACACCATCGTGATCGGCGCGCCGAAGCTCGCCGCCACCTCGCTGCCGTCCGGGTTCAGCACGGTGATGTTCACTTGCTGATTCAGGAACGTATAGCCGGTCGGCGCCTGCGCGCCGGAGATCACGCCCTGGGCGATCGACACGGTGCCCGCAATCGGCGAGGTCACCGCGCTATGCAGCGGATCGCTCGGGTCGACCGACCCGCTGCCGGTCGCGACCGTCGCACCGGCGTTCACCGCCGAGGCAACCGCCTTCAACGCGACGGTGATCGTCACCGTGCCGACGTTGCCGGCCGCATTGAAGTGATCCAGCGCGCGATAGGTGAACGAATCGGCGCCGAGGAAATCGGCGTCGGGCACGTAGCTGAAGCCGCCGTCGGGAGCCAATATCAGCTGGCCGTGCGACGGACCGGCAACCAGTTGCGCATGCAGCGGCGCCGTGTCTTCGACTTCCACATCGTGATCGTTGGCCAGGACGCCGGAGACAAAGCGTCCGAGGCCGGCGTTGAACGCGGCCGGGACGTCGAGCGGCTGGTTGAGGACCGCCGTAAACGCATCGTCGACCGTCAGCGGCGGATCGTTGACCTGGTTGACAGCGATCGTCACCGTCGCTTCGTTGCTCTCCGCCGCGCCGTCGTTTGCCTTGTAGCGGAACGAATCAGGCCCGGCGTAATTCGCCACCGGCGTGTAGCTGAACCCGCCGTTGGCGCCAAACGTGAGCGTGCCGTGAAGCGGCAGCGACGTCAGCACAGCGCTCAACGGATCGTGCTCGGTGTCGGTGTCGTTGACGAGCACGCCGATGGCCGCCGGGACCGTCAGCGTCGCGTCCTCGTCGATGTTGTAGAAGTCGTTCAGGGCGATCGGCGGAATGTTGCCGAAGCGCACGTCGATCGTCACCGGCGCCGACGCCGTCAGCAGGCCGTCGCTGACGGTGTAGGTGAACGCATCCGGTCCGGAGTAGGTCGCGAGCGGCGTGTACAACACCGAGCCGTCGGGATTCACGATCGCGGTGCCGTGGCTCGGCGCCGTCACGCTGACGACGCGCAGCACGTCGCCGGGATCCGGATCGGTGTCGTTGGCGACCAGGCTGCCCGGGCCCGAGTACGGGAACAGGTGGCTGCCGTTCTCCGGAACGATCGCCGAATCGGCGTTCGCGACCGGCGCGTGGCCGGTGCTGATGATGACGTCTTCGAGCTGCGGCGTGATGTCCGTGTTGCTGGAGGTCAACGTCGCGCGGTACTGGATGAACTGCGAGTTCATCGTGATCGGACCGCCCGACGACATCGGAACGAAATTGCTCCAGGTCGCGTCCGGAACCGCCGTGTTGCCGCCGCGCAGCGCGACGGCGACGCTCGTGCCCGCCGGCGTCGTCGCTCTCCACTGGATGCTGTTCCAGTCCACCGCGCTCTCGGCGTCGAAAATGCGCGAGAAGAACGTTCCGCTGGGCGCGTACGGCGACATCCGCATCCAGTCGACGAAGATCGTGCCGCCGAACGGGTTGAAGTCGCTCGCGGCGACCGGACGCATGTGGCCGCCGACGGCGAGCGCGTGGCTCGCGACGAGTGCGCCGTCGACGTAGTAGTCGACACTGTCGGCCTTCCAGTCGATCTTGTAGTGATGGAACGCACCGAGCAGGCCCGTGCCCAGGCCGGTGTCGATGAACGTGCTGCCGGTGTTGGTGCGCGCGAACAACAGGCCGCCGTTCAGGGTCGAGAAGATCGCCCACGGCTCACTCGTCGACGCGAACGTCACGCCCAGGCCGGCGTGCTGGAAGCGATCACCGGAGAAGTTCGCGGTGAACTCCAGCGTGTGCGGGGCGGTGAAAGTCGCCGATTGTGTCAGGTCGGTGGTTTCCGGCAGGCAGTTGCCGTTTGCATCGATCGCGCAGCTGGCGACGCGCGCGCCGTCGACGAGCAGCACGCCATCGACGATGATCGAATAGCCCTCCGGGCTCCACGGCACTTCAATCCAGCCCTGCGACAGTGCCGGCCCGGTGAACTCGGTCGCCGCGGTCGGCGCGAGTATCAGTTCTCCGTCCGTCGTCTGCGATACGTAGGTGCCGCCGGCGGAGGTGCCGGCCTGGAAGTCCGAGACCGAGGTATCACGCAGCGTCGGACCGGGGACCGTAAATGTCGGCGCCGGAAGCGTGGTGCTGTTCCCTGAATGATCGGTCGCCGTGATCAGGTAATAGTAGGTCGTGTTCGGGCGCAGGCCGACGAGCGGCGTCGTGTGCTGCGTGCCGAAGTTGGCATCGGTGATCGTCGTCGTCCCCGGCGGCAAGTTCGTGATCGCCGAGGTCAGGATGCCGGGATCGGTGCCGTAGTCGATGCGCGAGTTGGCCGGCTCGTCGGTCGTCCACGTCAGCGTGACGCGTGAGCTGTCGAGCGTCGTCGCCTTCACCGCGGAGATTTCCGGCGGCGTCGTGTCCGAGAGGCTCGGCGCGAACACCACGTCCACCCAGTAGTTGGTGGCGTTGAAGCTGTTCACCGGGAACTGACTCGCGCCGTACGAGAACCGGCCGTTCGGACGACTCGCGGTCGACTGCAGCGCATGCAGCGGCGGCGAGTCGACGCCGGTCGTCGCGAAATATCCGCCGTCGGCCGAGTAACTGCCGACGTTGGTGTGATACGACGCAACGTATACGGTGTTCGCCGTGATCGCGACCGGCGTGCTGAAGCTCACCTGCTGCCAGCCCGAATTGGTCTCGCCCGTGAACTCCGCGTTTGCGAGGCGGACGCCGCCTTCCGTCCACAGGCTGCCGACATGCGTGCCGGTATTGGTCGAGCCTTTGTAGAAGCGGATGCCGGTGATGAACCCGTCGATGTCGCTCTTGATCAGCACGCCGAGTTCGACGGCATTGCCGTCGGCAGCGCTCGGCACCGTCGGCACGGCGGTCGGTCTCCACAGCGTCGTGCACGGGCACTCGCCCTGGGCAATCGACACTGTCGTGCCCGGGCCTGCGGCCTCGAGGTTGCCGCTGTCGTCGATGGCGCGGGCTCTGATCGTCGCGGAGCCGGGGATGCCCGGCGTCCAGTCGTAGCTCCACAGCGTGGTGCCCTTCGCCGCCTTCCAGGTCGTGCCGCCGTCCACGGACACCTCGACGCCGGACACGATCCCGCTCGCATCGGATGCCGTGCCGGTGATCGTGATGCGAACGCCGCTCGACACCGTCGCGGACGGAGCTGGCGACACGATCGTCGTCGTCGGCGAGGCAATGTCTGTCGATTTGGTCGCGGCGACGAGCCGCGGGTTGGTCGGGTCGGCCCCGGCTTGCAGCGTTGCCGGCTGCACGCCCATGTCGGCGAACAGGTTGACCGTCGCCTGTTCCATCGCCTGGTCGGTCGTGTGCGAGGTCGGCGTGGTTCCGCGATCGTGGTTGGCGTCGAGACCCCACGACCACTGCACGGTGCCGGCGCCGAACACGATCGCGCCGCTGTTGTGACGGTACATCGTCAGCGAGTGCGTGGCGCGGCCCTGCGCGATGTTGGCGCCGAAGTCGATCAGCTTTTCCGGTTCGTCGAGCGTCGTCGAGGAGAGGCGGATGAGGCCGGCCGGACGCGATCCGTTGTCGAGATCCTCGTCCCATTCATAACCGAGTGTCTCCTCAGGCGTGCGATAGAAGTCGCCGGGCGCCACGGCACTGACACCGGTGTGCGCCCACAACCGCATCGTGCCCATTTCCTGCGGAATCTTGATGCGGTCCGAGCAGCAATTGATCGTGAAGATCTGGCCGATCAGCCCGTTCTCGGGCCGTCCGCCGTCGGTCGTCGCGGCGAACCGCGGGTCGCGCCACGTGCCGGTCCAGATCGGCACGTGCGTGATCGGATCAACGGCCGGATCGATCTTCGCGTTCGCGATCGTCTCTTTGTAGGTGACCAGCGTGCGGTAGGCGGCGCCGGACGCGTCGATGCTCGGCTCGTAGCGCGTCTTCCAGTACATCTCGTTGCCGCTGAAGAACGCCAGGCTCACGCCGGCGTTGCGGGCGTTCTCGACTGTCTTGCGCTGATTGCCCGACCAGTACTCGTCGTGGCCAACCGAAAGGAACACCTTCGGCTTGTGCGTGCCGGTCAGGTCGAAGCCGCGACGATCGGTATCGACGCCGCTCTGGTACTTGACGTCGTAGCCGTTGGCCTCGAGCCACCGCACCATCGGGTACTCGGCGTTGAACAGCCAGCTCTGAGGATCGTGCGCGCGGGTGTCGAACGGCCGGTTGTAGCTCACCTTCGCCGCGCGCGTCGCGCACGACCGCGAATACGAGCTGCCGTCGTTGCTCAGCGGGCCGCCGCAGTAGAGACTCGCGCCGCCGGCGCTGACGCCGGGATACTGGTTGTAGGCCTGCCACGTCGTGTCCGACGTCTGGAAGACGATGTCGGCGGTGCGGCTGTCGTCGCGGACCACGAAGACGATGTGCGAATTGTGCCCGTTGTCGTAGCGTGCGAGCTTCGCGAGATAGATGCCCGACACCGCCGTCGCCGGTACCGTCCACGTCGCCGAGTCGGCCCAGTTGCCGCAGTCGACGAGCCCGGTCGTGGCCATCTGGTTCAAGCAGGGCGGCTGCGTCTGCGGCATCGCCGCGCTCGGTCCCCTGGTCGTGACGAGCGTCGCGCCGGCGCCGCCGTAGTATCCGAGGCGGTAGATGTCGATCTTGTAGCCGGCGGTCGCGCCTGGCGCCGCGATCTTGAAGTGGACCGTGTCGCCCACGTTGACGCTGATATCCGTTGCGAACCCCTGGATGTCGGGATCGCCCGCGCCGGTGATGTCCCAATCGATCGATCCGGGCTTCAACCGGTTCTCGTCGGCGATCGTCGTCGGGCTCGCATGGACCAGCGGCTGGCCCGACCCGCGGTTGATCAGCATCAACCCGAGCGCCGCGGCGAAGACGAGGAGAGCGCGAACGCTGAAGCGGCGGATTACGGCACGGAAAGCGTGTCTCAGCATCATAAGCGTGGGATCGACCGGGCACGCTGGCCCATTCACGCCGCTCTCTCCGGTGTGCACACGTCCAGCGTGGACGTCGTGCGAAGGCGTCTCATCGAGAGCGACTCGTTTGGTGACGAAGAGTGGTCAGTGACGCAATAGCAATGGATGAGCCATCGCGCGGCACGAAAGCGAACACTTACGTGCTCTTTCGCGCTTACCCGTTTGCCGCGTTTTGCTGCGGGAAGTTCTGGGTTCGCGACACTGCACTGACGCCGCTCGTTCGATATCCCACTAACGTGGTACTCGACCGCGCCGTCCCGTAAGAATTTTGTCGTTGGAGAGGACGCCTTCGCGTATTTCGCGAGGGCGTCCTCCAGAGTGCGGGTTATCGCGAGAAGCCGACATTCACGTCGGTGACGACCGGCGTCTGCTTCACGTCGGTCGTCGACAGGTCGACGCGATACTGCAGGTATCGGCTGCTGCCGGTAATCGCGCCGTTTACCGCCGGCGTGAACGCCGTCCAGCTCGCATCCGGTACCGCGGTGTCACCGTAGCGGACGTTCAACACGACGCTCGTTCCGGCCGGCGCCGCACCGCCCCACGCCGCGCTCGTCCAGGTGACCGCCGATCCGGCGTCGAGGACCGCCGACGTGAAGGTCGCCGATGCCGCATACGGCGTGAGATGCAGCCACTGCACCGTGAGGGGGCGGCCATCGCCGCCGTAGTCGCTCGCAATCGGCCGCATGCTCGCCGCGATCGCAATCGCGTGCGTGACGACCGCGGTGCCGTCGATCGAGTAGGTCACGCTCGTCGGTGTCCAGTCGATGCGGAACCGATGCGGTGCACCGAACCAGACGCCGGCAATCGCGGTGTCGACGGCCGCGACGCCGTTGTTGGTGCGCGCGTATAAGGCGTCGCCGGCGCCGCTGCTGAAGATCGCCCACGGTGTCTCATTGAAGGTCAATCCGAAGCCGACGTGCTCGTACGGCGCGCCGCTGAAGGTCGCCGAGAATTCGACCGATCGCGCCGGTGCGAACAGCGCGTCGGTCGAGGCACGCGCGCCGTCGATGTTGAGCGCGCCGCCCGATACGTCGATCGTCGTCGCGCCTCCCCACGATACGGCCGACCATCCCACCGGCAGCGCGCTGCCGTCGAACTCAACGCCAACTGCCGGCGCCAATGTCACTTCGCCGTCGCCGGCATGCGCGACATAGCCGCCCGAGCCGAGTGATCCGCGCGCGAAATCGGCGACCGCCGTGTCGAGGAACCCGGTCGGCGGCTGCGGCGCGGCCGTGGTGAAGGTGACGTCCACCCAGTAGTTGGTCGCGTTGAAGCTCGAGCTCGGGAAGCCGCCGGCGCCGTATTGATACACGCCGTTCGCGCTCGTGGCGTTCGGGATGGCATGCAGCGGCGGCGAATCCAGCGTTTGCAGGAAATAGCCGCCGGTCGCCGCGTAGTGCCCGGTGTTGGTGTGATAGGAGGCGACGTAGATCGTGTTCGCCGTCACCGCCACTGGCGTGCTGAAGGTGACCTGCTGCCATCCAGTCGACGATTCGTTCGCGAACGTCGCCGTCGCCAGGCGGACGCCGGTCGACGTCCACAGGTTGCCGACGTGAATGCCGCTGTTCGCGGCGCTCTTGTAGTAGCGGACGCCGGTGACATAGCCGTCGACTTCGGCGCGGAACTTCACGCCGAGTTCAACGGCGCTCCCGTCGCCGGCGTCGGCGACGCCGATCGTCGGCGTGCCCCACAGGCCGCACGGGCATACCGGCCCGGTCGCGATCGTGAAGTTCCACGTCATGTCGGCCGCCAGCGCGTTGCCGGCGGCGTCCTTCACGCTCGCGCCCGCGGCCCCGCCGTGGACGCGCGCCGTGTAGCTCGTGCCGGCGACGAGCGGCACCGTCGGCATGAGCGTCGCCGTCTGGGTCGGCGCGTTGTAGCCGACCGTTGCCGGGACGAGCCCGCCGCCGCCGTCGCGGAGATCGAAGGTGGTCGATCCGATCGTCGCCGCGTTCATCGCTTCGCTGAACGTCGCCGAGACGATCGACGTGCTCGACACGCTGGCGCCGGCCGCGGGGCTGACCGACTGCACCGTCGGCGGGATCGTGTCTGCCGCAGGCGCCGAGGTCGTGAACACGACGTCCACCCAGTAGTTCGTCGCGTTCCAGCTGGAGTTCGGGAATCCGCTGACGCCGTAGCGGAAGACACCGTTGCTGCTGCCCCAGTCGGGCAGCGCGTGCAATGGCGGCGCATCCACGCCGGTGCCGGCAAAGTAGGCGCCGCTCGCCGAATAATGACCGCTGTCGGTGTGGTACGACGCGACGTAAGTGGTGTTCGCCGCGATCGCCACCGGCGAGGCGAACATCGCCTGTTGCCAGCCGCTCGCCGATTCGCCGGCGAAGGTCGCCGTCGCAACCAGCGCGCCGTTCGCCGTCCAGAGATTCGCGATGTGCGTCCCGGTATTCGCCGCGCTCTTGTAGAAGCGCAGCCCGGAAATGAAGCCGTCGACGTCGGCTCGGAACTTGACGCCGAGTTCCACTGCACTGGTGTCGCCGGTGTCGGTGATCGCCGGCGTCGCGGCCGTCGCGTTCCAGATCGTGCACGGGCAGGCGACCGGCGCAGCCGTGGTGAAGGTGCTGGTGAAATTGGTCGCCAGCGCGTTGCCCGTCGTATCGGTGACCCGCGCGCCGGTCGTGCCGCCGTGGACGACGAGCGTGTAGGTGGACGAGGCGGCCAGCGCCCGGTTCGGCGCGAACGTCGCGGTTCGCGTCGAACTGTCGTAGGCGACCACGCCAGCGATACCAGCGTTGACCGGATCGCGCAGTTCGATGGTATTTGTGTTGATCGTCGAGGCGAGCACCGCTTCGCTGAACGTGACGCTGACGATCGTATCCACGCCGGCGCCGCTCGCGCCCGGCGCCGGTACGACGCCGGTAACGGTCGGCGGCGTCGCATCGCCCTCGCCGAGGAACGTCGTCAGAACGACGTCCACCCAATAGTTAGTGGCGTTGTAGCTGAGCGACGGGAACGAACTCGATCCGTACTGGAAGACGCCGTTCAGCGTCGTCACATTCGAGGGCGCGTGCAGCGGCGCGGTGTCGACGGCGGCGCTCGCGAAAAAGTTGCTCGTTGCCGCGTAGTGGCCGGCATCGGTGTGGTACGACGCGACATAGGTCGTGTTCGCGGTCACGTTGATCGGCGACGCGAAATTCACCTGCTGCCACCCTGACGCGGTCTCGTTGCTGAACGTGGCCGACGCCAGCAAGGCGCCGCTCGTCGAGTAGACGTGGCCGACGTGAGTCCCGATGTTCGCGCTGCTCTTGTAGAAGCGCAGTCCGCTGATGAACCCGTTGATGTCGCTGCGGAACTTGACCCCGAGTTCGACGGCGCTCGCGTCGCCGCTGTCGGCAAGTGAAGGCGTGGTCGTCGCCGGATCCCACAGGCTGCACGGGCAGACGCGCGTCACCGAGATGCCGGCGGACGGCGATTCGAGGTTGCCGCTGTCGTCGATTGCGCGGCTCTTGATCGACATCGCGCCGACGCCCGCGACGGGCATTCCGATCGTCCAGGTCTCGCGGCCGGTTGCACGGTGCCAGGTCGCGCCGCCGTCGATCGACACTTCGACGGCCGCGACATGGCCGTCGGCATCCGCCGCGGTGCCAGTGATGGTCAGGTTCGTCGCCGACTGGACGGAACTCCCGTTCGCCGGCGACGTGATGATCGAGGACGGCGCGGCAAGATCGGCCGACGGCAGCGCCGGCGACAGCGTGCCTTGCAAGGTTGCCGGCTGCGCCCCCATGTCGCCGAGCATGTTCACCGTCGCCTGCTGCAGCGACGGGTTGGTGTAGTCGCTGACCGATTCGGGCAGCCGGTCGTGCGCGTTGTCGAGGCCCCACGACCACTGCACGGTGCCGGCGCTGAAGACGAGCGCTCCGCTGGCGTGCCGATACAACGTGAGCGCGTGCGTCGACGTGCCGGTGCGGTAGATGGAGCCGTTGTCCTGCAACCGTTCGTCGACGTTCGCGGTGGTCGCGGACAGCGGAATCAGGCCGGCCGGGCGGAAGCCGTTGTCCAAATCCTCGTCGAACTCGTAGCCGAGCACGCCGCCGGCCGTAACCCCTGATCCCGACGCGCGCGGCAGCAGCGCCCCGCCGCCCGCCGCGGCAATCGCGGTGTTGCGCCAGAAGCGGAGCCGCGCCGATTCGGCCGGAACGGCGATCGCCGGATACTGCGCCTGGCAGCACTGCGTCGTGAAGATCGTCCCGGTCAGCGCGTTCTCCGGGCGGCCGCCGTCCGCCGGCGGGCTGAACCGCGCGTCGCGCCAGGTCCCGGTCCACGTCGACGCGCCGGCCGGATCGATCTTCGCGTTCGCGTGCGTTTCCTTGTAGGAGACGAGCGTGCGGTACGCGGCGGCGCTGCCGTCGATGCTCGGCTCCCAGCGCGTCTTCCAAAACACTTCGTTGCCGCTGAAGAAGGCGAGGTGCATGCCCGCGCCGCGCGCGTTCTCGACGTTGGTCCGCTGCGCGCCGGACCAGTACTCGTCATGGCCGACCGACAGGAACACGCGGTGGTTCACCGGGTTGAGCAAGGTGGCGCCGCTGCGGTCGGTGTCGACGCCGGAGATGTAGCTGACGTCGTAGCCGTTGGCTTCGAGCCAGCGGACCATCGGATATTCGGCGTTGAACAGTGAATTCGCGGTATCGGTACCGCGGGTGATCAGCGGCCGGTTGTAGCTCACTTTGTAGGCGCGCGACGGGCTCGTCGCCGGCCCGCCGCGGTACAGGCTGTTGCCGCCGTACTGGTTGTAGGCCTGCCAGGTCGTGTCCGACGTCTGGAACAGCAGGTCGGAACGGCCCGCGTCGTCGCGGACGACGAAGAGGATGTGGCTGGCGCCGCCGGTGTCGGGCCGCGAGAGTCTCGCGAAATAGATCCCTGAAGTCGCCGTCGCCGGTACCGTCCACGACGCCGACTCGGCCCAGTTGCCGCAGTCGATCAGGCCGCTCGCTGAATCGGTGACGCACGCCGGCTGCGCCTGCGGCAGCGGCGCCGACGGCGCGATGGTCGCGATCCGCCGTGCGCCGAGGCCGCCGTAGTAGCCCATACGATAGATCGCGATCTGGTAGGCCGACGCCGGGGTCTTTACCTTGAAATGAACCGTCTGGCCGCGGTTTACGCTCATTTCAGTGGCAAACCCCTGAATCGTCGCGTCGCCGGAGCCGACGACGTCCCACTCGCTCGCCGGTGCACCAGTGTTCTGGTTCTCGCAGGCGATCAGGTTCGGACCGCACTGCGCGGACGCGCGAGGGCCGATGAATTGCGCGGCGGCGACGACGAGCAGCGATGCCGCAACACACGTCCGTCGAACACACGAAGACACCGATCGCGATATGACCATTCTGTTTGGCAAAGCAACGGACGAGCCATGACAGAAACGTCAATTAGTTCCGCCAACGGACTGTTTAGGACCCCCGGATCCGGCAACTTCGCGCGGGCCGAGAAATAAGTCTGCCCAGAGGAAGACTAGGCCCCGCCGCGCTCGATCGCCGAACTGCGCAACCGGTCTGAAACGCGCCAAATCCGGCCACATTTCGGTCGCGGCGGCATAGTCGCCCGTCTGGAAGCCCATTTGCTCAAACAGCCGGCACACCGATGACTGTGCTGGCAGAACTCGTTTCCGAGCAGTGGGAGTACCGCGAGCTCCTCGTGCGCATGACCGCACGGGACCTCCTGCTTCGCTACAAGCAGACCGTAATGGGGTTCGGGTGGGCGATCTTCATGCCCCTCGTCAATACCGCGATTTTCTCGGTCATCTTCACCCGCGTCGCCGTCATCGACGTCGGGCAGCCGTATCCGGTCTACGCGTTCTGCGGGCTGCTGGCGTGGAACTTCTTCGCTTCGTCTTTGCGATTTGCGATCGCGTCGTTGACCAGCAATCCGAGCCTGGTCACCAAGGTCTACTTCCCGCGCGAGATCTTTCCGTTCTCGGCGGTGCTCGTCTCGATCGTCGACTTCGCGGTGGCGTCGCTGGTGATGGTCGGCCTAATGCTGTATTACCGCACGCCGGTCGGCTGGTCGCTGGCGCTGGTCCCGGTCGTGGTGCTGGCGCTGGTCATCTTCACGGCGGCGCTCGCGCTCCTGGTCGCGATGGGCAACCTGTTCTACCGCGACGTCAAGTACCTCTTCGAAATCGTCATCGCCGTCTGGATGTTCGCGACCTCGGTGGTCTACCCGATCGGCCGCGTCGGCGGGCGTCTCGGTCTGCTGCTGACACTGAACCCGATGACGCACCTGATCGACGGATTCCGCGCCGTGCTGCTCAACGGCCGCGCCCCCGACAGCGCGTTCCTCGTCACCTTCGCCGCGTCGGTGGCGCTGTTCGGATTCGCCTGGGCGCTGTTTCACCGCGCCGAGTTCGAGTTCGCGGAGAACCTCTGAGATGGGCCGCGTCGTTTTCGATCACGTGTGGAAGAAATTTCGCCGCGGCGAGCGGCACGACAGCCTGCGGGATCTCATCCCGGCCGTGGCGTCGCGCCTGCTGCGGCGCCGTCCGGCCGACGCGCTGGCCGACCAGGAATTCTGGGCCACTCGCGACGTCTCGTTCGAGGTCGGCCCGGGGGAGGCGCTCGGCATCATCGGCCCGAACGGCGCCGGCAAGTCGACGATCCTCAAACTGCTGACGAAGATCCTGCGGCCGACGCGCGGCCACATGGAGATCCAGGGACGCGTCGGCGCGCTCATCGAGGTCGCCGCCGGGTTCCATCCGGATCTCACCGGCCGCGAGAACGTGTTTCTGCAGGGCGCCATCATGGGCATGCCCCGCGTCGAGATCGCGCGCAAGTTCGATGCGATTGTCGAGTTCTCCGGCGTCGAGGAGTTCATCGACACGCCGGTGAAGCGCTACTCGTCGGGCATGAACGCGCGCCTCGGCTTCGCCATCGCCGCGCATCTCGATCCCGACGTCCTGCTGATCGACGAAGTGCTCAGCGTCGGCGACGTCGGCTTCCAGGAGCGCTGCGTGACGCGGATGCGCGAGCTGCTCACGCGCGGCGTCCCGCTGGTCTTCGTCTCACACAATCTCGCCGCCGTCGTCGATCTGTGCACGCGCGCGATCTTTGTCGAGCGCGGGCAGGTGCAGTTCGACGGCCGGCCGGCTGAAGCGGTTGCGCAGTTCAGGCAATCGCGCCCAAGCGTGCACGAATCGGACGGAACAGCGCCGCCCTCGCCCATCCGGATCACCGGAGTGGACCTGTTGCAGGCCGGCGGCGACTCGTCGGCGCTGTTCCGAACCGACCACGCGATGACGATCCGCATCCGCTACCGCGCCACCGTGCCGGTTGCGCACCCGCTGGTCGCCGTCGACATCCACGGCATCGACGGCGTCTACTGCGCCGGCATCAACACGCGGATGGACGACTGTCCGCTCGGCACGCTCGACGGCGACGGCCATGTCGACCTGGTGATTCCCCGGCTCGCGCTGTTGCCGGGGGCCTACTCGATTTCCGCCGGCATTCTCGACCCGCAGGGGCTCCGGCCGCTCGACCTGCAGTCGCGCGCCTATCCGTTCTCGGTCGTCTCCGATCGACGCGATTTCGGCGTGGTCTACCTCGAGCACCACTGGCAACACGAACGCGGCGCCGGCGAAGGCGCGGCGACCGGCGCGCGGCACGGCAATGGCCGCCGCCGGCCGGCCGTCGCGGCCACCGCAGCCGCAGGAGATGACCGCGCATGATCGCTCCGTCGGTAGAACTGGGTGAGAACGTTTCGATTCCGCAGCCGCAGCTGGTCAACCTGTACGGCTGCCGCATCGGCTCGAACACGCGCATCGGCGCGTTCGTGGAGATCCAGCGCGGCGCCGCCATCGGCGAGCACTGCAAGATCTCGAGCCATTCCTTCGTCTGCGACGGCGTGACCATCGAGGACGGCGTCTTCATCGGCCACGGCGTGATGTTCACCAACGATCTCTATCCGCGCGCTGTCAACGCTGACGGCTCGCTGCAGACCGAAGCCGACTGGACGCTGGTGCGGACGCGGGTCTGCCGCCGCGCCTCGATCGGCAGCAACGCGACGATTCTCGCCGGCGTGACCATCGGCGAAGGCGCACTGGTCGGGGCCGGCGCGGTCGTGACCAAAGACGTTCCGCCCCACGCCATCGTCGTCGGCGTGCCGGCCGCGGTCGTCGGAACGACAGCCACCGCGGCGACGACGGCGACAACCGAACTGAGCGGCGCAGCGAGCCGCGGCTGAAAGGCGATACCTGTGATTGGCATTGGCGTTATCGGATACGGCTACTGGGGACCGAATCTCGTCAGGAATTTCTACGAGGCCCCCGACTGCGAGGTCGTCGCGGTGAGCGACCTGCGTGAAAACCAGCTCGCTCGCGTGCGCGCGCGCTACCCGACGGTCGGCACGACCACCGACTTCCGCGATCTGCTGACCAACCCGCGCATCGATGCGGTGGTGATCGCCACGCCGGTGTCGACGCACTTCGAGCTCGCGATGCAGGCGCTGCGCGCCGGCAAGAACGTCCTCGTCGAGAAGCCGATGACGATGGACGCCGACCAGGCCCAGCGCCTGGTCGACGAGGCCGAGCGCCGCCGGCTGAAGCTGTCGGTCGATCACACGTTCGTCTTCACGAGCGCGGTTCGCAAGATTCGCGAGCTGGCCACCAACGGCGATCTCGGCGAGCTCTACTACTACGACTCGGTGCGGGTGAACCTCGGGCTGTTCCAGCACGACGTCAACGTGATCTGGGACCTCGCCGTCCACGACCTGTCGATCATGGACTTCATCCTGCCGGCGCAGCCGGTGGCGGTGTCGGCGACCGGCATCTCGCACGTTCCCGGCGAGCCCGAGAACATGGCCTACATGACCATGTATTTCGACTCGCGGGTGATGGCCCACGTCCACGTCAACTGGCTGGCGCCGGTGAAGGTGCGCCGGACGTTGATCGGCGGCAGCCGCAAGATGGTCGTCTACGACGACCTCGAGCCGAGCGAAAAGGTCAAGGTCTACGACAAAGGCATCACCGTCAACGGCGATCACGCCGGCAACGGGAACGGCAACGGCAACGCCCGCTACCAGATGATGGTCGGCTACCGGACCGGCGACGTGTGGTCGCCGCAGCTCGACATCACCACCGAAGCGCTGTCGCTCGAGCTGCGGCACTTCGTCGGATGCATCCAGAACAACACGACTCCCCTTGTCGACGGCCACGCCGGGCTGCGCGTGGTCCGTCTTCTCGAAGCAGCAACCGAATCGATGCGCAATTCCGGACGGCCCGTCGACCTTGCTGCGAACAGGTGCACTGTATGATTCCTCTCGTCGATCTTCGCGCGCAGTATCTCGACATCAAGGGCGACATCGACGCCGCGATCGCGCGCGTCTTCGAATCGGGCCAGTTCGTCCTCGGCGACGAAGTGGCCGGCTTCGAACGGGAGTTCGCCGCCTACAGCGGCGCCTCCGAAGGCATCGCCGTCAACACCGGGACGAGCGCCCTGCACCTGGCGCTGCTCGCCGCCGGCGTTCGGGCCGGCGACGAAGTGATCACCACGCCGTTCACCTTCGTCGCGACCGTTGCCGCGATCGGCTACATCGGCGCGAAGGCCGTTTTCGTGGACATCGATCCAAAGACGTTCACGATCGACCCGGCGCAGATCGAGCAGGCGATCACCAGCCGCACCAAGGCGATCGTCCCGGTGCACCTCTACGGCCAGCCGGCCGATATGGATCCGATTCTCGCCATCGCGCGCCGGCACGGGCTGGTCGTGATCGAGGATGCCTGCCAGGCGCACGGCGCGGCGTACAAAGGCCGCCCGGTGGGATCGCTCGGCCACGCCGCGGCCTTCAGCTTTTATCCCGGCAAGAACCTCGGCGCGTACGGCGAGGGCGGGATGGTCGTCAGCAGCAGCGAGTCCTTCGCGCGCGAAGTGCGCATGCTGCGCGACTGGGGGGCGGAGAAGAAATATCACCACGTTCTCAAGGGCTTCAACTACCGCATGGAAGGCCTCCAGGGCGCGATGCTGCGCGTCAAGCTGCGGCATCTCGAGCGCTGGACCGAGGCGCGCCGCGCGCACGCCCGCGACTACGCGCACCTGCTCGTCGACGCCGGCGTCGGCATGCCCGCCGAAGCCGACTACGCGCGCCACGTCTTCCACGTCTACGCGGTGCGAACCGGCGATCGGCAGTCGCTGCAGCGCACCCTGCAGGCGAACGGCGTGGCCACCGGCATTCATTATCCGATTCCGGTCCACCTGCAGCCGGCCTACAGCGACCTCGGCTACAAGGCCGGCCAGTTCCCCGAGTCGGAGCGCGCCGCCAACGAAGTGCTGTCGCTGCCGATGTACCCCGAACTCTCGCGCACCAAGCTGGAAATGGTCGCCGCCGCGATCCGTCAGGAGGCCTATGTCGGGTGAACTCGGACGGATCGTCCCGGCGATCCACGGCCGCAAGAAGGCGGTCGAGGATCTGCCGTTCGCCGAGCCGCTCGCGGCCTGGCTGAAGTCGCGCTACCCGGGCGACGCGCTGATCGATCTCTACGGCCGCTATATGCACGGCGACGACCCGCTGTCGGTGGCGATGCGCGCGGCAATCTGGCGCGCGGTCGCACGCCGCGTCGGCCGCGGCCTGCAGATCGGCACGGGCGTCGGCGTGAAGCACCTCGAGACCTTTCACATCGGCGACGGGGTGTTCATCGGCGCGCAGAGCTATCTCCAGGGCCGCTTCGACGGCACCTGCGTCATCGGCGACCACACCTGGATCGGCCCGCAGAGCTATTTCGATGCGCGCGATCTGGTCATCGAGCAGTACGTCGGCTGGGGCCCGGGCGCAAAGGTGCTCGGATCGACGCACACCGCCGAACCGATCGGCGTGCCGATCATCCAGACCGATCTCGACATCCGGCCGGTGCGCATCGAAGCGTGGGCCGACGTCGGCACCAACGCGGTGATTCTGCCCGGCGTCACCGTCGGCCGCGGCGCCATCGTCGGCGCCGGCGCGGTGGTGACGCACGACGTGCCGCCGTTCTCGGTGGTCGCGGGCGTGCCCGCACGTGTGATTCGGTGGCGCGCGCCGGTCGAGGCGCA
>Ga0075425_100000873_pt1 | contig 28951 bp, 25 predicted proteins | sample SoiMethybrSBSTD4_FD_75300 | JGI IMG/M metagenome (GOLD analysis project Ga0075425, IMG submission 75300) | Bulk soil microbial communities from a Populus tree surrounding site in Tennessee, USA - Soil MetaG P. TD hybrid SBSTD4 | ecosystem: Environmental > Terrestrial > Soil > Tree plantation...
ATGAGAATGCGATTCACGTCTTGTACCAGGTCGTCGGTTCGGCCGTTTCGCCGCGCACGAGATCGTCGAGAGTCTCGCGCTGCCGCGCCACGTAGTATTTGTCGCCATCCACCACGACTTCCGGCGCACGCGGTCGCTGATTGTACGTCGAGCTCATCACAAAGCCGTAGGCTCCAGTCCCCAGGACGGCGAGAATCTCGCCCGGTCCAACGGCGACCATCTTGCGGTCGAGCGCGAGGAAGTCGCCGCTCTCGCAAATTGGGCCCACGACGTCCACGGTCTCCTCGGGTCGCTTGCCGTCGCGGAGCGGCAGGATTTCATGGTGGGCATTGTAGTGGCTCGGCCGCACGAAGTCGGACATTCCGGCATCGACGATCACGTACTCCTTGCCGCCTGAGTGCTTGCGGTACAGCACGCGCGTCAGCAGCACACCGGCATTGGCGACGAGATAGCGTCCGGGTTCGCACAGCAGCCCCAATCCCGCCGCCTTGACGGCCGGCACGACCGCGTCCGCGAAGGCCTTGGGCGACGGCGCCTTCTCGTTGTGGTAGCGCACGCCGAGCCCGCCACCGACGTCGAGTGCTTCGAGCGTGTTGATCCCGGACGCGCGCATCGCCGTGACCAGCTCGATCAGCTTGATGGCGCCGCGGTGGTAGGGTGCGACGTCGGTAATCTGCGAGCCGATGTGCATCGCCAGCCCGCGCAACACCAACCTGGGCTCCGCGGCGATCCGTTTGGCGATGGTCACGACTTCATCAAACGGGATGCCAAACTTGGCCGTCTTCTCACCGGTCTTGGTGTACGGGTGACTGTCGATCGCCACGTCGGGGTTCACGCGGATGCCGACACGGGCAGTGACTTTGGTGTCGTTCGCCACCGCGATCAGCGTCGCCAGCTCACTCGGCGACTCGATGTTGATGAACCCGACGCCGGCGCGCATCGCCTCGGCCATCTCGGTTGCGGTCTTTCCAACCCCGGAGAAGACCACGCCGTCCGGATCGAAGCGCGCGAGCAATATCCGCCGCAGCTCGCCGACCGACACGATGTCCGCGCCGGCGCCGAGCTGCTTGAGCACACGGAGCACGCCGAGGTTGCCGTTGGCTTTGACGGAATAGCAGATGCGATGCTTGATGTCGTGCAGCGCGTCGTCGAGCGCGTTGTACTGCGCGCGGATCAGGTTGGCGCTGTAGACGTAGGCGGGCGTACCGATTCGATCCGCGATGGCCTGCAAGAGGCCCGGATCGAACCCTAATACGCCTGCGCCCACACGGCCTCGGCGATGCTGGGGGCTCCGCACCACATGCAGGTCGTCGGCGCCTCCTTGCTCCGGAATTCCGGATCGGGAAGGACCCGGACCGTCGCGTTCGTCTCCTGCTTGATTTCGGCCTCACAGGCTTCGTCGCCGCAGAAGCCACCGTATACGAAGCCGCCCTTGCCTTTGATGACCTCGAGGAACTGCGCCTTCGTCGCGCCGCGAATCGAGTTCTGTTCGCGCCGCTCTTTGGCAGCAGCGAACAGCCCGGCCTGAATTTCGTCGAGCGACTTGGTGACCGAAGCGACAACGCCCTGAAGTGGGACCGGGCCCTTGCCGCCGGTGCGCCGCGCAAGCACGACCTGGCCGCTCGCGAGATCGCGCGGACCGATCTCGAGCCGCACGGGCACGCCGCGAGCTTCCCATTCGAAATATTTGGCACCGGGCTTCATGTTCTCACGCACGTCGAACTCGACGCGCAGACCAGATTTCTCCAGGTCGGCCTTCATCTGACTCCCGACTCCCGACACCTGGCTCCTTTCTTCGTCCGTCTTCCAAATCGGCACGATCACCACCTGCACCGGCGCAACTTTCGGGGGCGCAATCAGTCCGTTGTCGTCCGAGTGGGTCATGATGAGCCCACCGATCAGGCGAGTGGACACGCCCCACGACGTGGACCACACATAGTCGAGCCCCCCCGCGGCCGTCTGGAATTGCACGCCGAACGCCTTGCCAAAGTTCTGTCCGAGGAAGTGCGACGTCCCCGCTTGCATCGCCTTGTTGTCCTGCATCAAGCCTTCGAGTGCGTAGGTCCGCACCGCGCCCGCGAAGCGCTCGCTGTCGGTCTTCAAACCCGTCAGCACCGGCAGCGCGAGCCATTCCTCCTGGAACCGGCGGTACATGGCCAGGATCTGGCGCGCCTCCGTCTCGGCTTCCTCCGAGGTGGCGTGCGCAGTATGCCCTTCCTGCCACAGGAACTCCGTTGTGCGCAGGAACAGGCGCGTGCGCATCTCCCAGCGAACGATGTTGCACCATTGGTTGAGCAGCACCGGCAAATCGCGGTAGCTCTGGATCCACTTCGCGAGCATGCCGTAGATGATCGTCTCCGACGTCGGCCGCACGACGAGCGGCTCCTCGAGCGCGGACGTCGGATCGACTGCGACCGCGTCTTTGCCTTCCTTTCCTGTCGCCCGCAATCGCGTGTGCGTGACCAACGCGACCTCTTTGGCGAAGCCCTCGACGTGCTCCGCTTCCTTCGCGAGGTAACTCATCGGGATGAAGAGCGGGAAATAGGCGTTTTGATGGCCCGACGCCTTGATCATGTCGTCCAGCGCGCGCTGCATCAGCTCCCACATGCGATAGCCGTGAGGCCGGATGACCATGCAGCCACGCACCGGCGAGTAGTCGGCGAGCTGCGCCTGCGTGATGACGTCGCCGTACCACTCGCTGAAGTCCTTGGCGCGTGGTGTGATCTTCTGCGCTTTAGCCTGCTGTGCCTGTGCCATTAATCGAAATATCCATTGAGCAATTGCCGAAGCGGTACCTTTGCCTCGGTACTGGTTCTGAGATCGCGCACCACCGCCAGTCCCGCTGCCCGTTCGTCCGGGCCCACGATCACGGCGCGGGCTGCGCCACGGGCCGAGGCGAGCTCGAGCTGTTTACGCACGCCTGAGTGCCGGAGCCCATACTCCACCGCGATCCCCCGCTCCCTGAGTGCATGCGCGAGCTGCAGCACGGTCGGCAGGTCCTCGCCACCGACCGCGATCAAAAAGGCGCCGAGTTCAATCGACGCCTGGGGGGCTACGTCGCGCTCCTTGAGGAGCTCGCCGAGTACAACATCGCCCATGCCGAACCCCAGGGCTGGCTGGTCGAGCAGCCCGTCGTAGCGGCCGCCGCCCGCGATGGCACGGAGCTTTTTCTGCGCGTCGAACAGTTCAAACACGATGCCGGTGTAGTAGGCGAGCCCCCGCACGATCGTCATGTCGACCGAGACAAACTCCCCAAGCCCCATTGCCTTGAGGGCCTCCACGGCCTGGGTCAGTGGCTCAGCAACCTCTCCTGCGGCCTTGAGGGCGTCCACTCCGCGCAGCGCCGCGACGTCAAATACCGCCTCCGACTCCCGGCTCCCGATTTCTGACTCCCGAAGCATCTCCTCCAGCACATTCTTCGGAACCCGCTCACTCCGGTCGATCACGGCGAACGCGGTCCCAAGCTGTGCCTCTGTGAGGCCTCGACCGAGCAGAAGGCCTCGGATGACCCGTCGGTCCGAAATCCGTAGCTGGACGTCGCCAGGCCCAAGCCCAAACGCACGCATGATATCCACGGCAGCCGCCATCAGCTCGGCGTCTGCCAGCGGACCAGCCTCGCCGATGATGTCCATATTGAGCTGGAAATGCTCCCGGAGGCGCCCACGCTGCTGCCGCTCATAGCGAAATAGCTGCGGGATCGAGAACCAGCGAATGGGCTTCCGCAACGCTTGGACCCGCGCCGCGACCATGCGCGCGAGGGTCGGCGTCATTTCGGGTCTCAAGGCGACGTCGCGATCCCCCTTGTCCCGAAACGAATACAGCTGCTGCACGATCTCGTCGCCGCTCTTCTTGGTGTACATCTCGAGCGCTTCCAGAGGCGGCCCGTCGTATTCCTCAAAGCCGTAGCGCCCGGCCACGCTGCGCCAGGTCGCAAAGATGTGATTTCGGAGGCTCAGATCTTCGGGGTAAAAATCGCGAAAGCCTGGTAGGGCTTTTCCTTGCATCGCAACAACTTAACCGACGGGCGCGAAGCCCGGCAAGCGAGCCATCGCATCCCCGACGGTGTGAAACGATCCCGTCACCAAGACTGTCCCGGCTCCTTCCTGGATGTCGTGCAGGGCGCGCTCGAAGTCCGGTTCGAACACGACGTCGGGTCCCATGTCCTCGATCGACCAGCGTTGCATCAGGGGAATCGAAGGCGGAACGGTCAGCGTGAGGCGGTCCACGAGCGGACGCAGCGACGCGAGCATCGCCCGCCAGTCCTTATCGTTACGAATTCCCACCAACGCGTGCAGCGGCCGACGGATCGTCCGGCCGGATTCGGCGAGCGCCTGGGCCACGACGCGCATGCCATCGGGATTGTGCGCGACATCAAAGATCCATTTGCCACGGACCTCGAACCGGCCCGGGACGTAGGCATGCGCGAAGCTGGCCGGCAGATTCTTGCCCACGGGGCCGAACGGCGCCGGTAATGCGTTGAGCACGGCATGGGCGACCAACGCGTTCGCCACTTGATGGCGCCCCCGCAAGCCGAGGCGGGTGTCTTTTTTGACGGCCTTGGTGGTGTCCACGGTGACAATCGGGTCAGCGCCGCGACGCTTGGCCTCTTTGACCAGCTCGGCACGGATGTCCGGGTCGGCCTCGCCCGTCACAAACGGGACGCTGGGCTTGGCAATGCCGGCTTTCTCCCGAGCAATGCCCTTCAGGTCGCTGCCCAGGTACTCGACATGCTCCAGCGCGATCTTGGTGACGGCGCTGACCAGCGGCATGAGCACGTTCGTGGCGTCCAGCCGTCCGCCCAGTCCCACCTCGATGACGGCGATGTCCACGTCCCGGGCCGCCAGATCGGCAAAGGCGATCGCGGTCGTTGCTTCAAAGAAGCTCGCGTCGAGCCGCTCGATGTGCGGCTTGAGCTGTGCGGTCCACTCCGCAAAGGCTTCTTCTGAAATCGGCACGCCATCAACGGTGATGCGCTCAACCGGAGAAACGAGGTGCGGCGACGTATACAGCCCAACCCGCCACCCCTGCGCCTGGAGCTCGTTGGCGACGAAGGCACAGGTCGAGCCCTTCCCATTGGTGCCGCCGATATGGATCGACGGAAAGTGACGCTCGGGATGGCCGAGCACGTCGAGCAGCCCCTCGGTTGGGCCGAGACTCCACTTGATGCGACCGGCTTGTCGGGCGAAGAGGTACTGGACGGCGTCTTCGAAGGTCAGTCGGCAGCCTCAGCGGGCCAGGCGCCCGTCATATGCCGCAGCAGTTGCGCCGCCGTATCGCGGAGCTCGCCGCGCGGGACGACAGCATCGATCATTCCATGATCGAGGAGGAATTCGGCGGTCTGGAACCCTTCCGGCAGGTCCTGCCCAATCGTCTGCTTGATCACGCGTGGGCCGGCAAATCCGATCACGGCGCCGGGCTCCGCGAGGATCACGTCGCCCTGCATGGCATAGGAGGCCGACACGCCACCGGTGGTTGGATTCGTGAGCACCGACATGAACGGCACGCTGGCGCCCTGCAGCTCGGCGATGACGACGGACGTCTTCGCCATCTGCATCAGCGACAGCACCCCTTCCTGCATGCGGGCGCCGCCTGACGCCGAGACCAGAATCAGTGGAGTCTTCTTGTCGATCGCGTGCCGCGTGAGCCGGGCGATCTTCTCGCCCACCACTGAGCCCATCGAGCCGCCCATGAAGCTGAAGTCCATGACTCCGAGGCTGATCGGGGTGCCATGGAGTCGCGCATAGCCGGTACGAATCGCGTCGAGTGGCCCCGCCTTTTTCACGGCGGCTTGCACGCGCTCGGCGTAGTTCTCGAATTTCAGGGGGTCAGCGGATTTCAGCGAAGCGAACAGCTCATGCCAGGAACCTTCATCGACCAGGAGGTCGATGTACTCCTGCGCGGTAATGCGTCGATGGTAGCCGCAATTGGGGCAAACGTTGAGCGCGCGAACGAAACGCTCGCGGATGTCCACGTGACCACACTGATCACATTTTTCCCAGGCGTCAGCCGGGATCTCGAGCTTTACACGCTCGGAGGTCCTTGGCTTCCGTTCCTTTTTGAACCAGGCCATGCGCGCCATAGAGTGACGAAGCGCACAATCTGTGATTGGAGCTTTACCGACGCCAGCCCTGGAGAGCTAAGCTATTGGCCTAATTCGGCATAGCCGGACGCGCGGGACTCCCACGCCACGCGAAGCGCAATCCCTACCCCAATCGAGCACGCGAGGAGGAACGATCCGCCGTAAGAAAAAAACGGCAGCGGAATGCCGGTGATCGGCATGAGGTTGATCGTCATACCAACATTTTCGACGATGTGCGTGAACAAGAGTCCCGCGATGCCGAAGACGCACAAGCTCGAAAAGGGATCCGTTGCCTTGCGGGCGACGCGCAGCAGGCTGAAGAGCAGCCACGCAAACAGGCACAGCGCGACGAGCACGCCGACGAACCCCAACTCCTCGCCGACCACCGAGAAGATGAAGTCCGTGTGCTGAGCTGGGAGAAAGGCCAGGCGCTTTTGCGTGCCCGCGGTGAAGCCCTTTCCCAGCAGACCGCCGGAGCCGACGGCCACCCGGGACTGAATCACGTGCCACCCCGTTGCCCGCGGGTCCACCTCGGGACTCAGAAACGCGAGCAGCCGATGTTGCTGGTAGGGCGCAAGCCGGTTCCACATCGGGAACGCCACGATCCCCATGCCCATGTTGGCGGCCATCACCAGCACGCCTTCCCACAGGTAGGGACGCCACCATAGCAGCAGACCCAACAGGACCGCGATCCACACGGTCCACGCGAGGGTCGAGAAGGCCAGCGCCAGCGCGACCACGGGTGAGACGAGGAACACGAGCACCGAAGGCTTGGTGCCGGCCCAAAACAGCATAAAGAACAGGATCGCGACGAAGACGATGGCGCTGCCCAGGTCATGCTGCAGCACGACCAGCCCGAACGGCACACCAGCGATGACAAGCGGCATGATGAGCTGCCGCAGGGTGGTCGGCGGCTCGCGCAGCGCGGCGAGCCATCGCGCCAGCATCAGAATCACCGCGATCTTGGCGAGCTCGGCGGGCTGACCCAGACGATGCCCGCCGATGGCAATCCAGGACTTGGTTCCCGCCGCCGTTCCCGCTCCCGTGCCGATGGCAAGTGTCAGCAGCAGGAGGAAGACCGCCACCGCATAGACCCATGGCGTGGCCCATTCGAGTATGCGGGGAGAGGTCCGGAACGTGAGCCCTCCGACGATCAATCCAACGCCCAGCCAGACCACCTGCCGCTGCCAGATGGTGGCGACAAACGACGGCACGTCGGTCTGGCCCGCGGAATAGAGTGTGGCCAGGCCGTACAAGGCCAGCGCCACCACGGCCACGACCATGGGCTTATCGAGTTGGCGTGCGCGGGATAACACTGTCGACTCGGGCCTTGGTGGTGTCCGCCGTGGTCGTATCGGGAAGAGTAGGAAGCTGAAACGGCGTCGGCGCCGAATCGGTCGGAAGCGTCATACGGATGGGCTCTGAGTCACTGAGGCCGAGGTAATGGGCGATGGCGCGCGTGACGAGTGGCGCCACGTACGGGCCTTCGCGCGCAAACTCGACAATGGCGCCGACGACGATCTCCGGCTTGTCCGCCGGTGCGAAGCCGATGAACCAGCCGTGATTGGGGCCGTGCGGATTCTGCGCGGTACCCGTTTTGCCCGCGATCGTGATGCTCGCGAGTCGCGAGCCGCGCGCCGTTCCCTGCTCGACCACGGAGATCATGGCATGCCGCAAGGCCTCGATCTGTTCGGTGCTGAGATCCAGCGAGACGTTTTCGGAAGTCGCCGGATGGACGACGAAGGGTGTGCGCGCCCGTCCGTCGCTCGCGAGCTGCTGATAGAGCCGGACCATCTGCACGAGCGTCTGCGCGTTCTCTCCCTGGCCGATCGCGAGGTTCAACGCCACCGCCGAAGTCCACCGCCGCGGTCCGTACAGGCGGTCATAGTACTCAGGGCCTGTCGGAAACTCGGAGGGGATCTCGCCGGGCAAGTCGATGCCGGTGCGACCGCGGAAGCCCCACGCGTTGGCGTCCTCGAGCAGTGAGGAGACGCCCAGCTTGATCCCAAGCTGATAGAAGTACACGTCGCAGCTCTGCGCGATCGCTTCGGTGAGCGTCAGATCGCCGTGCCCATGCGCTTGCCAGCAACGAAAGAATCGGTTGCCGTACTGGAGGCCACCGCGGCAGGGAATCGGCATTCTGCTTCGCGGGCCCACGATCCCGCGCTTCAACGCCATCGCTGCGATCGCGAGCTTCCACGTCGACCCCGGCGGATAGCGCGCCTGGATCGCGCGGTCGAGGAGCGGGTGCGCCGGATTCTCATTCAGTCTGCGCCAGTAATCGGGCGAGATACCACCAACGAACGCGTTGGGGTCGAAGCCGGGCGCGCTATAGAGGGCGAGTATTTCGCCGGTGTTCGGGTTCAGCGCGATCACCGCGCCGCGCTGCCCGGCGGGAAAGATCTGCGAGATGTACTTCTGCAGGTCGAGATCGATCGTTGTGTGCAGATCGACGCCCGGAACCGGCGGGAAATTGTTGGCCGCCTCCGCGTCGCGCACCATCTGATTGCGCGCGCTGACTTCGACGAAGCGCACGCCCTCCGAGCCGCGCAACGTGTCGTCGTACTCGCGCTCGAGTCCATCCTTGCCGACGATCCCGCCCAATCGGATGTCCCGGAATCGCTGTGTGCCCCGTTCAACCTCGGTGACTTCGCCGACGTAGCCGACGAGATGCGCGAGCACGGCGGTATCGGGATAATAGCGTTTGGGCTCAGCCTGGATGAGCAGGCCGGGGATCGCGACGCGCCGTTCCTCGAGCGCCGAGATCACGTTGAATGGCGCGTTGCCCAACACGAGCGCCGGCTGATATGGCGCGCGGCGCGCGCGCTGGATCACGCGTTCGATTTCGGCGCTGTCGAGGTTCGCGATCGACGCGATGCGCGCGAGTGTCGAGCGCAGGGTCGCTTCCGGACCAGGCAAGAGCGAGACGGTGTAGCCTGGAACGTTTTCCGCCAACACGCGACCGTTGCGATCGTAGATCATTCCGCGCGGCGCAGGCAACGGAATCGGCCGCAGCCGATTGTTCTTGGATTGGAGTTGGTATTTGCCGTGTCCGAGGATCTGCGTCCGGAAGAACGCCATCACCATGATGCCCATCACGATCCACACCGCGGTCCGCGCGGTGCCGACTCGGCGATCGAGGAGGTGCGGATGGAAGGCGTTCACGCGGGCATGCCAAGCGCGCCGGGTCGCCGGGGCGAGAGCCAGCCACGGAAGAACCACAGCACAACGACGCCGACGAGCGCGGTCGTCAGTCCTTGCAGCGGCGACCAAACCAACAGCTCCCACGCCACCTGCGAGCCCTGGAGTTTGCCGGAGACGGCAAGGATGATGAAGTTGCGGAGCCACGTGCCGGCGAAGAACAAGCAGCCTTTCACGAACACGTGCTCGGCGAAGAACACCGCTTTTGCCCACGACGACGCGAAGCCGACAATGGTGTGCGCCAACGCGCCCGCGCCGAAGCTGACCACCGTCATCGCATCGCGCAGCAAGCCGATCATGAAGCCCGCGGCCGCGCTCTTTCCGGGTTCGGCGCGAATCGTGTAGATCAGCAGCGCGAGCAGCAGGAAGTCGGGCGCCACGCGATCACCACCCAGGTGACTGCGCAGGGTGAACTGCAGCAGCACCAGCACGGTCATGATGATCGGATAGCGATAGCGGTCGCTGCGTCTCATCGCGGTGGCTCACCCGGTGGCAGACTGTCCTGCGGGACCGTGAACGCGTTCCGCAAGTCAGACCCGGCTGGCCGCGGAGTCGTCAAAATCATCACATGCGACAGCTCGGCCGGGTGAATTGCCGGGCGCAGGAGGTATGTCCGTCCCCAGCCCTGCACCTGGGCTGCCGTATCGATCACCGTGCCAATGGGAATGCCGCGCGGGAACACACCGCCCAAGCCGGAGGTGACGATGACCGTGCCGTTGGGCACGCGCGTGCGGTAGAGCACGCCTTGCAGCTCGAGCAGCCAGACTTTCGGGCCCTCGGCGCCATGCGGGGCGGCGATGCCGACCACGCTGCCGTCCGTCGCGATCGCGCTGGCACGGAATTCGGGATGCGCCCAGCTCAAGACGACGCTCGTGTGTTCGTCCACCGATGCGACGAGCCCCACCAACCCTTCGGGACTGACGACCGCGGATAGCTGCCGGACCCCTTCCTTCTTACCGGCCGATACGACGAAGCTCAGCGGGTTGGTCGGCTCGGGTTGATGCAGGATTTCGGCGGGGACGTAGCCGCTGCCCAACCGCTGGCCGAGGCCCAAGAGGCTGCGCAGGCGGGCATTTTCGCTGCGTAGCTCAGGCAAGAACGTCGCGGCGAGTGCGACCGAGTCGCGCTGGGCCACGACATCGTCGTAGCGATAGCGCGCCGCGGCGAGCATCTCGGTTTGGCGTTGAAGAAAGAGGAAGGGCGCCAGCACGCTTTGGCGGAGCCCTTGCGCAAGTGGATCGCGCCACTGGTCGGGGAGACTGAGCGCCGCAATCGACAGCCCCACGCAGGCGAGAAAGAGCAGCGTGTCGGCGCGGGAAGCGTAGCGATCTGTGCCGATCGCCATGCGCCTAGGTGGTCAGGACGTTGCGGTACTTCTCGGGAGCGTCGAGGATGCGCCCCGCCCCACGCACCACGCAGGTCATGGGGTCTTCGTCCAGGTGGATCGGCAACCCCGTCTCTTGCTGCAGCAGCAGGTCGAGTCCGCGGATCAGCGCACCGCCGCCCGTCATGACGATGCCGCGATCGACGATGTCCGACGCGAGCTCGGGCGGCGTGATTTCGAGCGCGCGGCGCACGGCGTCCACGATTTGCTGGATGGGCTCTTGCACCGCCTCGCGGATCTCGCTCGAGTGCACGCGCACGATTTTGGGAATGCCCGACACGAGGTCGCGGCCCTTCACTTCCATCTCCCGCTCCTCACCAATAGGTGCGGCTGAGCCGATCTGAATCTTGATCTGCTCCGCGGTCGGCTCACCGATGAGGAGGTTGTAGTTCTTGCGCATGAATTGCACGATGGCCTGATCGAGCTCGTCGCCACCGGTGCGAATCGACGTGTCGGACACGATACCCGAGAGCGCGATGACCGCGATTTCCGTCGTGCCGCCGCCGATGTCGATCACCATGTTGCCCGTCGGCGTCTCGACGGGCAGTCCCACGCCGATCGCCGCCGCCATCGGCTCGGCGACCATATAGACCTCTTTCGCGCCCGCGGACTGCGCCGAGTCGCGCACTGCGCGCTTCTCCACTTCGGTGATGCCGCTGGGAACACACACGATCACCTTCGGTCGAACTCTGAACAAATGGCGATCGATGATCGTCTTCAGGAAAAAGCGCAGCATCTTCTCGGTCACGTCGAAGTCGGCGATGACGCCGTCTTTCAGCGGACGCACGGCGAGCACGCCGTCGGGCGTGCGACCGAGCATGCGCTTGGCTTCCAGGCCGATGCCTTTGACTTTGCCGGTAGCTTTTTCGATGGCGACGACGGAGGGTTCGTTGAGCACGATCCCCTCACCGCGCACGTAGACGAGTGTATTAGCGGTACCAAGATCAACGGCGATTTCATTCGCCGGACTCCAGGCACCCATTTTGAAATTCAGCCAGCGTGGCGGCACGTGATCTTCGGTAAAAGAGTTTGGGCGGCGGGACTCGGAACGGGCACAAGGTAATGAAATGCGTAACTCCAATCAAGGATGAAGCTTGACGGCCCGAAACGGCTCGGCTAGCCTTTCGCCCATGCGTCGCGTGACGCCCGACACACTTGCCGTGGTGGACCTCGCCGTCTGCGATCGTTGCGGCCTGTGTTTACCGTTGTGCCCTCCCGAAGCGATCCATTTGGAACTGAACATCCTGACGGTAGATCGCGACGAATGCACCGGGTGTGAGAAATGCATCGCGCCCTGCCCTGTCGGCGCGCTAACAATGGCTCCATTCGCGCCCGGCTCCCGGCTCCCGGCTCCCGCCCATGCCTGACGTCGACGTTCTCGTCGTCGGGGCCGGCCCGGCGGGTGCCGTGGCGGCGCTGCACGCCAAACAAGCGGCGCCCGAGCTGGATGTGGTTTTGCTCGAACGCGACCGGGCGGTCGGTGCCCCGGTCCGCTGTGCGGAGGGGGTGGGCGACGCGGGATTGCGCGAGTTTGCCAATCCAGACGGCGCCGACTGGGTTTCGCGTCGAATCACCGATGTCATCTTCGAGGCGCCCGACGACACGCAGGTCGTCCTCGCCAACTCGGGACTCGGCTGGGTTCTGGATCGCACGCGGTTCGATGCGTTTCTCGCGGCGGAGGCGGCCCGGGAGGGCGCCCAGGTGCTCGTCGGTGCCGAGGCGACGGCGATGTCGCGCAACGGGGACGAGCGCTGGCATGTCCAGGTCAAAGAGCGCGGCCGCGAGGATGTCTATCGCGCCCGGATCGTGATCGGCGCGGACGGCGTCGAAACGATGGTGGGCCGCTGGGCGGGTCTCGATACGCGCGTTCCCGCGCGCGACATGGAGTCCTGCGCGCAGTACGTGCTCCAGCACATCGATATCAATTCCGATGCGATCTACTTGCAATTCAGCACGGCGATCGCCCCGGGCGGGTACGCCTGGATTTTTCCGAAAGGCGTCGGTGTCGCGAACGTCGGACTCGGCATTGTGGCGCTGAAATCCGACGGCCGCAACGCGCGCCAGTATCTCGACGACTGGGTGGGTCGCCGTTTCCCGGGTGGCATCCGCACCGGCTATACCGTCGGCGGGGTCATCGTGCACACGACGGTGAAGCAGACGTACGGAGATGGCGTGATGGTGGCGGGCGACGCGGGCCACATGATCAATCCGTTGTCAGGCGGTGGGATCAACAATGCGATGAAGGCTGGGCGACTCGCCGGGCGAACGGCCGCAGCGGCCATTCGGGCCAACGATACCAGTGGACGTGAGCTGTCGAAATATCATGCTGCGTGGATGGAGCTACTGGGCGAGGATCACCTGAAGTACTACAAAATCAAGCAGGCGCTCGAAACGATGGACGACGAGTTCCTGAACGCGCTGGCGCGCACGGTCAACAAAATCGCACCCGAAAAGCGCACACTGGGGCGCGTCTTGGCCCATGCGGTGGTCAAGCATCCGCAGCTGATCCCGCTGATTGCGAAATTCTTCGTTTAAACGAGAGAGATGGGAGAAGGGAGATGTCCATCTCCCATCTCCCTTCTCCCTTTCAGTTTAAGCATCACGCTCGTTCCCACGGCACACCGATTGGCTGCATGTGCAACGAACCGACCCACGGCACCGAGCGCATCGGTTCTGAGGCCGAACGGGATGTCGCTGCGATCCCAAAAGTAGACGGGGACTCGCGGCTGGTTGAGCGCGCCTCCACTTCCATGGACGCCGCCGAAGCCCATTTCGTAGCCGGCGTCTGTGGCGATTCGCATGATTCGCCCGTCGACCGCACCGAACGGGTACGCGATGGCCTTCCCCGCCCCTTCGCCGAGCCGCGCCACAAGGACGTCCCGGGAGCGCTGTAACTCGGACGCGGCGCCCTGGTCGTCGAGCCAGGTCAGGCGGCGATGCGTCGCGCCATGTGATGCGAAATCGAACCCACGCGCACGCCAACGCTCGATCTCAGGCCAGCTGAGATGCTGCAGGCGACTCCGGGTGTACTGAACGTCCCACGTGTTCGACTTGCCAACGTGCTCGGTGATGAGAAACGTCGTTGCGGTGAAGCCAAGGTCGGCGAGCACTGGATAGGCATGGTCCGCGAGGCTCGCGTAGCCGTCGTCGAACGTGAGCAAGAACGTGCTGCGTGTGGCATGCGGCGTTGATGCCTGGTAGTCCGCGAGGGATAGCGTTTTCCAGCCAGTCCTCGCCAGCGCGGTCATTTGTCGCGTAAAGACCGATCGGCCCACACGAGTGACGCCGAGCTCGAGCGGGCCGCCGATGCGGTGATAACAGAGGACCGGTGAGCAATTCAGCGCGGCCAAAGCCACCCAAACACGGCCAAGGTCACGAGCGCGAAGATGATCCCGTCGAACGTCGCCTTGAGGGTCATGCTCCAGGCGCGCTGATACCAGATCGACATCTGCCACAGCGCGAGCGTGTACCCGAGGAACGCGGTGGTTCCGGCGTAGTGGGCAATCGCGTTGAACGTCGGAGTACCCGGGTGGAGCGCCGATCCGGCGATGAACGCGGCGAAGACACTGACCACCAGACAATACACGAACCACAGTGACAGGGGCTTCGCCATCGACCCGCTCCAGGGCGGCATGATCGTCATGAGCACCCTCGGTCCGCGTTTCATCTTCTCTTGGAACTCGGGCGAGCGCATCTCCGCGGTATTCGCGGGCCGCGGCATGAAGTAGTCGCCTGGCGGCATGCCCAGCGGCCGCAACGCGTCCATCACGCGGTCTTCCTGTGGATAGCGCGGATAGTCTGTCTTATGCCACAGCGGCGTCATGTGGATGATGGAGCTGAGGACGAACACCACCACTGCCGAAATGAGGATCGGCAGCCACAAGGCGGACAGCGCGGTCATTTAGCCTTCCGATTGCAGGGGGGCGTCTATCGTAGCCTCGTTGAGGGTGTCGAGCAATCCGTCCCAACTGCCGTCGTACCGAGCGCCGTTGATGAAAAAGGTGGGCGTGCCGCCCACCCGACAAGCGCGACTATCCTGAAGGGCGCCTCATGATCCTTTGGTCCAAGGGCGCTGGCAAGCCGTGAACCCGTAGGTTAGCGGCGATGACGGCCTCCATCATCGCCGCTCTCCTGGCCGTGCAGTTCGACACGACTCCGCGGCCCCTGATGGCCGTGGCTCAAACCGTTGCGATCAATGTTTTCGTCAATCGCATGGACGCCTGGGCGTTCAATCAGGACTGGGCGCAAGGGGTAGGGCCGGGCTCCTGGTCCCGCAATCTGCGCCTCGGGTGGGAATGGGATGAAGACGCCTTTCCCACCAACATGTTCGCGCATCCCTATCACGGTGGTCTCTACTTCAACTCCGGCCGCGCGAATGGGCTCGACTACTTCCGGTCCGTCCCACTGGCCTTCTTCGGATCCTGGAGCTGGGAAAACTTCGGCGAGACGTATCGCCCGTCGCTGAACGATTGGTTCATGACGAGCTTCGGCGGCATCACGCTCGGCGAAGTGTTCCATCGCGTCGGCGCCACGATCCGCGACAATCGCGCCAGTGGGATGTCGCGGTTCATGCGCGAGGTCGCGGCTCTGCCGGTCGATCCCATCGGTGGGCTCAATCGCTTGATCCGCGGTGAGTGGACGGCGCGAGGCGCCAATCCGCCGGAACACAATCCGCAGGATTTCGTGCTGCGTCTGGGAGCGGGCGCCCGGTTTGCCAAGCGATTCAATGGCGACGCCACCATGACCACGGGGACGTTCCTGCTCGATCTCCTGTACGGTGATCAAGTGGGCCAACCGTACACCGGCCCGTTCGACGTCTTCAACGTGCGACTCGTGCTGACCGATTACGGCGGGCTCAATGCGCTGCGCGCGTCGGGACGCTTGTTCGGCGCGAATCTGAACAATCCGAACGGTCGGAATCGCCACATGCTGGCGATCAATCAACGCTACGATTTCTACAAGAATCCGGCGCAGAGCGTCGGGGGCCAGAGCGTGGAGATCGGCATTAACTCACGCTGGCCGATCGGCCACAAAGGATACGCGATCCGCACCGCCATCTTTGGCGACGGCATTTTCCTCGGCGCCATCGATGCGCCGGGCACCGGCCTCGGCGACCGCAATTACGACTTCGGTCCCGGCGTAGGCGCGCGCTGGGAATTCGCGCTGGAACGACACGGCGCACGGTTTCTTCGCATCTTCAGCCAACTCGAGTACATCCATGCGGTAAGTGGTGCGAGTGCCGATCACATCGTGGACTTCGGCGGCATCGAGGCGGCGTTTCCGATCATGCGCGGTCTGGGTCTCTCGGCGAGCAGCACCGTCTTCGGCCGGACCAGCCGCTATAGCGACGGCCGGGCGCGCGACGCGCGGGACTATCCCGAAGCGCGTCTCATGCTGGTCTGGTGGAAAGTCGGATTCGGGCAGTGAAGCACGCACTCATCCTCGTCGCGCTCGCGCTGCTGCCCGGGCGCTCGGCGCTGCCGCAGAAAGCACCAACTCCTGAACGACACCGGCGCGGGCTCTGGGGCGAGTTCGGTGGTGGACCGGGCTACGTGCGCATCGCCTGTTCGAGCTGCACCGACGTGGTCGGCGCAACCGGCGCGACCAGCTACTTCCGGATTGGGGGCGTCATCTCCCGCAATGTCGTGATCGGGTTCGAAGTGTTCTCGCTGCTCGACAACGCGTTCGGATTCTCGCCGCAGGACTCCGGTGCCACCGCCGAAACCGGCACCGCCGCAATCATCCTGCTGTGGTATCCGGGAAGGCACGGGCTGTATTTCAAAGGTGGGGTCGGTGCCGCGTTCGGACAGTTCTCCGTTCCTGTGGATAGCGGCGGCGGTGGAACCGCGGTCGCCGACACCAGCACCGGCGGTGGAATGGGCCTGACGTTCGGCATCGGGTGGGATATCGCGATCTCTCGCAAGTTTGCGCTCACCGCCAACGCCACGAGCTTTGTCACGGCGCTGGGTGACGTGGTGGCGGGCAGTCGTCGCGTGGACGATCTGATTGCGTCGATGTATCAGGTATCGATCGGATTCACGATTCGCTAGGCCCTGAGTATTTCGTCGCCGTCCCGCGCATGTGATTCCATCTGTCGCTTGACCATCTCGAAGTAGATGCCGCGGGTCCGCATCAACTCCTCGTGCGTCCCGCGCTCGATCACGCGGCCTTCCTCCATCAGCAGAATCAGATCGGCCCGGTGAATCGTGGAGAGGCGGTGGGCGATGACGAATGTCGTCCGGTCCGCCAGCAGATCGGCCATGGCCGCCTGAATGAGCTGCTCGCTTTCCGTGTCGAGATTGCTGGTCGCCTCGTCGAGGATGAGGATCTGCGGCGACGCGAGAATCGCGCGGGCGATCGCGAGACGCTGCTGCTGCCCACCCGAAAGCTTGACGCCGCGCTCGCCGATCGTGGTCTCGTAGCCCTGCGGCAGGCGCACGATGAACTCGTGCGCGTTGGCGCGTCGCGCGGCGTCTTCGATCTCGGCGTCGGTGGCGTCGTGGCGGCCATACGCGATGTTCTCGCGCACCGAGCCGTCGAAGAGAAAGACATCCTGCTGCACGATCGCCAGCAGGTCGCGGTAGCTGTGCAGCTTGAAGTCGCGGAGATCGACGCCGTTCAACAGGATCCGGCCCCGCGTGGGATCGTGGAATCGCGCGACGAGATCGGTGACCGTCGTCTTCCCCGCCCCGCTTCGTCCGACGAGCGCGATGACGGATCCGCCTGGGACAGTGACATTGAAGTCGTGGACCACCGGCATGGCGGGGCGGTATTCGAACGTCACATCCTCGAACTGGAGCTCGCGCACCAGCGCGGGCGCGTCGCGCGCATCCGGCCGGTCGGGCTTGTCCTGCTCCATGCCGAGGACTTCAAACACGCGCTCCATGGCCGCGAGCGAGCGCTGCATTTCCGAAAATGAGTTGACGATGTTCCAGACCGGCCCGAGCAGGAGCATCATGTACCACTGGAACGCCATGATGTCACCGACCGAGGCCCGTCCCACGATGTTGAGGTAGCCGCCGAACCAGACGATCACCACGCTGATGCCGGCCTCGAGCAGCCCCCACGACGTCCACAGCCACAGCTCGCGGCGGTGCGCGAACAATTCTTTGCGCAGCACCGTATGCCGGCCGAGCATGTAGCTGATCAACTCCTGGATCTCCTGGCGGAACGCGCGCACGACGCGAATGCCGGAGAACGTCTCCCCCACCCGGCCATCGACGATCTCGACATCCTTCCGAACCGACCGGTAGATCGGCCGAATCCGGCGCGTAAAGATCAGGCTGAGGACCATGACGCCGGGGATGATGGCCAGTCCGCTCACGGCGAGCTGCCAGTTGAGTGCGAGCAGGATGCCGATCGCGATGATGAGCCGGATGGCCGAAATGGCGGGTGAAATGATCGCCATCTGCAGCAAGCCGGTGGTCGTTTCGACATCGCCGGTGAGGCGCGACAGAATGCCGCCCGTCTTCATGTCCCAGAGCTTGGGCAGCGGCAGGTGCAGCAGGCGCTCGTACAATGAGCGCCGCAGCGAGAGGATCACCCGCACGTTGAGGATCCGCTGGCGATAGTCCTTGAATCCGCCGCCGATGTGCGAGAGGATGATCACGACGAGGAAGACGAGGCCGGTGAGGTTCAGCCGCGTGAGTCGGGCGGCCGTATCGAGGCCGCGGTTCAGAATGACGTGATCGACGATGAACCGCATGAACAGCGGCTCGACCATCTGCAGCCCGGCCACCACCAGCGCGAGGAAGAACACCACACCGAGCTCCTTGCGGTGCGGCTTCAGCCATTTTACATACTCGCGGAGGTAGGCTCGGCGGGCGCCGGGACGTCCCGTAGTCGGCGCCGGGCCGTGCTCTTCGACTTCGGCCTTCGCGTCGAGGCGCTGGTGCTTATAGTCCTCGACGAATTCCTGGTAGCGTTTGCGGGAAGAAGGAGCGGGGCTCACGAGACAACGTGAACCCCGCTCGCCAGCATAGTCAACGGTTTACTTGTTGAGGTCGTTGACGACCCCGATCAGCAGCTGAACCTTGGGCTGGTCGGTGGACGTCTTGGCGGCGGTGGTCAACTGAGTCGCCAGAGTGGTCAACGCCGTCTTCCGTGCCTGCCCCGTCGCCCGCTCGGCCTGCGTCAACGCATCGCGCGTGGCCGTGATCCGCTGGGTCGGAAGCCCCTTGGAGCGAGCCAGCTGATCGACGTAGGCACGCGCCACCACGAAGCTCGCCGGCCAGACCAGCTGCTGCTGATCCTGCGCGTTGAGATAATCAAAATGCACGAGCTTGGCGGCGTCGATCTCATTCTGCGTCAGCAGCGAGTTCGGCGTCAGCTCGAGGATGTCGAGCCCGCGCGCGATCTCGGAGCTGATGATATAGCCGTTGTACCAGTACGCCGACCACGAGCCGGCGCCGACCAGCTTGGTCGAATCCATCGGGCCGCGGTCGAAGAACGCGATCTCCTTGGGATGCGCCGGATCGGTCCAATCGAATACCGACACGCCGCCCTGATACCAGCCCTGCGCCATGATGTCGCGGCCGGGCACCGGAATCAGTGTGCCGTTGTGCGCCACGCAGTTTTCGTTCCGGGTCTGGGCCACCGGGAGCTTGTAGTAGCTCTTGAAGTCCATTGTCGTGCCGGTGAGCGTGAAGATTGCGTCCGCGCCCCACTCCGGCTTGTCGGTATCACGGCACCGGGGCTGCAAGCCACCACCCCATTCGTCGGTGAACAGGATCTTCGTGCCGTCGTTATTGAACGTGGCCGAGTGCCAGAATGAGAAGTTCGAGTCGGCGGCGGCGCTCACCCGTTTGGGATTGGCGGCGTCATGAATGTCGAGCAGCAGGCCGTATCCGCCGCAGGCGCCGCCGGCATACCCGATCGCGGGATAGACCGTGATGTCGTGGCACTGTGTTGGGCCGCTGTTCGGACCCACGCCTTGCCGCCGGCGGTTTGCCGCGATCCGACCCTCGACAATGGCCTGAGCGTTGGTGCGCAGCGTGGCGCTGTCGGCTCCCGTCGGCGCGCCGGTGCCGCCACGCGCCTTGACGATGCTGTCGAGCGCCGTCGCGACGAACTGATTGCCGAGGATGATGTCGCGACCTTCGAACGTGACGACATAGCCGCCGGCCGCGCGCGTCGAATCGACTTCCTTCTTGAACGCGATGCTGTCTTCGGGGGCGTCGCCATGCCGCTTCGGCGCGCTGAGACCCTCAAAGATGCGCGGCGAGCTGACGATGTGCGCCTGCTCGGGATGCGCGAGCGGCACCTGAATGACCTCGATGCGGAACAGCGCCGTGTTCGGCGTGCTGTCCTCAGCGCCGACGGCGCAGCCCGACAGCTCATTCGGCGAACGCACCGGTGCCGAGCCCGACACGTAGATGTAGACGTTGTCCGTATCACCCGGCTGCGTCACAACGGTATGCGTGTGCGAGCCGCGGCACGTCTGGACCTGGACAATACTCTTGGGATTCGCGAGATCGGTGGCATCAAAGATCCGAATGCCGCGCAGACGATCGTGGCTCACGGTGTCGGTGACGCCCTGCGTGCCGCAGTCGGTTCGTCCGTTGAGCGCTTCACCGGACACGAAGAGCAGGTTGCGATAGACCGACACGTCGCTTTGCGATCCGGGGCAGACGAACGCCTTGTACAACTTCGGAATCTTGGGATTCGAGATGTCCCAGATCTGCACGCCGTTGAAGTTGCCCTGAATGGCGTAGGTACCGCGGAAGCTCAGATCGGAGTTGATGTACTTGAAGTCGCCCGCGGTGTCCTTGTTTATGAATTGCGGTGACGGCGGCGTCGTGGAGACGAGATGCATGTTCCACGCGGCCTGCCCCGCGTTGAACCAGCCCGCCTTGAGCCCGATTCGCGGATCCGGCTTTGCCGAAGTCGTGGTACCACTGGATTTGGTCTGGGCAGAAACGGGACCGGCGGCGAGGACGGCAAGAGCCAACAACAATCTCCCTTTCACTGAGAGCTCCCCTGTTTCAGGTTGTCGAGCATCAGCTTCATGCGATTGATTTCGGTGGTCTGATCGGCATTGACGTCGGAGGCGAAGCGGAAGACGGGCCCATCTTGCGCGGCACCCGGGACCGCGAGCAGTTGCTGCACCATCGTGATTGCTCCCTGATGGTGCTGGATCATGTCGGTGAGAAACAGCCGGTCGAAATCGGGACCGCGCGCCGAATCGAGCTGCGCCATCTGCTGGGGCGTCAGCATCCCCGGCATCAGCATGGGCTGGGAGTCCATGCCCTGCATGATGTGGCCGCGTGGGTCGGCCGGAGGGACAAATTCTCCGTGCTCGCGCAGCCAGCGCTGGGTCATGGCGATTTCGTCAGTCTGGCCGACGACGATACGCTCGCACAGCGCGCGTACCGACTGGCTCGCGCCGTGCGTAGGCGCCCAGCCGGCCATCTTGATTGCCTGCGCGTGGTGGCCGATCATGCCGGCCATGAAATGGACGTCGGCGTCGGTGTAGTTTTTCTGCGGAGGCTTTTGCGCCGTTGCATTTTGGGTGACGCACGCCAAGGCACTGACGACGGCAAGCGTCATGAGGGAAAGGCGTCGAATCATCGGGCCCTAAACCTATCCCGGATTTCGTCATTTTGGGAGTTCAAGAATGAAACAGCCGGTCGAGCCGATGCTCGCGAAGATCGCCGAGGACATCCCCCGGGACGGCAGTTTCCTGTTCGAGCCCAAGTGGGACGGCTTTCGCGCCATCGTGTTTCGCGGCAAGGACGACGTCTTCATCCAAAGCCGCGACCTTCGCCCGCTCGACCGGTACTTCCCCGAGCTGCATGACGTCTTTCTCGAGCAGCTCCCCTCCGGATGCGTCGTAGATGGTGAAATCGTCATGCCCACAGCGCATGGCCTCGATTTCGGCGGGCTCCAGATGCGACTGCATCCGGCCGCGTCACGCGTCGCCAAGCTCGCCAAGGCGACGCCCGCCGCATTTGTCGCGTTTGATCTCCTGGAAATGGACGGCAAGAGTCTCATGAACGAGCCACAGGAAGCGCGACGCACTCGGCTCGAGAAGCTCTTCAAGAAGATTCGGAAGCCGCTGTACCTGACGCCGATGACGCGCGACCCTGATCTCGCGGTCGATTGGCTCAATCGGTTCGAAGGCGCGGGACTCGACGGCGTCGTCGCCAAACCGGCGAACGCGACCTATCAGCCGGGCAAGCGCGCGATGTTCAAGATCAAGCACTCGCGCACCGCCGACTGCGTGGTCGCCGGATTCCGGTGGCACAAGAGCGGCAACGACGCCGTCGGCTCGCTCCTCCTCGGCCTCTACGACGACGACGGGACACTGCAGCATGTCGGCGTGACGTCCGCGTTCACGATGCAAATGCGCAAGTCCCTCGTGAAGGAGCTTGAGCCCCTCCGCAAAAACGCGCTCAAGAATCATCCCTGGCGCGAATGGGGGCGGGAGGCCGAGTCGAGCCGCATGCCCGGTGGACAAAGCCGCTGGAGTGCGGGCAAAGATCTGTCATGGGAGGCGCTGCGCGTCGAGCGCGTGTGCGAGGTGAAGTACGATCACATGGAAGGCGATCGCTTTCGGCATGCGACCATCTTTCAGCGCTGGCGTCCCGACAAGGAGCCCAAGGATTGCCGCTACGATCAGCTCGAAGTCACTCCGGCGTACGAGCTGAAGAAGGTGTTTTCGGCGCGCGGGGCCTGATCTTCTCCGGAACGTGCTGCAGGTTGATGCGGATGCGATACCACGCGGTAAAGCGCCCGCGCATCTGATCCACCAGGACATCAGCCGGCTCGAGATACTTCGCCACGCGCGGATGGCGCTTGCGCCATTGTGCGAGGCCAGCCAGGGCTTCCTTCTTATCTTTGCCTCGACTCACCTCGATGAGCGGATACTTCTCCGCCCGCGCCTTGGACTTTGACGGCTGCACCCGCGGAGGCTCGCCGGGTTGCTTGCGATAGTGCGGCGGCCACGGTGCGTCGCCCTGCCCCTCCTTCTCTTGCCTCGCTGACAGCTCGAGGATTTTGTCGAGCGATCCGGCCTGCTGGTCGATGCCGGCGTGACGGTCGCCGACCACCGCGAACCGTTTGGGCATTGTGCCGAGCGTGAAATCCGCCGGATCCACGGAGTCCACTTCGTCCCAGGTGAGCGGAGCCGAGACCCGCGCATCGGGCAATGGTCGCACCGAGTACGCCGCGGCAATGGTGCGATCCTTGGCGTTCTGATTGTAGTCCACGAACACGCCCTGGCGCTCTTCCTTCCACCATTTGCTTGTCGCGATTGTGGGCGCGCGACGCTCCACTTCCCGCGCGAGAGCCAGCGCCGCGCGCCGCACCTCGTCGAATCCCCAGCGCTGCTCGATCCGGACGTAGATGTGCATTCCCCGCGATCCGGACGTCTTCGGCCAGCCGACGAGGCCCATGTCCGTCAGCACCGCGCGTGCGACCTGCGCCACCTCACGCACCTGCGGCCACTTGATCCCCGGCACCGGGTCGAGATCCACCCGGAGCTCATCGGGATGATCCAGATCGTCGGCGCGGACTGGGTGCGGATGCAGCTCGAGACACGCGAGGTTCGCGAGCCATGCGAGGGAAGCCGGCGTGCGGGGCACCACTTCATCGGCCGTCCGCCCCGACGGAAAGCGCAGCGTCACGACCTCGATCCACGGCGGCCGCGAGTCCGGCGCGCGCTTCTGATAAAAGGATTCAGCCCCGACACCGTTCGGAAAGCGCACCAGCATGTTCGGCCGCCCGCCGGCCCCTCGCAGCGCGCCGTCCGCGACGGCCAGGTAGTACTCGACGAGATCGAGTTTTGTGTATTTCGGCTTCGGAAACAGCACCTTCTGCGGGTTTGAGATCGTTACCTCAATCCCGCCGATGTTGCGTGTAATCGACTCGGCGCGTGATGCCATGATGAAAAAGTTAAGGGTTAATCCCGACGTCGTGCGACTGCGCGTGCGGGGGGGGGGTATGAGCGCACGCACCACTGATCAAGACACCCGTCACTTACTCGCCAACCGGACGCAGATCCCTGTTGGCGGGTCCGTTGATGACTTCGCCGCGCTTGTCGAAGCGTGAGCCGTGACATGGACAGTCCCACGTCCGCTCCGTCGGATTCCATTGCACGATGCAGCCGAGATGTGGACACACCGCGGAGAATCGATGCAAGGCGCCGCGCGCATCGCGATACAGGGCGAGCTTCTTGAGCCCGTCGCGGATCACCGCACCGGAGCCTGGGGGAATCTCGTCGGTCTCGACCTCCTCGCCGGGAGCGACCCAGTCCAAGTACTGCCGCGCGACGTTCGCGTTTTCCTTGAAGAACTTTCCTGCTGCGCGCACCGGCTTGCGGGAAGGATCGTAGACCGCTTCCCAGGGATTCGATGTCCCGCGGATCAGGTCGCTGATGAGCATACCCGCGATCGTGCCGTGAGTCATGCCCATTCCGGTGTCGCCGGTCGCGATGTAGACGTTGCGCTCGAGACCGGGATTGCGGCCGATGAACGCGAGCCCATCCATCGACTCCATCACCTGCCCCGCCCAGCGGAATTCGATGTCCTCGATCATCGGGAAGCGCTTGCGCGCCCAACGCTCGAGCCGCGCATGACGCCGCTCGGTGTCCTCCTGGCCGCTCTTGTGGTCTTCGCCGCCGACGATCAGGATCTCGCGCGGTTCGGCCCCCTTGGGGGTGATCGTGTGAACCCGGATGTAGTGATACGGATCGTCCATGTCCCAGTACAGCCCGCGCGGCACGGACGACGTGGGAACGCGGGCTCCGATCACATACGTCATGTACGGCGCCATCTTCGCGTGCATGAACCAGCGGTCGTTGATGGGTGAATTCGTGGCCACCACGATCGACTGCGCTTCGATGGTGAAGCGCCCCGCCGTCACACGAGCATTCTTCCCACCCTCGATCCGGTCGGCGTGCGTGTCGCCGAACACCTGGCCACCGCGGCGCTCGATCGCTCGCGCGAGTCCGGTGACGTACTTGAGCGGATGAAACTGCGCTTGATTGCGAAAGCGGATGCAGGCGCCCGTGTCGAAGAAATCGAACGGCACGCGCTCCAGACGGTCGACCGGGACGCCGGCCCGGCGCACGGCCTCCTCTTCGTCGTCCAGCGTCTTGATCTTCTCTCTCGGCGGCAGGAACAGAAACCCGTCCACGCGCTCGAAATCACACGCGATCTCTTCGGCGCGCGCGATCTGCTCGATCCGGTCGATGGCCGCGAGATGGCTCGCCGCCGCCAGCCGCGTGATCTCGGCGCCGCGCCGGCTCTCCACCACGGTGTAGCTGTTGTCCATCGCGCACGCCAGGTGCGCCGACGTCCGGCTCGTGATACCACCGCCAATCGCCCCATCGTCCAACACGACCACGCGTTTGCCGTGTTTGACCAGATGGTACGCGACCGACAGTCCAGCGATGCCCGCGCCGACCACCACGACGTCGGTAACGAGATCGCGATCGAGCTTGGGATAGGAGGGAGCGGGAACCGATGCCGACCAGACGGAGTCGTAGCGCGCGAACTGCGTTCCAGTGACGGCTGTAGCCATTCCCTACATACCCAACGGCGGGCCAACGGTGTCGGGGTTAATTCCTATTCAGAAAGGAACTCCACCACACCGCTTTCGACGCGATACTCGGCGCCGACAATCACGAGCCCTTCTTTCTCGATGTGTCGCTCCAGCAACACCGAACCCCGCCGCAGTTGACGCACGGACGCCCGGATGTTGGCGCGTGTCGCCGCCGCGGCGAGCTCGCCGGCGTCGCCCGCGGGGGACTGTGCGAACAGAGGCTCGACTGCCGGACGGATTCGATCCACGATCGAACGCAGATTCGGCGATTGAGGGTTTTGGGGCTGCCGTAACTGCTCGAGCGTCGCCGCGACCGCGCCGCACTGTGTGTGTCCCAGCACCACGGCGAGGCGCGTGTCGAACCGTTCCGCCGCGAACTCGACGCTGCCAATCTGCGAAGGCGCGACGATGTTGCCGGCGACCCGAATCACGAACAAGTCGCCGAAGCCCTGGCTGAAGATCAGCTCGGCCGGAACCCGCGAGTCGGAGCAGCCAAGGATGATGGCAAAGGGCCGCTGTTCGGCGCTGGGGCGGCCCGGAGAGCCCACGCCGGTCTCGACAAACCGGCGGTTGCCCTCGCGCAGCCGCTCCAGCGCTTGTGGCGCTGGTATCAAGGTCTAATTCACCTCAAATGGGAACGAAACGTGAACCAATCCAGCGACCGTCTTGTGGCCGTCGATCACGACGGGCGCGAACCTCAGCTTCGGCAAGGCCTGGCACACGACCTGTGAGAACTGCTCATTGCTCGACGCCTCGATGATACCCGACCCGTAGACTACGTTGCCGAGCGTGTCGATCGCAAAACGGGCCCGCACCATGCCGGCAACGTAGCTCTTTGCCTGATCTGCCTCAGGTACGAGGGCCGATTGGCCGCCGATGATGTGTTGCTGCGCCGTGTCGCTCACAAGCGGCAGACTGTCGGTCCAGACGGCCGACAGGGGCGTCGTGCAGGGCCGTGGAACCGCCAGGTTCTCGACGGCCGGCACGTTCTGCCAGCCCTTCGGTGTGCACGCTCCAACAACGAGGGCCAAGACGGCCTGCAATTTCACGGGGCTTATTTGCTCTGCACCGCGTGGCCGCCAAACTCCCGGCGGAGCGCGGCGATCAGCTTGGCGCCGAACGACTCCTGCTGCCGCGAGCGGAACCGCGCCAGGAGCGACAGCGTGATGACGGGCGCCGGCACATCGAGGCGCATCGCCTCCTCCACGGTCCAGCGGCCTTCGCCCGAGTCTGCCACATGGCCGCCGATCCCCTCCAGCTTGGCACCCCGGGCGAAGGCGCGCACTGCCAGCTCATTGAGCCAAGAGCGCACTACGCTGCCGTGGTTCCAGAGCTCGGAGATTTGCGCGAGGTCCAGTGGGAACTCGACGCACGCATTGAGAATCTCGTAGCCTTCGGCGTACGCCTGCAGCATGCCGTACTCGATCCCGTTGTGCACCATCTTCACGTAGTGCCCCGCCCCGGGCGGGCCGACGCGCGCATAGCCGCCGGGTGCGGCCAAGGACCGGAACACGGGCTCGCATTGCTCGAACACGGCCGCTGCGGCTCCGATCATGAGGCAATAGCCCTCGGTGAGGCCCCAGATCCCGCCGCTTACTCCGACGTCGACGAACTCGATCCCCTTGCCCTTGAGGTCCGCGGCGCGCCGCAACGAGTCGTGGAAATTCGAGTTGCCGCCGTCGATCAGGATGTCGCCGGGCGCGAGACGCGGCACCAGGTCCGCGATGGCGTTTTCGACCGCGGCCCCGGCCGGCAACATCAACCAGATGACGCGCCGTGGAGTCAATTGTGCCGGAATATCGACGAGGCTCTTCGCCGCCTTGATGTCCGGTCCCAGGGTGGCCTTGAGGGCTGCCGGGCTCTGATCGAAGACGATCAGCTCGTGCCCACCTTGCACCAACCGGCGCACCATGTTGCCGCCCATCCGGCCCAACCCAATCATTGCTAGTCGCATTGGCTCCTCGGTCGGCCCACACCCCGCGTCCCACACCCACGCCGTTCAAAAGATAGCGTAGCACCGAAACCATTCGTGGGATAGGATTGGGCCACCGTGGACACCGGACTCTACGTCATCATGGGCGTCGCAGGCTCCGGCAAGACGACGATCGGCGCGCAGTTCGCGCGCGCGCGCGATCTCCCATTCGTCGAAGGGGACGACCTGCACTCGACCGAGAATCGGCGACGCATGGCGGCGGGAATCGCATTGACCGACGACGATCGCCGGCCGTGGCTGCTCGCCATAGCCGCGCGGCTGCGCGAGGCACGAGACGCCGGCCACGGCCTCGTCGTCACCTGCTCGGCGCTCAAACGCAGCTACCGCGACCTGCTTCGCACGGAAGGCGCGTCCGAGGTGCGGTTCGTGTTCCTGCGCGGCAAGCGACCGATTCTCGACGAGCGACTCGCGGCACGGCGCGGCCATTTCATGCCCGCCTCTTTGCTCGATAGTCAGCTGGCCACGCTGGAGGAGCCGGCTCCGGATGAGGCCGCGTGGGTGTACGACGTCAGCCGGCCGCCCGAGGCGATCGTGGCCGACCTGGTCCGGCGCACCGCATGAGCCACAACGCCCTGCTGCTGCTCTATGCGTTCGCGGCTGTCGTGGCGCTGATCGTCCTGATTGCCCACTTCAAGGTCCATCCCTTTGTAGTGCTGGTGGCGGTCTCTCTTGCCCTGGGCGCTGTCGCCGGCATGCCACTGGCCGATGCGGTGCGGGCGTTTCAGGACGGCGTCGGGAGCGTGCTCGGATTCATTGCCGTTGTCGTGGCTCTCGGCACGATGCTCGGCAAGATGATGGCCGAGTCCGGGGGCGCTGCACGGATCGCCACGACGCTGATCGGGTTGTTCGGCGAGCGGCGCGTGCATTGGGCCATCATGTTCGTGGCATTTATCGTCGGCATCCCGGTGTTCTTCCAGGTCGGGTTCATGTTGCTGATTCCGTTGGTCTTCACGGTCGCGCGCCGGACTGGCGTGTCGCTGGTGAAGATCGGCATTTCGCTGGTGGCGGGATTGTCGGTGGTGCACGGCATGGTGCCGCCGCATCCCGCGGCGATGCTTGCGGTCGGGACCTATAAGGCGGATGTCGGACTGACGATTGCGTATGCGATTGTCGTCGGACTGCCCACCGCGGCACTTGCGGGCCCGATCTTCGCGTCCTGGATCGCGCCGCGCATCACGTTGCCACCGGACAATCCCATGGCCGAGCAACTCAGCGGCGACGCACCCGCTGATCTGCCGGGCTTTGGCATCTCTCTGGTCACCGTACTGCTTCCGGTCATTCTGATGTTGTGCGCCAGCGCGGCCCACGTCCTCCTGACTCCTGACTCCCGACTCCTGGCGGTCCTCGATTTTATCGGTAACCCTATCGTCTCGCTGCTCATCGCCCTGCTCTTTTCCTTCTGGTCGCTGGGCTATCGGCGACACTTCACGCGCGCGCAAATCCTCAAGTTCGCCAACGACTGCCTCGGCCCCACCGCCACGATCTTGCTGATCATCGGCGCGGGCGGCGGCTTCAATCGCGTGCTGCTCGACAGCGGCGTGGGCAAGGCAATCGCGGATGTCGCGTTGGGATCGCATGCGTCGCCGCTGCTCCTTGCCTGGACTGTCGCCGCGCTGATTCGCGTTGCCACGGGCTCCGCCACAGTGGCCATGACGACTAGCGCCGGCATCGTCGCCCCGATTGCCGCGGCGACGCCGGGAACAAGCGCCGAGCTGCTCGTGCTCGCGACGGGCGCCGGATCGCTCGTACT
>Ga0075425_100000877_pt1 | contig 28903 bp, 21 predicted proteins | sample SoiMethybrSBSTD4_FD_75300 | JGI IMG/M metagenome (GOLD analysis project Ga0075425, IMG submission 75300) | Bulk soil microbial communities from a Populus tree surrounding site in Tennessee, USA - Soil MetaG P. TD hybrid SBSTD4 | ecosystem: Environmental > Terrestrial > Soil > Tree plantation...
AACGTGCGGCTGCATCGTTCGAATGGGTTCTTTCATGCATACTGACCATTGTTTCGAAGTGGCGATTTCCATGGCGCCAGAGATGAACCAGGTGCGCGTGTACGTGTCGGACACCACCGACGTCAGCATGTTCAACAAAATGGCTTCGGAAAATCCGGCGGGGTTCTTGTGCGCGTAAGGATTCTCCCGTAAGACGATCTTCACGGTCCAATAAGGCAAACAGTGTAGCGCCTACTGCCGGACACATGTGTTTTCTTATGGAAAGCGGATCTTGCCTACCGGCCCGGAGTTGGTCAAGGGCCGCAAGTCGATTGCCTTGGCCAAAAATTCGCAGCGAGACGGAGTTAACCGATGAAAATCATTCTGAGCAGCATGCTGGCTCTGGCGATAGCGGGCTGGCCTCTCGGGACGCAGGAGCCGGACCCTAAGGAAAAACCCAAGCAGGAAGAGCCGAAGAAGCAGCCGCCAAAGCAGCAACCTGACGAAACGCCGCAACCGAAGTCCAAGCCGGAAAAGCCAAAACAGGAGCCAGCACCTCCGCCGAAGCAGAAGCCGGATGAAAAGCAACAGCAACAGGATGAGAAAGAAAGGCAAAAACAACAGAAGGAAGAGGCGAAAAGGGAGAAAAACAGGCCACCCCAGCAGCAGAGCACGCAACCAGATAATCGCAAGCAATCCGGTGCACAGGCAAAAGGACAGCGGATTCCGCCAGAAAAGTTCCGCGCCAGCTTTGGCCGCGAACACCATTTCCGCGTAGCGCACCGCGACGACCGCCGATTCCAGTACAGTGGCTACTGGTTTGAAGTTGTGGAAGTATGGCCAGCCGGATGGTCATTTGACGATGATTGCTACATTGAAGAGGACGGCGACGACTACTACCTGGTGGACATTGTGCATCCGGGGATACGCGTATTGGTGATAGTGGTGAGCGGTTAAGACGTATTGCAGGATGGCTGAATTAGCGGCGGGCGAAGTTTCGTCCGCCGTTTTTAGTTTACCGCTTTATTTGGGGATGGGCTTGGGTTGCGCAGTGCGGGCTTCGGGGCTGCGCGGCGTCCAATCTTCGGGAGGAAACGCAACGCGCCAGAACTGTGGGCGCGGTGCGGAAAATTCAAGGCCGATTTCGGCTTTTTCGCCGCGCACCGGGCCGAGAAACACTACGTGGCATTCCTGCTCTTCTTTGGTGCGGTTGTTCTGGAGTCTGAGAACACTGCCGCTAGTGATGCGGGCACGAAGCAGGATCAGCGCGCCATGCGCGTTAATTGCCAGCGTATCGGCTTCTTCGCGGAAATATTTGCCTTGCGCGTCATTGCCGGAAATCTGGACGCTGACCTGCATTAACACGCGCTGGCTGCGCCGACGGACGCCGAGGTTGGTTGGGTTTTGCAGTGGTTGAGACATGAAGGGCTCTCTTACCTTTCGATCCACTATAGCGCGTTCGGATAAGAGAAAGAGTTTGAGGGCGAGAAAAGGTAAACAGCGCATGGAGAGCTTTCCTCGAGGAACGCTCTGGAAGAGCGGACAAGAATTCGAAAGAACGGTCTCAAGACCACGGCGGCCGAACAGCGAATTTCAGGAGCGCTTTTCGATGGGGACGTAGTCGCGGGTGTTGTGGCCGAGATAAATCTGCCGTGGGCGAGCGATCTTTTGTTCGGGGTCGAGGAGCATTTCCTGCCACTGGGCGATCCAGCCGGAAGTGCGCGGAATGGCGAAGAGCACCGGAAACATGGTCATGGGGAAGCCCATAGACTGGTAAATGAGGCCAGTGTAGAAGTCCACGTTGGGATAGAGCTTGCGTTTGACAAAATATTCGTCTTCAAGAGCGATACGTTCGCATTCCAGAGCGATTTCGAGCAGCGGATTCTTGCCCATCAATTCGAAAACTTCGTAGGCGACACGCTTGATGATGCGGGCTCGCGGATCGTAGTTTTTGTAGATGCGGTGGCCGAATCCCATCAGCTTTACTTCGCCAGCCTTGACGCGCTTAATGAAGTCGGGAACTTTTTGCACCGTGCCGATTTCGAGCAGCATGCGCAGAACTTCTTCGTTGGCCCCGCCGTGCAGCGGGCCGTAGAGAGCTGCGATGGCGGCTGCGGTGGCCGAGTAAGGATCCACGTGTGAACTGCCGACGCCCCGGATGACGTTGGCCGAGCAGTTTTGTTCATGATCGGCGTGCAGAATAAAGAGAACATCCAGCGCACGTTCCAGCGTGGGGTTTGGGCGATAACGCGCTTCAGTGGTGCGGAACAACATGTTCAGAAAATTGCCGGGATAGCTGAGTTCGTTGTCGGGATAAACGAACGGCATACCCAGAGTGTGGCGATAGGCGAACGCCGCGATCGTCGGCATTTTTCCGATCAGGCGATAGGTTTGCTTGCGGCGCGACTCTTCGTTCAGGATGTCTTTCGCGTCGTGATAGAAAGTCGAAAGGGCGGCAATCGTCGAAATCATCATGCCCATGGGGTGGGCGTCGTAATGAAATCCGTCGAGAAATTTCTTGATGCTTTCGTGGATGAAAGTGTGATGGCTGATGTGCCAGATCCAGTCTTTTAGCTGGGCTTCGGTGGGAAGTTCGCCGTACAGAAGAAGGTATGCGGTCTCGAGGTAGGTGCTTTTTTCGGCCAGCTCTTCGATGGGATAACCGCGATAGCGCAGAATGCCTTTGTCGCCGTCAATGTACGTGATGCGGGAGATGCAGGCGGCGGTGTTGGTGTAGGCGGGGTCGTAACTCATCATGCCGAAATCGTTGGGGTCGGTCTTGATCTGGCGCAGATCAACGGCGCGGATGGTGCCGTTGGTGATGGGGACTTCGTAAGCCTTGCCGGTGCGGTTGTCGGTGATGGTGAGCGTGTCGCGAGACTTGGAAGAAGCTTCTGTTTTGGTGGTACCGGCAGTTGTAGTCAGGGAATCCATCGAGCGAACCCTCGCAATCATTCAATGTACACCAAAGGTGAGGAGAGGGGAAAGGAGGAGCGCTCGCTTCAGTAGCGGACGACGATAAACCCTGTTTCCCGATCGTACCAAGTCCGACCGTGCAAATCCGTTTCGTCGAACTACCGCCATGGCGAAATCACACCCCTAAAGGCGAGAAACGCTCGTCGCAGAGCCGCCGAGAACGAAACGTAGAGAACGTCTCCATTTGGCGCTCACCGTTGCCAGCCGGAAGATCCACCGCCCTACCGTTTGACGTCGACGAGCGAAGGGAATCACAAAGTAAAGAAACATCAGACTGAGGTTGACTAGGACGATGGCGGCATCGGCGCCGTCGGGTCGCCCACCCGTTTCCCGTTCGTGGTACCAGCGAAAAACTCCGCTGCGCTGCCGCTCCAGGAATAGGTGGAGCAACGCCGAAAAACCAGTGATCGTGAGCAAAAGTAACCAAATATCGAACGCGAAGGCAACGGACCGTAATCGTTAGTGACGCCGGTTCATAGGTTTCGATTCGTGCTTCGCGACACATGAGCCAGAGGAACGGCACGAGCTCCACCCCAGACGAGAGCACCGCGCCGGAGACGAACTAGCCACAACGTGCGTCATCCCATCCTTGGTCTCCGAAAGGTATCCGGTCGAACTCTGCCGAATGAAATAGGTCCACAGGAAGGACGCAGCGAGCCCAAGGGCAACCAGCGCTCGTGGCGCAATGTCTCTTGCCGTTTGACCAAGCCAAGGTTATTTAGGCATGTGGGATCTCGGACATCCTACCCTCCGCGAGGAAATTCCAAAAGAGCCGACCGTGGATAGAAGAAAACAAAGGGGTTACAGCAGGCAGTAGACTATAATGTACCTCTTGACAACAGTCGTTATAACAAGTATTATCTCCTTGGGAATGGGCCTATCAGGAGGGCAGCATGATCAGCATTCGCAAGAGCAACGAGCGCGGCCACGCCGACCACGAGTGGCTGGATTCGCGGTTTACGTTTTCTTTCGCGGAGTATTACGACCCGAAGCACGTGCAGTTTCGCACATTGCGGGTGATGAACGACGATCGCGTCGCCGGGGGCGGTGGATTTCCGACACATCCGCACCGCGACATGGAAATTGTGACGTACGTGCTGGAAGGCGCGCTGGCACACAAGGACAGCATGGGCAACGGCTCAACCATCCAGCCGGGCGATGTGCAATACATGAGCGCGGGAACGGGCGTGGCGCACTCCGAATTCAACGCTTCAAAGACCGAACCGGTGCACCTCTATCAGATCTGGATGTTTCCGGACAAGAACGGCCACAAGCCCACCTATGACCAGAAGCATTTTTCCGAAGCGGAAAAGCGTGGCAGGCTGCGGCTGGTAGTTTCTCCGGACGGGCGCGACGGCTCGGTGAAGATCCGCCAGGACAATGAGTTGTACGCGACGGTGCTGGGCGCGGGCGAAAGCGTGAAGCACGAGCTGGAGCCGGAACGGCATGCGTACGTTCAAGTGGCGCGCGGCAGCGTGACGCTGAATGGCAATGCGCTGGAGGTCGGCGACGGCGCCGAAATTTCCGCGGAGAAAACGCTGGAGCTGACCGGCGTGAAGGATGCGGAAGTACTGCTGTTCGATCTGGCGTAAACAGAAATACGAACGCAAGGGCGCGGTAGTAAAACGAAAAGACCGGCTTGGGGAAAAGCCGGTCTTTTGTTTTCCAGGGTACTCGTGCGGATCAGGGTGCGGGCGGCAGAGTCAGCACCGGGCTGCGCGGAAAGAAATCGAAGGGTCGCAGGACGAAGTCGTGCCACATGACGGGCATGACCGGCCAGTCTTCCGCGCGCGTCACGTGGTGGAAGCCCAGCGTGTACCACGCGACGATGTCGGTGTTTTCGATCGGACGATTGCTCTTGCTCCAGTGGGCCAATCCATCATCGCCTTTGCTTTGCGTGGGATAGACGCCGGAGGCAAATCGCTCGTCTTGCTTATAAGGAGTGACCCAGAGCTGGTGGGCGGAAAAAGCACCGACCTTCTGCGGGCCGTCATCCGGATCGAGCAGAGAAGCCGCGGTCGTGCCAGGCATGAGTTCGTAGCCGGTAGGATAACCGAGCGGGCCTTTCACGTTGGGGTTCATGAAGTGCCACATGCTGGGCCGGTCGAGGTGGATATCCATCATGGCGTCTTTTTCGTTTTTGGCGATGGAAGGCTCGACCACCCAGATGCTTTTGCGCATGGGATTGTCCAGCTTGCGCTTCACCAAGCGCATGGCCATGAAGCTGTTGTTCACGCCGTCCACATCCACGTCGAGGCGATAGGAGAAAAAGTGATCGTGGTTGACGCCGACAGTGTTTTCGTCCACAAAGTGGCCGAACTCGTCGGGAGCGCCGGCCGTCAAATGGCCGCGCGAGTCGACCGCATCCTTGGCTTTTACCGCTTTGGTTTCGACAATTCCCGTAGCGCCAACGGCGACGCGAAGATTTCCATCACGCTCGAAGCGCCAATCGAGAATGTAGTCATAGTTGCCGACGACCGCTGCGGTGCGCAAAACCAGAACTCGCGTACCGCTTCCTGAGAGTTGATGGTCTTCAAAGTGCCGCCAAGCCGGGTCGCCGGAGTAACTCTCAAACAAGCAGGCGACCTGGGAGTGGATTACTGGGAATCCGTGGTCTGCCCAAGCTAAGCTGTCGAAGTAAACGGCATTGGAAGGGCAATCAACCTCGGCGCGCAAGGGCTTCAGAATCTGACCCGTGGCATAGAACTCTCCGGCGTCAATGAAGACGCGGTTCGCCCAACCAAGCGCGGGATCCATGTACGGTACATAGAGTTCGGACACGGAGCCCTCGTAGAGGACGGAGCGGAAGCGATCGCCGTCCTGGATTCCAGCAAGATTGATGATGGCGCCGACACGCGGATCGAGCCGGAAGCGGAAGCGCCAGTTCTGCCAGGCAACTTCCGTGCCCCTGACCTGGAAGCTGGGACCGAGCGGCTGGGAAACGCCGATGGGTGTGGTCCCGGGCCGCGGCGTGGTTTCCAGATCCTGGTAGTTTACGGGAGCTTGCGAGACCGGCGTGATGCTTAGGTCGATCACCTGCAGTACTTTCTTCTCGGCCGCGTCCACTTTGACCTGCAGGCCCTCGATGTCGCGCGACCAGCCGAGATAGACGCCGTGCCGGTACGAGCAGCCGCCCATCATTATGCGGTGGCCCTCCAGCTCCGGAAGGGCAAAATAGCTGAACGGATCGGCGAAACAATCGACGGGAGCCAGGTCCGTAATGCCGCGTTTCTTAAGCGCCTCGATGACCCGCGGATCTTTCTTCATAACTTCTTCCAGCTCGTGAAACTCGTTTCGCGTCACGGGCGCCTGAACGTCTTTGCGTTCCCTCCACAATTCCAGCTTGCGATTGGCGATGTCGACGAGGGCTTCGATGGTGACACCCTTGCGCAGAAGGATCACTTCGGCTTCCCGGAAGATGGCATCGCCCGGTTTCCACGCCAGCACTTTGTTCTTGTCGGGTTCGTGCAAAAGAACGCTCTGCGTCACAGTGTCCGAATCGATCTTGCCGGAATCGCGCAGGACATCGTAAACAGTCCAGTATTCCTGGGTTTTCAAAGCTTCAAGGGGATGAGTCGGCGGCTGCGACTGCGCCAGCAGCGTCAGCGGCAAGAGCGTTCCGCAAAGCAGCGTGAAATAAAGCTTACGAAGAGACGACGGCATCAAAGCCTCCAGAGTAAGGCGCGAACTTTTCAAATTTCCTAGGACCGCAAAGAAATGGCCCGCCTGCAAACGCCGCAAGGGTGTGAGCAGGATTCTAGTTTTGCCGCCCATGGAAGGCAAAGGGAAAAGAGGGCTTGTTGCCGACTGTCCGGTTTGCGTTATGTCGAAGATGCGCGGCGCATAATCGGAAGCGAAACCAGCAGACCTGCCACCAGTGCGATCGCCAGCCCGATCAGAGACGGCGTGAGCGGTATCTTTGCCGCCATAAGATAGAGGATACCTACCGCAAGCAGCATGCGAATGCGGATCGCTGAAAGGAGAACCGGATCGGAGAGCCGGTTCCTTAGTTCGGGGGAGACGGGTTCATTCAGTGAAGGAAGTGCTTTGCGGATTTTATTCATGCGCGGAAGAATGAAAGCGAAACCGAGAATTAACGCGATGCCGATTGCGAGAAGCGTGGCGGGAATCCAGCCCTGCTTCATGGCGCCGGAAAGTGCCGCCAGATAGCCGCCGGAAAGAAGCAGAACGCCGAGGCCGGCTCCGGAGAGCGGCGGAGAAACTTTGAAGACACGCAGCCAGGCGCGGACCTGTTCGGTGGAAGACGCGTTGCGGAACAGCGAGGAGGCGGTCCATTCAATACCGAAGCCGATGAAAAGGGCGATGGTGCCGAGCAAGTGCGAATAAAGCACGAGAGTGTAAACGGTCATGAGTTCCTCGATTGAATTATGGCCGGGCTCACTGGATGAATACGCATCGAGGGGAATGATTGTTACACGGACGAGCCGGCGCGAAACGGAAAGAAATTCGCCCAGACGGCAATGAATTTAGCCGCGCGTACGCTGGAATTCGCGCATGAAGCTGACCAACGTTTCGACCGACGACGGCTCGACGGCGTTGTAGAGCGAAACGCGCATGCCGCCCACGGAGCGGTGGCCGGGCGTACCGACAAGTCCTGCTGCAGCAGCCTGCTGGCCGAATTCCTTTTCCACGGCTTCGTCCGGATGCGTGGCGGCCGAACGGCCGTTGGCGCCCGCAACGCGAAACACCACGTTCATCAGCGAACGAGAATCCTTTTCGACCGGGCAGTGATAAAAGCCGCTGCTCGAATCGATCGCCTCGTAGAGTAGTCTGGCTTTGCTTTCGTTACGCCTTTGAATAGCCGCTAACCCGCCCAGTGATTCAATCCACTCCATCATCAGGCCGACGACATACACCGCGAAAGTCGGCGGCGTATGGTAGAGCGACTTTTCTTTGATGTGGGTGCGGTACTGAAAAATCGTGGGCAGATTTTTGTCGGCGCGCTCGGCCAGGTCTTTGCGGACGATCACGATGGTGACGCCCGAGGGGCCGAGATTTTTCTGCGCGCCGGCAAAGATCAAGCCGAATTTCTTGATGTCGAGCGGACGCGACGCAATGTCCGAGGACATGTCGGCGACGAGCGGAATATCGCCGGTCAGGGGCAGCGAATGGTACTGAGTCCCTTCGATGGTGTTGTTGGTGCAGAGATAGACATACGAAGCGTCGGCACCGAGATTGATTTCATCTTTGCGGGGGACGCGCGTGTTTTTCACCGATTCGGTGTTCGCCGCTACGCGATGCGCGATGCCCTTTTTTAGTTCGCTGAGCGCTTTCGCGGTCCAGGTACCGGTATGAAGAATGTCCACCGGCTTTCCAGGGAGGCAAAGATTCATCGGTACCAGCGTGAACTGCGTGCTGCCGCCGCCTTGCAGAAAAATCACCGCGTAATCGCCTGGAACCGCCAAATGCTTGCGCAAGCCGGCTTCCGCCGCGGCGTTGATGCTCTCAAATTCGGGCGAGCGGTGGCTCATCTCCATCACTGACATTCCGGAGCCGCGCCAGTCGAGCAGCTCTTCGCGGATGCGCTCGAGCACGGAAAGGGGCAGTGAGCTGGGGCCGGCGTTGAAATTGTGGACACGATGGAGTGTTGCTGTGGTGGTACTCGACACGATCAAAGTTCCTCTCTCCTGACGGCCTGTTGCCAATCCGATTACCGATCCCATTACTGTTCGAAGTTGCGCGGGCTGTACGGACTGCACTTATGCCGTCCGTCCTTCAGAATAACACGCCACATACCACGCAAGGATTGCGCTAACCATCCGAAAATGACCCGGAGTAGAATCGCACCGGGAGAATTTGCGCCATGAATCGCAGAGAATGGATGGAGTTGAGCGGGGCAGCTGCGCTGGGCGCGCTAAGCGCTCCTTATGCGTCTACTTTTCGCAGGCCGGAGGCGAAGTTGAACTGCGTGTTTCAGCTTTCCGTGATCACCGACGAAATTTCGCAGGACTTTGGCCATGCCGTGGAAGTTGCGGCGAAGGAGTTCGGCGTCGGCATGGTCGAGTTGCGCGGCCTATGGAACAAGAACGTCGTGAATCTCGATGCAAAGGATGTTGCCGAGGCCCAGAACCTTCTGAAGAAATATGATTTGAAGGTGACGGACATCGCGAGCCCGTTGTTTAAAGTGGATTGGCCGGGCGCGCCCAAATCCAAGTACAGCCCGAAAGGTACTTCCTACGGAGCAAGTTTTTCGTTCGAGCAGCAAGACGAAGTTCTGGAGCGCGCGGCGAATATGGCCCACGCCTTTGCTACCAATCGTATCCGTCTCTTCGATTTCTGGCGGCTGGAGGACGACAAGCCCTTCCGCATAGATATGGACGAAAAGCTGCGCGAAATTTCGGCAAAAGCCGCCAGGCAGAGCATGATCCTGATCCTCGAAAACGAATATGAATGCAACACGGCGACCAGTCCGGAAGCCGCCCGCACGTTGGCGGCAGTACAGAATAAAAATTTCTTCTTGAATTGGGATCCCGGCAACGCAGCGCGCCTCGGCGATAAGGCGTTTCCCGAAGGTTACGCGCTGCTCCCGAAGGAACGTATCGGCCACATGCACTTGAAGGACGTGAAACGAAAGCCCGACGGCGACTACGATTGGGAATGCATGGGCCGCGGCATCATTGATTATGAAGCGCAGTTCCGCGCCATGATGCGCGATGGTTATCGTGGCTCCATGAGTCTGGAAACCCACTGGAACGGCGCCGGCAACATGGAAGAATCTTCGCGGCAGGCCATGACCGCTACCAAGGAACTGCTGCGCAAAGCGGGGGCACTCAAATGAGCGCGAGCGAAGAGAAAGAAGCGATGGACAGTTCGCGGCGGGCATTCCTGAAATTCACGGGAACCGGGCTGGCGCTCAATTCGAGCGCCGCCAGTTACGCGAGGATTCTCGGCGCGAACGACCGCGTGCGCGTCGGTTTGTGCGGTTTTTCCGAACGTTTTCGGGATGCGCTTCTTCCGGCATACCATCAGCACGCGACGGAATTGAATTTTGAATTTGCCGGACTGAGCGACATCTGGAAAACGCGCCGCGAAGAAGGCGTGGCGCACGTGAAGAGAGTAACGGGCAACGACGTGACGCCAGCGCGCAATAATGCGGAGTTGCTCGGGCGCAAAGATATTGACGCAGTGTTTGTCGCGACCTCCGATTTTCAGCATGCCCAACACGCAGTGGCAGCCGTGCGGGCGGGGAAAGATGCCTACGTCGAAAAGCCGCTCGCCAATACTATGAGCGACGCAAAAGACATCCGCGCGGCGGTAAAGGAAACCGGGCGCATCGTGCAGATCGGCACACAACGCCGCAGCGCGGAAAACTACCAGCGCGCCAAGGAGTTCGTCGGCTCCGGCGGATTCGGCGATATCGTGGCAGTGGAGATGACGTGGGACGTCAATCAGCCGGGCCGCTGGCGCAGACCATCGCTTGTCGAAAAACTTCGCGAAGAAGACACCGACTGGAAACTATGGCTCGGAAACCGGCCGTTTGAAAAATTCGACCCGAGAAAGTATGTCGAGTTTCGATTGTTCTGGCCGTACTCCTCGGGAATTCCCGATCAGTGGATGGTCCATCAGATTGATACCGTGCACTGGTTTACCGGACTGCCCCACCCGCGCAGCGTCGTTGCCAACGGAGGAATCTATCTCTGGCGCGACGGCCGCAAAAACTGGGACACCATGACGGCGGTGTTTGACTACGGTCCTCTGAACGATCCGTCCCGAGGTTTTCAAGTGGTGTACTCTTCGCGGCAGACAAATTCCGCGGGCGACGTCAAAGAGTTGTACCGTTCCAACGGCGGCACGCTCGATCTCGACAAGAATCTCATCAGCGGCGACGGCGGCCTGGAAGAGGAATACGCCAAAGCGATGGGTATGAAAGCCAACCGCCTCGAAACTCTCCCGCTGGTGCAAAAAGGCGGCGCCACGGAAACCGGTTCACACGCCGGCGTGGATCAGGCCACCAGCGCCAACGTGCGTAACTGGATGGAATGCGTCCGCAGCCGCAAAACTCCCAACGCACACATCGAAGCTGGCTACAGTCACTCCGTCGCGCTGTGCATGACGATTGCCGCGATTCAGTCCGGCGAACGCGTTACCTTCGACGAAGCGAAGCAGCAGGTGCTGGCCGGCCGCAGCCCCTGGCCCCGAGCCTAGCGGTAGTTATTGTTTTTTTGTCGTTTATACGGACTGTCATCCTGAGGCGGCAGTTCGCCGAAGGATCGCAATTTGCCGGGGCCGGCGGCTCGTTCTTGGTCACTCAACCAGCGCAAACTCCGCTCGTCGCCGCATCGGATCAATGCGCTCGGCTCGCACTCTGACCCGGTCGCCCAGTCCCCACGATCGCGGTTTGGCTTTCGCCGCGCCGCGTCCGCGGCGCGAGCGTTCCGGTCCAGCCAGAGCCACAATTGCGTGATCCCGTTCGCGGTACGCGCAACGCGCGCCGGCTGCATCTTCCAGCGCCCCGATCGGCAACAGCCCCTCCACAAATACCTCCAGCAATTCCACGAAGCAGCCGTATTTCTGCACCGAAATGATCAGCCCTTCATATTCATCGCCGAGATGCTGCTCCATGAACTGTGCGGTCTTCCATTCTTTCAGCTCGCGTTCCGCGGAAGCCGCCCGGCGCTCGGCGTCCGAAGTTTCCGTCGCCAGCTCATCCAGCTGCTTCGCGCTATACACCACTCCTTCAGCATGGGCCGCCGGATGCGGATCAACCGGCGCGCCTTGCTGTGGATGAGCCAGCGCCCACTTCAGGGTGCGATGCACCACAAGGTCCGGATAACGCCGAATCGGCGAAGTGAAGTGCGCATACTCATCAAAACCCAGCGCAAAGTGTCCCAGCGGGTCCGCCGCGTAGCGCGCCTGCTTCAGCGACCGCAACATTAAATACGACACGATGCGCTCTTCCGGCTTGCCCGCCAGTTTTTTCAACAGCCGCTGATAATGCTGCGGTGTGATGCTGATCTCCTGGTTCCCCGGCAGTTGAATGCGCATCCCTCTTTCGCGGCCGTGACCATAGGAATCGGGTCGGCCCTTTTTTGCGGGCGCCGGAACGCGTCCATGACGCACCGCAACTTCCCGCTGATGCAAATCAGCAACACCCAGCGTGTAACCAAACGCTTTCGCCATGTCCTCGAACTCCAACACTTTTTTGGCGTCAGGTTTTTCGTGCACGCGATGCAGGGTGGCCAGCCCGCGGCGCAACAAATAGCCGGCCACGGCACGATTTGCCGCCAGCATGAATTCCTCAATCAAGCGATGCGCGATGTTGCGCTCACTGCGCGCGATGTTGATCATGCGCTGCTCATCATCGAATTCGATCACCGGCTCTGGCAAGTCGAAATCAATCGAGCCATGTTCGTTGCGCCGCGCGTTCAGCAACAGCGCCAGGGTTTCCATGTCCTGAAAATGATGAACTAGAGAGGCGTAACGGGCGCTGGCCTCCGCATCTCCCTGCAATACCTTGTTTACGTTGGTGTAGGTCATGCGTTCGGCGGAGCGAATCACGCCCGCGGTCATGCGCGCGTCGCGCATTTGGCCGGTCGCGCCAAATTCCATCAGGCAGCTCATGACCAGCCGGTCTTCACGCGGATTTAACGAGCAAATCCCGTTCGACAAAGATTCCGGCAACATCGGTACAGCGCGGTCAATGAAATACACCGAAGTACCGCGCAGCCGCGCTTCGTTATCTAACGCGGTTGCTGTTCTCACGTAATGCGCCACGTCCGCGATGTGCACCTGCAGCAGCCAGCCGCCGTCCCTGCGCCGCTCCACGTACACCGCGTCGTCAAAATCGCGCGCCGTTTCCCCGTCAATCGTCACGATGGGCAGCCTGCGAAAATCCTCGCGGCCCTCCAGTTCGTTTTCGTGAACCGGCTGTGCCCGCCGCGCTGCCTCCGTCAGCACTTCTTGCGCAAAGGTGTGCGGCAAATGGTGCTTGCGGATGATGATCTCGGTGTCCACGCCGAGATCGCCGGGCTTACCCAGAATTTCGACGACTCTCCCGACCGGAGAAATTCCGCCGCGCGGAAATCGCGTCAGCTCAACATTCACCACCGCGCCGTCAAGCTCCGACAGCTTGCCGATTCGTCGCGAACGCGTTCCCGTTTCTCGCGATTCCGCGCCGCCATATTGTTTCTTTAGATCCGAAGTCAGCTCATCGCCCGGCGGGATTTCGACCTGGTGCTGAATGCGATTGTCATAAGGTAAGACAACATTGCCGCTTGGTGTGTAGCGAAAAAGCCCGACCACTGTTGGATGCGCGCGGTTCAAGACGCGGACGATTCGCCCCTCCGCGCGCAGGCCATCGGGACCAGGAGTGACCCGGCCCAATTCGACCTGCACCTGGTCGCCGTGCATGGCATCGCCAACTGAATCGCGCGGAATAAAAACGTCGCGATCGAGACTGGGCACCGGCCGGTCGGGCACCACAAAGCCGTACCCGTCCTGGTGCAGGATCAGCCGGCCGGAAAGCGAATTGCGGTTTTGCCAGGGATTTCTTGGCCGAGTTTCGGTTCCCGGCTGCCGTTCGCCGCTCTCCCGGCCGCTGTCCGAGCGACCGGAACCCTGGTTTTGCGCCTTTCCCCGGTGCCCGGCCAAGATAAAACGTCCGCCCGGCAATTCCTCTATGGCCTGTCTTTTCTTCAATTTACCCAACATCCGGAGCAAGGACCGGCGGTCCGACTTGCCCAGCCGAAGGCCCCGCTGGATGGCTTCGAAAGACGCCCCACCAGTCGTAACTTGCAGAAAACGCAATATGTTATCGGGACTCAGGGACGAGGGACGGTGCATCGGGCCTTTCCTGGGGGCGGATCGATGCTCCCATAAGGATTTCATCAGGATTGTAAACATTTTTCAATTTTGACGAAACCATTTTGCCCGTTTTGATGTTTAATAGACAGGCCAACACACGACCGGCTGACCACCCTCCGTCAAGTCAGCCGGACATTCCCCGCAAGGGGAAGCTGGGAGGCGGGAAGACCTGGCCCGCCTCCTTTTTATTTCACGAATTTCTTTTTTGGCCGATATTTCCCAACATCCTGCGGCGCGGCCAGAAGCAACCCTGGCGAAAGATCTGCGTGGCGGCGGTTCGTTCACGCCACAGAAATCACGGCTGGCGCGGACGCATATTACAATGATGCCGCGTTTGAATTTCTTCGTATCTCAAGAGAGGTCAGCGCGCAGCCATGGCAGAACGCATCCTCGTAGCTGGCGGTGCAGGTTATATAGGAAGCGTAGTCGTGGCGCAGCTGCTGGCCCGCGGCTACGAACCGGTCGTCTATGACGACCTCTCGCACGGGCACCGCGCGGCGCTTTCCCCCAATGTGCGATTGATCGTCGGCGACGTCGGCGACCGCGCGGCGCTCGACCACGCCTTTTCCGAAGTGCAGCCGCAAGCTGTGATGCACTTCGCCGCCTTCATCGAAGCCGGCGAATCCATGCAGTTGCCCGAAAAATATTTCCGCAATAACACTGCCAGCGCGCTGACTCTCCTGGAAGCGGTCCTCGCCCACAAAGTTTCGCGTTTTGTTTTTTCTTCAACGGCCGCGCTATACGGTACGCCTGAAAAAACGCCGATTGAAGAAACCGCGCCGCTGCATCCCACCAACGCCTATGGTGAATCGAAGCTGTTGGTCGAACAAATGCTCGATTGGCTCTACCGCATTCACGGCCTGCGTTACGCGTCGCTGCGCTATTTCAATGTCGCCGGAGCCGCAGGCGAGCAAGGCGAAGATCATCATCCGGAATCGCACCTGATCCCGCTGGCGTTTCAGGCCGCCCTGGGCACGCGAAAGGAATTCGCTATCTTCGGCACCGACTACCCAACACCGGACGGCACCTGTATCCGTGATTACATTCATGTCAGCGATCTGGCCGCCGCCCACTTGCTGGTACTCGAAGCACTCAAGGAAAAAGATCGCCTTATCTACAACCTCGGCAACGGACAGGGTTTCAGCGTGCGCGAGGTCATCGAGACCGTTCGCCAGGTCACGGGCCATCCCATCCCAGTAAAAGAATCGCCGAGACGCCCGGGTGATCCCGCCGTGCTGGTGGCCAGCTCGGAGAAGATCAAGAAAGAGCTCGGCTGGCAGCCCAACTACCCTGACCTAGAAAGCATCGTCCGCAGCGCCTGGGATTGGCGCAAGGCGCATGCCAATGGCTACGCGCCCCAAGAGTCTGCCTCCTTTTGCTGACCTTGTTCTCGGTGGAAGTTCTGTAGTGCCGGGCTTTCGGCCCGGCCTCCGCGTCCACGCACTTGCGCAACCCAACCTTTCTTGACATCCGGAAACGGAGGTGCGAAAGTCCCGTGCGGTCATCGTAAACGCTTACTATGGGCATTTTCTTAAAAATCGCGCTCAGCCGCTTTTTCCCTTCCGGCCTGGCTTTTTCCCTCCTCTTCTTCGCTCTGCTCGCGCCGCCGCCCTCCGCCGCGCAATGGAATTCGCTGAATCCCGTTCGGTCCTCACAAAAAGACGCGGATGGCCTGACGATTTTCCTGGAACGCGGCGCGCTCCGCTTTCAGGTTTGCACCGGTTCCATGATCCGCGTTTTGTATTCGCCGCAGCGCGAATTCCCGCACATCGCCGAATACGTGGTCATCAACTCGAACTGGACCAATGCGCAATTCGATGTCCACGAGGCGGCGGACAGCATCACCCTCACCACCACGAAGTTGAAAGTCGTTATCACCAAAAAAGACAGCTTGGTCGTTTTCTACGATGCCACCGGCAAAAAGCTGGCCCAGGAAAATGACCGCACCATGACGCCGGTCGAAGTGAACGGCGAAAAAACTTACCATCTCGAACGCTTCACGAATATGTGGGACACCCAGGAAGCGTTCTACGGCCTGGGCCAGCATCAAGGCGGCGTTTTCAACTGGCGCGGCGAATCCGTAGACATTGTCCAGGACAACACCAACATTTCCATTCCGCTGTTGCTCTCCAGCAACGGCTACGGCATTTTCTGGAACAATCCTTCGCGCAGCCGCTTCAACAACCGCTTCGTCCACGCCTTTTACATCAGCTCGGAAGTTGCCGAGCAAATGGACTACTACTTCATTTACGGCCCGGACTTCGATGGCATCATCGGCGCCTATCGCCAGCTGACCGGCGCCGCGCCGCTCTTCGGCAAATGGGCTTACGGCTATTGGCAATGCAAAAACCGCTACGATTCGCAGGGGGAAATTCTCGGCATCGCCAAACGCTATCGCAGCGAACACATCCCGCTCGACAATATCGTGCAGGACTGGTTCTGGTGGAACACCATGGGCGAGCCGGTTTGGAATAGAAATTATCCGGACCCTAGAGGAATGGTGGACGAACTGCACAAGGAAAATGTCCACCTGATGGTTTCCGTGTGGCCGTTCTTCCGCCCCGGTTCGCCCGTCTACGACGATATGGCCGGCAAAGGCCTCTTCATTGACAAGACAAAAGTGACCGGTTTTCATCCCGCAGGCATGGCGCTCTACGACGCGTTCAATCCCGCGGCGCGCAAATATTATTGGAATCTGATGGACGGTGCGCTTTTCAAGATCGGCGTCGACGCCTGGTGGCTGGACACAACGGAACCCGAAACCGAAGGCCGCGAGGAATCCATCCTGCTGCACAACAAAGTCCGCATGGACGGAACCCCCGCAAGCGGCGCGCGTTACGTCAATCTGTTTCCATTGCTGACTACCGCAGCCGTCTATCAGGGGCAGCGGGCGACCTCCGATCAGAAGCGGGTGTTCATCCTTTCGCGCTCGGCGTTTGCCGGAGCGCAGCGCAATGCCGCCGCCGTTTGGTCGGGTGACGTCAATCCCAACTGGGAAACATTTCGCAGGCAAATTCCGGCCGGCCTCAACTATTCCATGGCCGGCAATCCTTACTGGACCACTGACATCGGCGGCTTCACGGTGGCCAATCCCGACGATCCCGCCTACCGCGAACTCTATGCTCGCTGGTTCGAGTTCGCCTCGTTCAATCCAATCTTTCGCGCGCACGGCACGCGCACCACGAATCAAAACGAAATCTGGTCGTACGGCTCCGAAACGCAAAAAATTCTTATCCGCTACGACCGCTTGCGCTATCGCCTGTTGCCGTACATCTATTCCGTCGCCTGGAAAACCACTAGTGAGCATTACACTCCGATGCGCGCTCTGGTCATGGACTTCCGCGACGATCCCGGCGTGTGGAACATCAGCGATCAATTTCTCTTCGGCCCCTCGCTGCTGGTCAGTGCGGTCACCGAACCCGGGGCCACCACCCGCCACCTCTATTTGCCGAAAGGCAAGTGGTACAACTTCTGGACCGGCGAGTCCCTCGAAGGTGGCCGCGCCGTCGATACCCCCGCTCCGCTAGCCGAAATACCACTGTTCGTCCGCGCGGGCAGCATCGTGCCGATGGGCCCCGCCATCGAGTACGCGCAACCATCCGAGGATCCAATCGAGCTGCGCATCTACACCGGTGCCGATGCCGATTTCACTCTCTACCAGGATGACGGCAACACCTACGATTACGAAAAAGGCGCTCGCGCCACCGTAGTTCTGCATTGGGACGACGCTTCGCGCATGCTGACAGCCGCAGATCGAAACGGCCGGTTCAGAGGTATGCCTTCGTCGCAGAAATTCCGCGTGGTTCTGGTGGGCAAGAATCGCGGCATCACAGAGGCCGTCACCGAAAATCCCGATGCGATTCTCGACTACACCGGCGCCGCCGTTCGTTGGAAACCGTGAGCGGCGCGTGACTCGAATTTAGAAACGGAAGCGTAGTACCCTTTCGAGGGTTTTTTGGAGGAGGTCGAAGATGAACCGCACCACCGGAATTCGCTGCTTCGCAGCTTTCGCATTTTTCGCGCTCATGGTGATCCCCACCGGTCTGCGCGCGGAGGCAAATCCTCCCGAGGGAGCACAAAAAGTGGAAAAGAAATCGTTCGGCAAACTTCCTGACGGCACCGAAATCGAGGAGTACACGCTGCACAGCGCCAAGGGCGCGGTCGCCAAAGTCATCACCTACGGCGCAACGCTTGCCGAACTCTGGGTGCCCGACAAAGCCGGCAAGAATGCGGACGTTGTGCTGGGCTTCGATAACCTGGTGGCGTACACGGGCGACCATCCCTTTTTCGGCGCGACGATCGGCCGCTACGGCAACCGCATCGCCAATGGAAAATTCTCCATTGCTGGCCGCGAATATTCGCTATTCCTGAACAACGGCCCGAACTCGCTGCACGGTGGCAAGGAAGGGTTCAATCGCAAAGTGTGGAAAGCCGAACCGGTGAAAACCAGCCACGGCGCGACGGTGAAATTCACCTATGTCAGCAAAGACGGCGAAGAGGGTTATCCCGGCACACTGACCACGGTTGTGACTTACGAACTGACCGATGACAACGCATTGAAACTTACCTATCACGCTTCAACCGACAAACCCACGGTCGTCAATCTCACCAATCACAGTTACTTCAATCTTTCCGGCGCTGGCAGCGGCGACATTCTGAACCAAGTGCTGCAACTTGAAGCTGACCGCTATACGCCCGTGGACAGCACGCTTATTCCCACCGGCGAACTCAAGTCCGTAGAAGGCACGCCGTTTGATTTCCGCAAGCCCACGGCCATCGGCGAGCGCAACGCCCAGGTGCCCGGCACCGGCGGGTACGATCACAATTTTGTCCTGAGCAGTCCCGCCGGCAAGCTGCGCAAGATCGGTGCCGTTTCCGATCCAGCCTCCGGCCGGGCAATGGAAATCTGGACCACCGAGCCCGGCGTTCAGCTTTATGTAAGTCTCGGCCTCAACGGTTCCATCAAAGGCATCGGCGGCGCGTACCCGAAGTTCGGCGCGCTGTGCCTGGAGACCCAGCACTTCCCGGATTCGCCCAACCACCCGGACTTTCCCTCAACCGTCGTACGACCCGGAAAGGACTACCACTCTGAAACCATCTACAAATTCTCGGCGAACTGACCGAGCCAGGCGCGGGGCGGAATAGAAAATATCGGCTCGAGGCCGTCTTGCAAAATCGGCCGCGATGGTTTCCTAGCGTCCTGATCCCTGCTTGACAAACAGCTGGACCGCGGTGTAAACGTGTACTACAGGATCGTAAGCGTTTACGGTGACGCTGAAGTCTCCCTTCTTCGTTTGCCTTTCGCGCTTCTTTCTCTCCTGAGGCCGGCCGCTTTTCCGGCTTGTTCCGACCCCGGGGCTTTCCTCCTACCCCAGATTTTTCGGAGGCGAGCCCCTGCCTTTTTCAGCGCCGCAGTCTTTGTTGGGTTCGTGAAGTCTTGCTCGCAGTTTGCAATAGAGAAGTTTTGTCGCGGGGTGGCAGAAAATCGCCTCCCCGTTTTTTTGCGAAACGATCGTCGGTTTAGAAGTTGCAAGCCGCTGCGGTTTCGTCAATCATAACGGCGCATTTTCTCGCGGTACTTGCACGCGCGGTTGTGGCATCACGGTACTTACAACAGGCGCGGTCTCCATGACTTCGCACGCAGGAAGGAACAGATGACGGCGATCTTGGGAATGCTGGCGACGGAACGTCTGGTTCGGCTGTCCGCGGTCGATCTGGCGATCGTGATTTTCTATTTCGTGCTGGTTCTGGGCATCGGCTTCTATCTCAAACGTTTCGCCAAGACCGGCGAAGATTTTTTTCTGGCAGGCCGCGAAATGACCGCTTGGGTTGCGGGGCTCGCCTTTGTCTCCGCCAACCTCGGTTCGCTCGAACTTCTCGGCTGGGCCGGCTCGGCCTATCAATATGGCATCCTCGCCGCGCATTGGTATTGGATTGGCGCTATTCCCGCCATGATTTTCCTCGGCCTGGTGATGATGCCGTTTTATTACATCTCTAAGACCCACTCTGTTCCGGGCTATCTTCAGTTGCGTTATGGAACCGCGGCCAGCGGTCTGAGCGCCATCACCTTCGCTTTCATGACCATCCTCATGTCCGGCGTGAATATGTACGCCATGGCCGTGGTCATGAAAGTCGTGCTCGGCTGGGATCTGAACTTCAGCATCGTTGTTTCCTCGGTGACCGTGGCTATCTACGTTGCGGCGGGCGGATTGTTTTCCGCAATCTTTAACGAAGTGCTGCAGTTTTTCCTGATCTGGTTTGGCGCGCTGCTGATCCCCATTCTCGGCCTGTACGAAACCGGTGGATGGAAAGGAATGGTCGCGCGCATCCAGCAGAATTTCCCGGGCCAGGATTTCACCCACATGTGGGGCCCCATGCATTCGTTCTCCAGCAACCCCATGGGCATTCACTGGACGGGCATCGTCTTTGGCCTCGGTGCGGTGCAGGCCATGGGCTACTGGACCACGGATTTTCTCGTCGTGCAGCGCGTCCTTTCCGCCAAGGATATTCGTTCCGCCAAGATGGCGCCAATCATCGGGTCATTTTTCAAAATGGCCGTGCCCCTGATCGTGATCCTTCCCGGTTTGCTGGGACTCGCCGTTTTGCCGATGCATCTGGTGCCCGCCAGCGAAGTGCACTCCGGGCAGTTCAGCTATAACGAAGTGCTGCCGCTGATGCTCGCTCGCTACTGCGGTCCCGGTCTGTTAGGTCTAGGCATCACCGCCCTGGTGGCGGGATTCATGGCCGGCATGGCCGGCAACGTCAGCGCCTTCGCCACCGTCTGGACCTACGACCTCTATCGTCCCTTTATTCGCAAGAACGCATCGGATAGTCACTACGTTTCGATGGGCCGCTGGTGTACGTTAATCGGAGTCGGCATTAGCATCGGCACCGCATATCTAGCTATGCAGTTCGCCAGCATTATGGACTACGTGCAGGCGCTGTTTGGATTCTTTATCGCACCCCTGTTTGGCACGGTGTTGCTCGGCATGATGTGGAAGCGCGTGACCAAGGCCGCCGGTTTCTGGGGTCTGCTAGCTGGAACAACTTCTTCTATCACCATGTTTCTGTTGATGCACTCCAGATCGAACGAGCGTTGGGTGAGTCTGTTTGCGCTGTCGCCGGAAGCCAAAGGATTGGCGCAGGACATGTACCAGTCGTTATGGTCTTGCGTGACCTGCGTCGTCGTGACCGTGCTCGTCACGTTGATCACCAGGCCGCGGCCGGATGAAGAGCTGCGCGGACTGGTGTACAGCCTGACCGATGTCGCAAAGGAAGAGCACACCAGCCTGTTCCACAAACCGTTGTTCTGGGGCATGGCGGCGCTGGCGCTGTTGGCGGTTTTGCAGATTATTTTCTGGTAGGCCGGAGAAAATGCCTTGCGGGAATACTTTTAAGGAACATCGATGAGCGAAAAACATCACATCATTCCGGTTTGGTTTTTTGTCGGTTTGTTGTTTCTAGTGTACGGCGTTCTGATTTTGGGCAGCGGCCTGGCGGAATGGTCGCATCCGCCGAACACGGTATTGGCTGAGCTGCATGCACCAGTCTGGTGGGGCGCGCTGTTGATTGTGTTGGGCGCGGTGTACTCCGCCGCGTTCCGGCCGGGTCGCAATAAGGTCTGATAGCCGCATCTGTCAGGCTCCGCTCGCGAGCGAAAAAAAGAAACGGCAAATTGGGCGATGGCAAACGACAAGAAAATGACCATGGGAGTGATCGTCGGAAACCGGGGGTTTTTCCCGGATCACCTGGCGAAAAGCGGGCGCGAGGAAATTCTGGCGGCGCTGGCGAAAGCCGGCATCGTCGCGGTGGCGCTCAGTCCCGAAGAAAGCAAATACGGCGCGGTGGAAACACACGAAGAAGCAAAGCGCTGCGCCGAGCTGTTCAAGAAACACGAGAAAGAAATTGACGGTGTCATGGTGACGCTGCCGAACTTCGGCGATGAACGCGCCATCGCGGATACCTTGCGGCTTGCACGGCTGGACGTTCCCGTGTTGATACAAGCCACGCCCGACAACGCGTCGAAGATGACCATCACGCACCGGCGTGACAGCTTCTGCGGAAAAATGTCCGCGTGCAACAACCTGAAGCAGTACCGCATTCCGTATTCCCTGACTAAATTGCACACGGTAGCGCTGGACTCGACGGAATTTGCCAAGGACCTGGAACAGTTTTCCGCGGTTTGCCGTGTGGTTCGCGGATTGAAGGACTTGCGCATCGGTGCCATCGGCGCGCGGCCCGCGGCTTTCAACACCGTCCGCTATAGCGAAAAACTTCTGGAGGCCAGCGGCATCTCCGTGGAAACGCTGGACCTGAGCGAAGTGATTGGCCGCATCAGCCGGATGAAAGATACCGACGAAGCGGTGGCCGCGAAACTAGCTGCGATCAAGAAATACGTCAGCACCGCAGGAGTGCCGGATGCGGCGCTGATCAAGATGGCCAAACTCGGCGTCGTCACCGAACAGTGGATGAAGCAAACGGATGTAGCGATCAGCGCGGTGCAGTGCTGGACGTCGATGGAAGAAAATCTGGGCATCGTGCCGTGCACCATCATGAGCATGATGAGCGATAACCTATTGTCGAGCGCGTGCGAAACCGACGTTTGCGGCACCCTCAGCATGCACATGCTCCAGCTGGCCAGCGGCACACCGAGCGCACTGCTCGACTGGAACAACAACTACGGAAGTGATCCCAACAAAGCTGTGTGCTTCCACTGCAGCAACCTGCCCAAACATTTCTTCCGAGAAGTGCGCATGGACTTCCAGGAAATCATTGCCGGAACGGTGGGCAAGGCGAATACGTTCGGGACCGCAGTCGGCAAAGTGAAAAGTGGCGCGATGAGTTATGCGCGATTTTCCACGGTGGATACCGACGGCGTGATTCGCGGGTACGTGGGCGAAGGCAAGTTCACCGACGATGCCCTGGAAACATTTGGCGGAGCCGGCGTGGTAGAAATTCCCGAAATGCAGAAGCTGTTGCGCTACATCTGCTCGAATGGCTTCGAGCATCACGTTGCGGCGAATTTTTCGTCGGTGGCCGCTGCGGTGCAGGAAGCGGCACAGAATTATCTGGGCTGGGAAACCTACCGTCACCCGTCGTAACAGCGTAAGCGAGCGCCGCGACCGGAACGATAGTTCCGATTTTGTTGCCAGCAGATTTTGCGATCACTCTTGAGTTTGTGCGATTCGCGGCATCGAACTGGCATTACTCCTTTATTTTAAATGACATAACCAAGAGTGGCATCGGGATCGTCGCTTCGCTAGGTTTTTGGAATTGCCGAGGTCGGCCGGAATTTTCAGTTGATTCTAAAACGCACTCCTCCACGCCGCTAAGCAACCGCGCGGGGAAAATCTGCTGGTTGCAAGAACTGCTTCGCGAAGCTGAACTTTCCCTGTCCGGAGTGAAATTCACCGCCGAATAAGGCGTTGTACGGCGTCCAGAAACTGGCGGCCGGTAGACAGACGCGCGCCAGTGGTTAGCTCCAGTTCGTAAATTCCGTTCATCATGGTATGAACCGTCACGATGCGAGAAATATTCACGATGCGACCGCGATGTACGCGCGAGAACTTTGCGGGATCGAGTTTTTTTTCTAGGCCGCTGAGGGTTTCGCTCAGCAAGTGGGTTTTGCAGCCGCAATGCAAGAGCACGTAGTTGTTCGCGGACTCCACCCAGTCCACTTTTTCCACGGGCACAAAATCGTAACGGTCGTTGTTCCGAATCACCAGGCGGTCAGCCCACGGCTTGTGGCTGGTGTCGAGAAGGTTCTGCAAGCGCTGCGTGGCCGCCAGCATGTCCCTGGACGCATGCCTTTCTCTCGCGCGCTGGATGGCGGCATCCAATCTGGCTTCGTCGAACGGCTTCAGTAAGTAGTCCACTGCGTTTAATTCAAAAGCTTTCACCGCATACTCATCGTAGGCGGTTACAAAAATCACCAGCGGCATGTGTTCGGGGCCGACCTGACGTAGGACTTCCAGGCCGTCGCAGTCCGGCATCTGTACGTCGAGCAGAACCAAATCAGGCTTTCCCGACAGTATCGCTTGGATCGCCTGGACGCCGTTTTCGCACTCGGCAATGACTTCGAGCGCCGGCAAACTCGCCGCAGCATTGCGAAGGCCGCGGCGAATCAGCGGTTCATCATCCGCAATGAGCAGCCGCAGCTTGTTCATAAGTTGGCGTTTCGTGAGGAGCCATGCGCAGCGGGAGCGTCAAACGAACTTCCGTTCCGCCCTGCGAGCGTCCTGCAATAGCCAGTAGACCGTCCTGTTTGTACATGCCGGCCAGCCGGTCGCGTGTGGAGGCAAGTCCTATACCCAGATCCAGTTCTTCGAGAGAAGAACAGCAGACTCCGGATCCATTGTCGGTGACGGTGAGAACCAGCCGTTGCGCGGATATTTCACTGCGAATGGCGATGACGCCGTTTTCCGCGATGTTGCGCAGGCCATGACGGATGGCATTTTCCACGAGTGGCTGCAGCAAGAGTGTGGGCACCATCGCTTCAGTCGTGCCCGGTGCAAGCTCAAGGAGCACCTTCAAGCGATCGCCGAAACGCATCTGCTCGACGGCCAAGTAGGATTCGGTCAGGGCGGCGGAGGAAGAACATTCCGTCGGATAGAGTAGCGCAGGAAGTACGCGGATTGGGAATTTGGAGAATTTGCAGAGTTTGCAGAATTTGACGGATAGGCGCCGGAACGGGCAGGCAGCGACACCAGCGAGAAAGAAAGATCCGCCCTCATAAGACGAATAGGCGGGAGACTCTAAGCCGATCGAAAGGCCAACGCGGTTCCGAGGTACGCCGGGCATGATCTGGCCAGAAGAAAGAGCATTCTAATGGTTCGCGCGTTTTCCAGCGATATTGACGATATTCGTCCGCACATTCCAGCCCGCTCTGGAGGCTCTGGACCGCGTTCAGACACACCAATCCGTGGAAGTTGGTGAACGAGCGATTACTGTAGTGCTCGGAGGGCGGGGTAGACGCGGCGGAACGCGGCGTAATGTTTCTGCAGAAGCGCGGATGAGGATGGATAGGGCGAGACGCGGGTAGCGACGTGGATGACAGCGTCGCAGGCTTCGTCGACGGATGCGAAATGACGAGCACCGACCGCTGCGAGAATCGCCGCGCCGTAGGCGGCGCCCTCTTCCGCCTCCACGATTTCCACTTCGTGAGCGTACACATCGGCTTGGATTTGCCGCCACAGCGAAGAGCGTGCGCCTCCCCCGCCGAGGCGAATCTGCTTAACGGGAACTTTCATTTCTTCGAAAATCGAGAACGAGTCTTTCAGGCTGAAGGCCACGCCTTCGAGAATCGCGCGGACGATGTGGCTGCGGTGGTGCGACGGAGTGATACCAACCAGCGCACCGCGAGCATTGGGATCGAGATGCGGCGTCCTTTCGCCCATCAGGTAGGGCGCCCACAACAGGCCTTCGGCGCCCGGCGGAATCGCCGCCGCTTCTTCGGACAAAAATTCATACGAATCGCGATCACCGGCGGCAGCAGCGTTTTTCGACAGTCCATTTCTTGCCAATCCAAAGGTATCGCGAAACCAGCGCAGCGAAAGTCCCGCCGCCTGCGTGACGCCCATGACGTGCCAACGGCCGGGAATCGCATGGCAAAAAGTGTGCAACCGGCCGCGCGGATCGAGAGCCGGCCGGTCCGTCGCGGCAAATACCACGCCCGAAGTGCCGATCGTCGCGCTGACCACACCGGCGCGAACAATTCCCATACCTACCGCGCCGGCCGCCTGGTCGCCCGCTCCCGCGACAACCGGCGTGCCGGCTTTGAGCCCAGTGGCGGCCGCGCCTTCTTCATTCAACTTGCCGCAAACATCTGGCGACTCGTACAGCTTCGGCAAGAAGCTTTCGTCAATTCCGGTGCCCTCTAGAACTTCCTTCGACCACTTGCGATTCGCCACATCCAGCAGCAGAGTGCCCGACGCATCGGCCTGATCGATCGCGCGGTCCCCGGTCAGTCGAAAGCGCACATAATCTTTTGGCAGCATCACAGACCGCACGCGCGCCCAAAACTGTGGCTCGTTTTCACGCACCCACAACAATTTGGTCAAAGTGAAATTCGTTAGAGGAGCATTGCACGTCAACTGAATCAGCTTTTCCGCGCCGAATTTCTCCGAAAGCTCGCGCGACTGTCCCTCGGTGCGCTGGTCGCACCAGATGAGCGCGGGGCGGATGACTTCGCCCGAAGCATCCAGCATTACCGCACCGTGCATCTGTCCAGAAAAACCGACGCAAGCGATCTCTTCGGAGCGCAGACCCGATTTCTGCAAAGCCCTTTTTACCGCGATGCCGCAGGCGCGCCACCAATCGCGCGGATCCTGCTCCGCCCAGCCCGGTTGCGGCGAAGCGAACGGTTGGTGTTCTTCCGTCCCGGAAGCCACCACGCGGCCCGCGCTGTCCATAAGCAGCGCTCGCGTGCCGCCGGTGCCTACGTCAATGCCAAGAAAATGGATGGGGAGTCTCCGTCAGTCTTCAGTCGAACGTGGCCAGCTCTGCAGCTTCGTCATTGTTTTCCGCCGCCACGGAAGCGGCCTCGGCGCGCGCGCCCATTGGATGGCGAGCCAGAAAATAATCCAGGTTGCCGCGCATCACCAGATGCGGCACCAGAGTAACTTGCTGCTGCGGATTGCGGCCGTCTACCAAGTAGTTGTAAAGCACCTGAAACGCCAGCCGCCCCTGCGTTCGCGGCCGTTGATAAATTGTCGCGGCCACATTGCCTGCGCGCAGCTCTTCTGCAAGTTTCGGAAATAAATCGGTAGTGATAATCGAAAGGCTGCCGAGAACGCCAGAATCGCGCGCCGCCTGTATCACTGGAATCGACGCCTCGGTCGTGATGTACAGTCCTGCCAGGTCAGGATGCGCTGCAAACAATTCGCGACACTTGTCGTAGGCCTCAGACTCCATGTCGTGATCCTCGATTGGCTCCAGCACCTGCATCGCCGGATGCAGCGACTGCAGCGTCGAACGAAACGCCTGGAACTTTTCCGCGTGTTCATGAATCGAAAGCGCGCTCAGCGTCGCCGCCACTTTTCCTTTGCGCGCCAGAAATCTCCCCAACAGGTCCGCGGCCAGCGATCCGCTGGCCGTGGTGTCAATCGAAACCACCGCCAGACGCCCTGAGTCCGGTGCATCCGTCGAAACGCACACTACCGGCGTTTTGGATTTCGCCGCCTGCTTCATCCATGAGCGGAAATTCTTCGGCCGGCTGGGGAACGCTACAATTCCATTGGCCTCGGCCTTCATCGCCGATGCAAACGCTTCTTCCTCCGCTTCGCCCATCAACGGATAGGTGCGAAAATCCAGTTCGACGTTTTCCACGCCCAGCGCTCGCGCACCTTGGTTAATCCCGTCGCGTACTTCGTCCCAAAACGAAGTAGTGCCGCTCAGCGTGTTCACCGAAATGCGAAACCGTTTGCGTTGCGAAAGAAACCGTGCCGCCAGGTTCGGCCGGTAGCCCAGCGATTTCGAGACCTGCAGTACGCGGCTGCGCGTCACCGCGCTTACGCCCGGATGGTTGTGCAGCGCTCGGTGAACCGTTCCAGTGGAGATGCCGAGAGCGTCGGCGATGTCAAACAACGTAGCATTGCGTCGCATGAAAAGTGTCGGGTTTGCGCTCGCGAACCGGGAACAAGAGATCCTTCGTGAACGTTCACGTCGCTCCTGATTAAAAGCTACCCATCTCCAATTGTCAACGTCCACGTCTTATTGAAAATAAAGCAGTTTTGCTCGTTTTCGAATTTCTGGTGAACCCCGTAACGGCCCGGCTCAGTGCGCCGTCCAATGTGGTAAACTCCTATATGGCTGTCACCTTGAAAGACATTGCGCGAGACCTCGGCGTCTCCGTAATCACGGTCTCCAAAGCCCTCCGCGATCACTCCGACATCAGCGAAGAAACCAAGGCTCGCGTCCTGAAGCGCGTCAAGGAAATGAACTATCGCCCGAACCTTTCGGCGCGAGCGCTGGTCACCGGGCGTACCAACCTTCTCGGTTTTGTGGTGCCCGATCTGCTTCATTCGTTTTTTTCTGAAATTGTCCGCGGCGTGTCTTCCGCGCTTTACGGTACCGGCTACACGCTGGTGACCACTTCCTCCGAGCAGGATCCCAAAATGGAGCGCCAGGCGGTCGAGCAGCTGATCGCCCGCCGGGTGGACGCTCTGCTCGTCGCTTCCACGCAGTGGACCGTCGAAACGTTCCGCCGCGTCGAAGAAGCCGGCATCCCTTATATTCTAATTGACCGCAGCTTCACCGGCCTCGGCGCGCATTTTGTCGGCGTGAATGACGAAGAAGTCGGTGCGCTGGCCACCCGACATCTTGCCGAAGTTGGCTGCAAACGCATCGCCCACATTGGGGGCGGAGAAATCAGCTCGCTGGTCGGACGCAAGGAAGGCTACAAGCGTACTCTCGCCAAGCTGGGCTTGGCCGCCGATCCGGAAATGATCTACAACGTGGATCGCGTTCAGGAACTGGGCGACGAAGCCGGCTACAACGCCGCAAAGAAGTTGCTGCAGCTTTCACCGCGGCCCGACGGAATTTTCTGCTACAACGACGCCACCGCCTACGGAGCCATCGCTGCGGTGCTCGAGCCCGGCCTTAGCGTCCCCGAAGACGTGGCCATCGTCGGCTGCGGCAACCTGCTCTACGACAAATTCCTGAAAATTCCGCTCACCAGCGTGGACCAGCAAACCATGTCCATCGGACAGAAAGCCGGCACCCTTGCGCTGCAGCTCATCGAAGCCGGTGAACCCATTCCGCCGCGTCGCATCCTGCTCGAACCGAAACTTATCGTCAGGCAATCCACGCAACGGTACGCAGAAAAACCTCCTCGCGTCGCTATCGCTTGACCGTCTTCTGAGCGGCAGCGGCCTTTCCGTCACCTTCGCCGCGATCGCTTCGGGTTGATTCACTCTTCGTCGTCAGGCTCTCCGGTGAATGGATCCGAGTCCAATGCAATTTGGCGGGAAAACCAGGGACGAGAATTCTTGAAAACTTGGTGCCCAAGAGAGGACTCGAACCTCCACGACCTTGCGGCCACTAGCTCCTGAAGCTAGCGCGTCTGCCAGTTCCGCCACTTGGGCACAAGCGAGGAAATTTCAGCAGTTCTCAATTTTCTCCCGCC
>Ga0075425_100000880_pt1 | contig 28890 bp, 27 predicted proteins | sample SoiMethybrSBSTD4_FD_75300 | JGI IMG/M metagenome (GOLD analysis project Ga0075425, IMG submission 75300) | Bulk soil microbial communities from a Populus tree surrounding site in Tennessee, USA - Soil MetaG P. TD hybrid SBSTD4 | ecosystem: Environmental > Terrestrial > Soil > Tree plantation...
GCCGCACGCAGGCCCTCTGCCGTGCACGGATACTTGATGTAGGCATTGGGAATCCACGTAAACATTTCCCGGCCCTGGTCGAACATCTCTTGCGCTTTTGTCTGCTCGTCTGAGAAAACTTCGATGGACACTCCCGCATCGCCGACCAATGGAGAAATTGTCTGCACGATTTTCTTGTATTCGTCCAATTCTTCGCGGTTTGAAAGTTTGTGCCCTGATGCGATTAGTTCCCTGATGTGCGGGTTCTTGGCAATCAAAGATGGGTTGGTGGTCTGTCCATCGACAAACCCCAACAGTTCCTTCGCCCGCCGAGTCTCCTGCGGGTCGCCACCATCCACCAATATTTTCGTCTTGGGTCGAATCATTGGAATGCTCCTTCTCTATGTGAACCTCAAGCCTACGCCAATTCTGCCATTTCCTTCCAGCGCCCCGGAACGAGATGAAATTTCATTGCGGCTACCAACGACGAGCGTGAGCGCCTCATCACCGCGGCGGGCCAGAACTACGCCGAGCTACTCGATGCCACAGCAGATCGAAGTTGGTGGCACTGCTATTTGTTTCGTGCAATCGAGGCCGCTTCCTCACTGGCCCGCTTGTTCCATCCGTGGAAACGCGAGAAGTCACCCGCATTCCACGCCTCGCGGAGTCCGGGAGTACTCAGATCCCAGTCTGGGCGGATTTCACTCGTCACGGCGCGCAGATCGTGCCAAAGATCGATGACCGATGGACGCCCCCAGAACCAGTAGCCGTTATACACGCTGTAGATCACGAGGCCCGGCTTGAGCACGAGCGTATGCGGGACCATCGGATTATGCTCGGGGTCGGTGTACTCCTGGATGTCGAGATCCTTCTGAACCGTTCGCTCGGGGTCCGAAAGGAAGGTCCATACGGCGCCAACTGACGCCCGGAATTCCTGCAGAGTATGGTGATCGTCGGTAGCGATCGTGGCGATCTGAGTGTACGCCACCGCGATCTTCGCGTAGAACGCGGCGAGTTCCAAATGTTGTTGGTGCTCCTTTGGGCAATAGTGGCCGCGCGCGAGCGTGAGGATTAGCGGATCATCACCCTGTAGCTCGCTGAGCTTGCGCACTGTGCCTGTGTGATCCGGCAGTTGGTAGTCGGGGAAAATGCCTCCGGGCGCAATATCAGAACGCATGAATCGACTCCTCCCGTTTCTCTCAAAGATATTCTCTCAGAGATCCAGAGTGACACCCGCGTTTGGCTGGGCACAGCATACGAGCACGCTCCCGGGAGCGGGCCTCTCCAGCGGCTCAGGGTCATAAATAACCGATCCGCCAATCAGACCAGTCATGCAGGTGTGACAGACTCCGGTCCGGCACGACCATCTGACCGGAACGTCGCACGCTTCCGCCAGTTCAAGCAAACTGGCAAACTGACGATCCCAAGCGGCGGTAATCCCGCTGCGCGCGAACGAGACTGGGGGACCAACTCCGGGCGGCCCTTGTGGCAGGTGAGGGGTGTGAACAACCTGCGCCATACCAGGCGTAATTCCCTCAAGCGCACCGAAGATTTCCGTGTGCACATTCTCGGCGAGCACACCCCAGTTTCGCAGCCCATCGCGCATGCTCTGCAGGAATGAAGATGGTCCACACAGATAGAAGTCACTATCCCGTGACACTCCGATTCTCGCCAGCAAAGCTGTGTCAATGTGCCCGGTAGCATTAAAGTCTGCCCCGACTTGGTCGATTGCAGCGGGCCTGCTGTACACGATGTACTCTCGTCCGCGAGAGAGCTGTTTCAGTAATGAACGCGATTCTTCTGCAAATGGATGGTCGACGCGATTGGGCGCTCCATATATCCACCAGATCTCTCGTTGCGATTTTCCGGCGGCGAGTGCGTGCAGCATCGACATCACCGGTGTTGCGCCCACCCCAGCGCTCAGCAGAACCACAGGACTCTGGCTGGGACGCAGAGTGAAGCTACCCCGCGGCGCACTGACATCCAATACATCGCCCTCTCGCGCACGGTTGCACAGAAATGAACTTCCGATGCCGTTCAATTCGCTCTTAACGCTGATGCGGAAGTGATCGGCTTCGGGCAGATCAGACAGCGAATAGCTGCGAAGAACCGGCGCTTTGTCCGGCTCGAGATGCAAGCGCAAAACAACAAATTGACCCGCCTGGAAGAGAGGAAGAGGCTGCCCGTCGATTGGCTCGAGAATAAAGGAAGTTACGCTGTCGCTCTCCTTATTAATATTCGCGACTCGCATCTCTCGAAAGCCGGGCCATGCCGGTGCTTGTTCCTCATTCGCGAGCCCCGGATTCCCTGCCACAGTTGTGGAGATCGAATCCTGTTTGAGCATCGCCTGAAACGAACTCTGCCAGCCCTTGCTAAGCGCAGGAATCCGCAGCGCGTGTTGCAGTTGCTCGTGAGAATGTCCTGGCAAATACAAGAGGGCGTCAACCTCGGCCACGCTGATTCGCTCTGGGCCGTCAGCAAGTTTTACGATGTCATCGCCTGCACCAACTTCTCCCTCCTGCAAAACGCGAAAGTAGAATCCTGGTCTGTGATGAGCTACCAGCAGCGCTGGCATTCGAGGTTCATTCATGCGAATGCCGACGCGATAGCACGTCACCCGTGGCTGCGTTACTTCAAATATGGCGCCACCGATGCGGTATCGATCACCGATGCACACCTCGCTATCAGGAAGTCCGTCGACGGTGAAATTCTCTCCGAACTGGCCGAAAGTAAAATTGTTGCGGCCCAGAAAGCGCTCCCAGTAATGGTAAGAATCCATCTGGTAGACGAATACGGCGCGGTGCTCCCCGCCGTGACCGGCGAGATCGGCTTGCGCATCACCATCGATATCGAGCCTGCGCACCATTCGCCGTCCATCAACTGGAGATTTCCAGACGGACGTTCGGACAGTCTTACCGTTCCATGTCACGTCGCGCGGAAGGCCGACATTTACTGAAAGCAATCGGGGCATTCCTACCTCGTCGAAGTCCAGCGTCTGGCTGGAATCCAACAATTATGCTGCAAACCGCAAATGACGCTGTCGTTAGCGAATTCTAGCGCCTCGAATTATGTGTCCATCCGTTCCACCCATTGTGCGCGCCATGCCGGAGCCACGAATGGATCCGCGAAGTACTGGGTTTCCCGCGCAACCTTGTCGCTCCTGAACTCCATGATGCTCACGGTGTATGACGGCTTGCCGTCATATGTCAGGATGAATTCGGTGACCCAAAGATCACCGCCGCCAACAATCCGTCGGACAGCAAACCGCTTCTTGCTCGGTTGACCGGCGCGTTGGTTCTGTATGTTGCGTCGACCGCGGGTTCGCTCGCCTGACTGCGGGTAATCCAGCACTGCGTCCTCGTGATAGATGCGGTGCTCGGTTTCAAAATCGTTCGCATCGGACGCCGCCCAATGCTGATCGAGTGCCGCACGGATCTCTTGGTCTCGCACTCCAGGATATTGCTCGTTCTTTTGTTGATCGTTCATCTGTCGATCCTTCATCTTGAGCCTTCAATTTTGACAAGAAGCTAAATGCCTTAGCGGAATCGGAGTGTACGACTCGTCGTGGGAACGATATTGAATTGTCTTGCTGCTACCAACGACGAGCGGGAGCGCCACCATCCACGTGGAGTACTTCTCCGCTCACATGCCCTGCTTCGACCAGGTAAAGAACAGCATCGACAACATCCTTTACCGTTGCCATTCTCATTTGCAACGTCGGGTCCTTGGGATCATCCTTGTGCAGCGGCGTGTCGACGATGCCGGGGGCTACAGCGTTGAAACGGATTCCATCTTTTGTGTACTCGATTGCCAGACTCCGAGTCACAGTATTCAAGCCTCCTTTGGTAATCATTGAAACCGAGGCGTTTTCGCCGGCGATTGGGCGATCGGCAAGCGCCGCAGTGATCGTCACAACGCTTCCCGCTTTCTGTTTCAGCATCTCTTTCACAGTGAGCTGAGTCATGTAAAGGAATCCCAGCAGGTTGGTTGAGACCAGAGCGTTGAAGTCCTCGACAGTGAAATCCGTGAAAGCCTTGGCGCGGAAGATTCCTGCGTTATTTACCAGAACATCGATGGTTCCGAAGTTGTTGAGCGCAGCTCCGACGACTTTGGCAGCAGTCTCCTGCTTCCCGATATCGCCATCGACGAGAACCAGGTTGGGTGAGGCAGTCAACGATCGGCTGGTATTAAGAGAGGTTGCAACGACGTTATAGCCCTCCTTCAGGAAGGCCTCGACCAAACCCGCACCTATACCGCCCGACGCTCCGGTGATGATCGCTGTTTTCTTGCCTGACATACATGCTCCGTTATTTGCAAACGCTGGGATCTGACGTAAGAGAGGGCTAAAGGCCCAGGTCGCTCAATCCTGGATGATCATCGGGACGACGGCCGAGCGGCCAGTGATATTTGCGATCTGACTCCGGAATTGGAAGATCGTTGATTGAGGCGAACCGTAAAGCCATGAGCCCATCGTCATTGAACTCCCAATTCTCATTGCCATAGGAGCGATACCAGTGACCGGAGTCGTCGCGCCACTCGTAAGCAAAGCGCACCGCGATGCGGTTGCCGGTGAACGCCCAGAGCTCCTTGATGAGCCTATAGTCCAACTCCTTGGCCCACTTGCGAGAAAGAAAAGCGATGATCTCGTTTCGTCCGTTGATGAACTCCGAGCGATTCCTCCATCGCGAATCGATCGCGTATGCCAGAGCTACTTTGCCCGGGTCGCGGGAGTTCCAGCCGTCCTCGGCGAGGCGTACCTTTTGAATCGCACTCTCGCGCGTGAACGGAGGCAAAGGTGGGCGTGTCGGGGTAGGTGTTGTTGCCATTAAGTTCCGCTCCCAGCCGGCTTCGCCTCTGTCGTTACACCGAGCTTCTCGCCGCGGCGAAAAACGGAAAGTTAAGATTATATTCCTGAAGTTTTCCGCACACATTTCCGATTCGCGGCAGGCCCATCTGCTCTCCGGCATCAGGACCTGTAGCGCTGATGTGCCTAGACTTCCCCGATACGGCTGCGCGGTGAGGGTCGGAAGCCCGGGGGTAGATAGAGGTCTTCGGGCGCTCCGGCTAGGTGGGAAGCTACGATGCCCGTGTCTGTTTGACGGGATGAAGCCGAGAGCGGTGCTTTTCCTTCATTTGTTCTGTCGAGACAACTTTGCGGCCAAGGTCGGCTAGTCGAACAAGCTCATGCTGGATGGCCTGCAAGCGTTCATTCCTTTGTGCGTGCGCGACTTGGGCCTCGGCCCCATTCAAGCTCTCGCGCCGAAACTGCTCATTTAATCTTTGAATGTCAGCGATCTCCTCTCGGAGATGCCCAATCTTTTCCCGAAGTGCCAGTAGATGATCCATGTCGTCAGAATAACTCATCTGGACAGCAGTTGAAGAGCCGGCCGAGACTTTTACGTTAAAGGCGACGTTTTCGCCTGCCGCCGCGTTCGTTTTTAAGCGGCAAAAAAGATCTTCAGGCGCGTTTTACCGCGACACCGAAATATTTAGACAGCGCTTCACGCAGTTTGACCCGAGCTCGCCACAGCCGGGCCTTGACCGCCACAGCGGTAGACTCGAGCACCTCGGCAGCCTCCTCGGTCGTGAGCCCCTCTATGTCACGTAATACGAAAACGACTCTCAAGCCAGGCGGCAGCTCCTGCAATTCGTTTCTTAGAATGGTCCGCAACTCAGATCCCCGGTAGAGTTCTTCCGGGTTGGGGGACCAATCAGCTAACTGGGAAGCAGGACTGTCGTCTTCGCTCTGGAAATCGTCGTCAATCGAGAACTCTTTGCTGTGACGCTGTTTTCGCAGCTTCATCAAAGATTCATTGACCGCGATCCGAGTCAGCCAAGTCGAGAATTGTGAATTGCCTCGAAATTGGGTCAGGTTTCGAAAAGCCTTCAAGAACGCGTCCTGGACTGCATCCTGCGCGTCCTCACGGTTGTGAGTGATATGTTGGGCGATGCGAAAGAGCTTGGTGTCGTATCGCTTCACAAGTTGTTCGAATGCAGCAGTATTCCCCTCTTTGCACGCCTGGACGAGCGCCATGTCGTCATATGCCATTGCCGCCGCCGTGCAGGATCCCGAATTGAAAGCCACGCCGCTCGTTGCCATCGCTGTTTTCTCCTTTGTTGGGCCGGACGCACCCTTCGGCTCTCGCCCTGTGTCCGACTTATTAACCGCTTGCGTCATTACCGCTGCTCCGCCGTTGTTGTCGTGCATTGGCCCAGGTCTTTGCTCATTTTGTGGACCTCGAACGTTGGTTCACCTGATGCGCCTTTTACTTTCTTGCCGAGTACTTCGACCCGCTCTCCGGGTTTCAGCGACTGGTTTAGCTTGTTGGTGAGGCTGTAGGTCTGGTTGTTCTTTTCATCGACCAACTTGTCCCCATCACCGGCCACGCAGCCTTGCAGCTTGGCCCGATTGTGAAGCTTCCAGTAAAGCAAGCCGGCACCGACAGCTGCCCCGGCTGCGACGCCGCCGATCACAGCGCCCTTCGATCCGTAGCTTGGGGATGCCCCGCCACCGGGGTACTGAGCAGCCGCAGTGGCCGGGACCAAAGCCAGCAGAGCAATTGCTACAATGGCGCGGCGCGAATTACCGAAGAACAAGATTCGCGAAAGAGACTTGTCTTCTTTTATTTGAAATAGGTTTCGGTTCATTTGTAGTTCTCCTCTTTTTGTTATTTCGATTTGTTTCGCCATGTGATCCGTCATAATCTGACCTTCGCACTCGAAATTCCGTCAGATTGCTCGAGGCCACGTTCAACTTATGCGGTAGTACTCAAAACTGTCCTTAATACCTCGTAAGAAAATTCCAAATAAATTCCAACACCGCGGGGTCTGCACGCGAGAACCACCAACTCTGTGCAACCTCGCGCGCACAACCCGGAATTTCGCCGACAGCGGATTACCGTGCTTAGTTGTCCGCGCGAAAAAAGTAGTAGTCGGCCGTGTAGGGCACGAGCTGAGTCTGACCCACGGTGCAGACGGAAGTAGGAGCAGCCCCGCCGCTGGTGTTCAGGCGTTGGATGAAAGTGGCGTCAGCCAGCAGGTCGCCGCCGGTTGGCCCTTTCTTGCTCCCAACTGACTGCAACAGAAGGCATTGAATCGAACCCAAATTGCGGCAACTCTCGACGTTGGAGTCAGGGTCGATTCCGTTCAGCTTGACCATCCACACCCGGCTGCTATCCACCGAACTCTGCCACGTCGCGTTCCCACTCAGAGCGGGGACGATGCCCGGCTTCGGGTTCTCATTGAAGCTCTGGAAGTGTGTGATCTGGAACTCGTGCCCGAAGAAGTCCGCAAAGAGGGTAGCTTCCGGGCGGGCGATGGGGTTCCACGCAGTGCCGCCGGCAGCCGTCGGCAGGCAGGTGTAGCCCTGGCTGCCGCTGGCGTGGCCGACCAAATACGCGTGGTTTCCTGCCGGGACTGCAATCTTGCCTGGAACGGATGGGGGCGTGAGTTGCGCCATGACGCGGTTGACGGTGCCGAGGGCACATGCGAGCAAGAGCGTGGCCGTGAACAGACTCCAGAGTCGCGCAAGCTTTCTTGTTCGCTGACTAAAGTTGCCGGTCATTTTGTGCTCATTTCCCTTCGCTAGATAGAACGAGTTCTGGCGAGTTTTTGCTTTTAGCGGAAGTTCTTATCAAAAAATAAGTGCCCGGTTGTGGAAACCGGGCACTTTGCCATGTTCAGGCTACTGCTCGCGAACTCCGCTTAACGGCGCGGCAATTATGGTTTGCAAAACAGAGTGACGGCATCTTGCAACGCGGGCACACTCGAGAATCCGAGAACCGAGACGGCATCATCAAGAGTGCCGAACTGCTCAGACAGCGCTGAGATGGTCTTGCCTTTACAGGTGACGGTTTTGGGTGTTCCGGCGTTGGGAACCGTCTCACCGTTTAGAGCGAACGCCATGTTGAAGGTGCCTGCATTGAGAATAATGTCAGGTGAACCGATACGCAGCCAATCCGGATTCAGGGTGGAATTGCGAATCCAAGCCTGGCGATCTCCCAGGAACGCATTACCGGGCGGCACGATCGGTTTCGGCGCTGACAACAAGAGGAAATTGGCATTGGCATCGTTCACCGAGACTTCGGGACGGAAGAAGTAGGTGCCGGCCGGCAGAATGATCGGGGATGTAAACGTGATAGTAATCTCGACTTCTTCACCGGTCATTCCAAGCTCACCGGCGTTGACGCTAAGGTTGTTTACAACGGTGTGATCAACCGAAAAGCTCGCATTCTCTACAGCTGGCACAAATTTGAGCGTGCCCGCGTTCGCGTCTCGTGTAGCGGTGCCGATTTCTACGTCAGAGGGTGAGTTGGTGCGCGACGGCACTTTGCCGGAAAAAGGAGCAGAGTCGAGCGGGAACACGTGATATACCTCCACCTCTACGTCTTTAATCTTCTTCAGGTCCGTGTCGGTGGGAAGTAATCCCTTAATGGTCGCCTTATTAATGATTGTCGTCTGTTGTAAAACGAAATCATCGGCGGTTTCAGTTTCAATCTTTCCCGGGCTGGCAGGGCGGGTCGATGCGCCGACCTTTCCATCGGGATCGCCAGGGGTAAAAGAGAAGGTTGCGGCTGTCGCGAGCTGTGCAATCAGAAGGATCGAAGCCATCATAGCTGCACCAACGAATACTTTCCGGACTCGCGTAATTGTTTTTATTTGCTGACCAAGGTAGTTCATATTCCTTTGTGCTCCAGTTCTGTGGGTGATTTTCAAACTTGCGAGACAATTCAGCCTCTTGTAAGGCACACTCCGGCGCTCAGGCTGTTCGCCGCATTACTGAATGCGGACTAAAGGGGCCTTACATGCGACAACTTGTTAGTGTCTTTTTAAACGGTTACTTAGAAGGCGTAATCGGCCTCACTTGACATAACGACATCTTGGCAAGGTTTGCTTTTTATACGGCGGGAAGTTGTGCTATTTCTTTAAAACGGTCATATCGTGAATCGACGTGTCGCCTCATCACTCAACCTTTTCCGGATGCGCCTTCTCCCACGCTCGCATATTCCTCCGCGACTCGTCGAAGATTCGGATGTAATTGTCTCTGGCTACTTGGTGTGCCAATTCCAGGCCGATTTCCTTCCACAGCGGGTCCCAAGCTTCGTAGCTTTTTCTCACCAGCTCCCAATCCGCGGTGGCGCCCTGATCGCTGCCGTAGAGAAAGCGATCGGGGTATTTGCGGATAAGATCTGCTGTCATCTTCAGGTGCGCCGGAGTGTCGATGACATAGGGCGCCACAATTGGGCCCCATGAAATATCGATTGAAACGTGCTTGAACGCTGGGTCTGCCAGCATTTCGTCAAGGTATTTCCAGTGCTCCGGGTAAGGCTGCACATTGCGGCCATTTCCCATGAAGTGGGCCCAGATCACAGGAACATTCGGATGCCTTTTCAGAAATGCTTTGAACGCTTCCAGATATTGCGGCTTAGGCGGCTTGCCGTTGAAGATCATGCGTGCGCCGGGATCACTTCGAAGCGCGAGGTTATACGGCGTATCGTGATCGCAGTGGACAACTGCGACTGCGCCCATCTCTCCGATTACGTCGAAGATGGCGTCGATGGACTGGCTGTAGAGGCTGGGCGGCCCGCCCGCGATCTTTTCCGAGAACTCCTGCTTCTTGAAGTGGATCTCGCCAAAGCCGCTCCACACGCCCGGATACAACTGAACCATCTTCTTTATGTATTCTCCGGCCCGTGCGTCCTTTAGGTTGAACGCACTCATCAGCGGATCCACTCGTGCGCGTTCGTATTCCGGTAATGCCAGGAACTTGTGCGCTACCAGCACATCCTGAATCGCGTTGTAGTACATCACCTGGCCGTCAGTCTGGGTATAATAGATTGGCGCAAAGTCGCGGTCGATGAGCGGATCGTGAGCGACGGTGACTGCGAGACCCATCAGTGTGGAGCGGCACACGTGATTGTCCATCATCTTCAAGATCTCAGGCAGGCGGGGGCCGTCAGCTTTAAAGTCCTGGATATGAAAATGCGCGTCGTTATAAATGCACTGGCTCGTTTCCTCAGCCGACGCATTCTTGAGTAACAGGATGTTACCAAGCAACAACGCCACGACTATCGCAGAACTGAGATAGGTTCGCATTATTCAACTAACCCTGGGTTGAAATCATGTGCACAAATGTTAGAACAAATCGTTCGGGACGCAGGTTACCATTCCCAACCGCAGTGGCAGCGTACAGATTGGCTCAGGTGCGATTTCAGCATCACCTTCTTACACAGGGCACATAATCTCATCCACATAACTTACCTTCCGTTATAACCGGACGGCTTAGCCGCCCGGTCTGTTCGACTATTACTTTCCGATCAGAGCTTCGAAACGGTGCCGTCGATATTGATCACCCAGATATTTGCTCCATCAAAGGCCACATCGGTGGGGTTCGGTCCGGTTGGAAAGGTTCCCAGATTGTGACCGTCGCTGGTGCGCAGTCGGGTGACTGTGTTGTTCAGAACATTCGACACCCAAACACTGGTGCCGTCGAAGGCCGCGGCTTGCGGGTTGTTGCCCACGACAAATGTGCCCAGGTTCAAACCGTCGCTGGCCCGCAACTTGGTGACGGTATTGTTGTCAGTGTTCGGTACCCAGATGCTGACACCATCAAAGGCAAGCTTTCCAGGAAACGGTCCGGCGGGGAAGGCGCCGAGATTTGCGCCATCTTGGGCGCGCAGCTTGGTAACCGTGGCGTCGTTGTGATTCGACACCCAGATATTGGCGCCATCGAAAGCCAGAGCTGACGGAGAAGCGCCGGTCCGGAATGTGCCCAGATTGGTACCATCACTGGCGCGTAGCTTGGTAACGGTGTTGTTTGTGACGCCTGACACCCAGATATTGGCTCCATCGAACGCCAGGGCGGAGGGAGCGATCCCGGATGCAAAAGTAAAGGTGCGGAGTACCACCCCATCGCTGGCGCGCATCTTGGTGACAGCGCGTCGCGTCCGGGTATGCGACAGCCAGATATTAGCTCCGTCAAAAGCAATTTCGTTGGTGACGTCCGGAGTCGGGAAAGTGCCCAAAAGCGCTCCGTCGCTGGCTCGCAGTTTCTTGATCGAAAGACTCGAAGCGCTTGCCACCCAGATACTACTGCCATCGAACAGGACGGCGCTCGGCTCGCCCCCCACGGAAAACGTGATCCCTTGCGCGGCGGAATAGAACTTCAGCGTTGCGATTGCTTCAGGACTCTTGATTTGCGCCCAAGTGCTAGTTGTGAAAAGCCCGAGTATTAGAAAAGCGAAGGCAAGATGAAAAACTATCTTTGATCCCATTTCCCTATTCCTGGTTCTGTTATGTCTTTGGTTGTTTTTCGTTCTTCACATGTGGTTGCCGGGTCGCACTTTCCAGAGGTATACACAGTCCCGGAAAAGTGCGGCCCGACCTTTAAGTTATTTGCCGATCTTGCCTTTCACGCTCCCGATTCCGGTGCAGAGGTCCCAGCCTACCTTGCCTGAGAACCCTGCGGTGGGACCGCAAAAGCCGTTGCTTATGTCGTTGAAATCCGTAGTAATCGCCAAATTGTTGTAGATGAGGTTCAACTCCGCGTTGCTGGAGCCGAGCTTGTTTCCAGCTGCGTTCACTATTCCTGCCAGGGCGGGCGAAGCGAGGCTGGTCCCTCCCACAATGAACCACCCGCTGCCCGCGCCCTGCACCGGCGTGCTATCAAACACCCATGCGCCGGTAACCGGATTAGAGTCGAACGACAAGTCTGGAACTCCACGGTGAGTTCCCACGGTCGCCTGGATGACATCCTGATAGACAGGCCGCGCTTCAAAGGCGCTGAGACCGCTGCCGGCAAGATCCCAAGGCCGTTCCGAAAGGAAGTTGGCGGTGGTAGGATTGCGCGCCGTCGTCGTGCCGCCTGCCGCCACCACGTTGGGAGACGCTGCCGGATACTCCACGCCCGGTTGATCGCCGGACGACGCGAAATAAACTACTCCGGCAGTTGTGAAATTAGAGTCGAATGAAGTTTCGCCGGAGAATTCGGCGCCACCCCAGCTGTTGGAAACCTCTCCACCGCCGGCACTTGCCACTAGATTGCCGGCAACCCTTTCGGCGGCCAAAAGATCACTGAAGCTGTTCGACCTGGCCTCTACCAAGAAGAGTCTCGCGTCGGGTGCCATCGCGTGTGCCCACTGCAAATCGAGTGACTCTTCCAGTTCCCATCCCCCACTAGGATCTTGTGCCGGCTTGGTGCCGCTTGCGAAAACTACGGTTAGGTTGGGGGCCTTCAGGCCGAATTGAGTCGAGAAAATCTGCAAGTCTGTTAATGCAGTCGGATCGTGAAATGCATCGACCAGAGCTATCGCACCGAATCCACCGGTCGGGTTTGTGAAGACCAGGTTAGGATTGCAAGAATTAGCCCTGGGCACGAGCGAGTACACACATGCAAGCGATGCTGGGGTCTCAAAACCCAGACCAGCAAAGGGAGGCCCAGCGAACGGCGTCACCGTCTGCTCGGGGACGAAAACCTGCAAGTGTGTGTGTGCACGCAAACCTCTGTCAGTCGCACGAGCAATGCTGGATCCAGGGGCTATTACTCTGCCCCGCGGAAACTTATCTTGAGCTGCGGCGAGCGGGTTCTGATCAGCAAGCCCTTGGGTTTGAGACATACCAATAGTTGATAACGCAACGGCGAATGACATAACCGCGGAAACTACACGAAATCTTTGAGCGTGCACGGCGAATTCTCCAGTTTCTTATTGAGAGTTTTTGGCGAGATACGCCGCGAACAGCGTAATCGACCTCACTAGACTTAACGAAATCTTGTGACGCTTTCCTTTTTTTGAAGGCATTCGGGAGCTGAAAGAGTGCCGCTCGGGAATCATCGCGACAACACACTTGATTCAGTGGAATCTGGATTTGCTGGCGCCATCAGGAAATTCTACTCGAGAAGACTCACTGCAAAACAGACTTGGAGATACCTTGGTGAGTATGCAAGGGAGTCGGCGTCTGGCCAAGGTCACGGTCTCCCATGGCGGAATGGCAAACCATGCAGGATCCCTGCGTATTGGTTGCTTCCTGGGAAACCAGAGCATAAGTCAATCCATGCATCGACCAGGTAACAACCTTATAGCCCTGAACCGTGGCGTAATGGAAACTCACCTTCTTGTAATCAACCTGCAGTCCTCCGGAGGCGACGGCGACAGAATCGCGTGTCACCATCAGGCTTGCAGGCATCATCTGCACTTTTGGCGTCCCCACCTCGTAAGCGATAAAAGCAGCGGGCTTGCCGGCGATTTTCACGATCCGTGCGCCCTCCAAACTATAAGGCCGCACCTCGCCTGCGGCCGCCGGCGATACCGGCAGAGCCAGGGGGAACCGTGACTTAGTATTGAAGAACTGGTTGATAGTCTGCTGCGAATCGGAGCGGACCTCAAGCGGAAGTTTTCCTTCGACATGCTGCCGGTGAGTAGTGACTGCGAATTCGGCGTACTCCGTCCCGGAAAGTGGTTTCGACGATGACCGGGGCATCGCCATTAACAATCCAAAGAGCAGGACCAAAGCTGCTGCAGGCACAACGACATGCCATGACAGAACCCTTCGCCAACCAGGCGACCGCCCAGCCTTGGGAAGCGGTCCTTGACCGGCTCTCACCGAAGGCCGCGAGGGGGCGGCAAGTTCCGCCAACATTCGTTCTTCCTGGGGAGTGGCGTCCAGGTCCACAGACGCTGCTGCGCGAAGCAGCGGCCCGCAGTGGTCGCAGAGTGCGGCATGTGCGATTAGCTGCTTTGCCTTCAACTCCGGCCATAGTCCAGCAGCCAATTCATACCAGTCGACATCTTCGTCTCTTGGGCAGCCGGAACTCGGAGGTGCATCTTTGGAAACCACCCGATTTGCGACCGGGTCTACGAGTAGCCAATATTTCGACACCTTGCTACTGCAATCCGCACACAAGTGCACGTGACGCTCTGCCTCTCGGATCTCGTCCGGAGAGAGCTCTTGCAGCCCCCGGCCATTCTCGTAGGGCGAGGGCACGAGCGCGTTGAGCTCTCGGTTATCAACATGTTTATCGAGCGGGCGTCCCAACTTTTAATACTCCCAATGATCCTAATACGAGTTCGCGACGGAATTTGCTTTTGACCCCAATCCCCCGTCATGGACGGAGTCGGAACGACTCCCCGAAGGACCCCTTATGATCTGCTCCCGAATGCCGTGTTTCAGCCGCTCAATGACGCTTCCAACCCCCTTGGGACCCAGTCCGATCGTCGGTAAGGAGGCGATTTCCTTGGTGCTCATTCCTTGTCGAAAGTACAACCAGAAGATGGTGCGGTCACGCTCCTGGTCAGGCCCGGTTAGGCATAGCTTCAGATGCTCATCGATTTCATTCAGGAAAATGCCGAAAGCGATCCTTTCTTCGCTGCCCAGAGCCTCATTTCCTGCCTGAGGGTCAAAATCGCTTGTCGAAAGGTGAGTCTCGCCCCCGCCCGATGATTGACTGCGGCGATGCTTGAAGTGGTCGTGAGTGGCATTGGCCGCGGTTTTCTTCAAATATCCCAAAATCGATTCGGGGTGCTGGATCGCGAAGTCCCGCAGGAGACGACAACCATCTTCCCAGAGTTTGAGATAGGTCACCTGGACCAGGTCTTCAACCAGGGACCGAGAAGGCTCGCCCCACTGTGAGGCCGTACGCATAACGGTGAGGCTTATGGACTTTCCGACACGGGAGACGAATTCCTCCCAGGCATCGTCATCACCGGGTGTGGCGCATAGACAGATGACGTCTTTCAGCGACAATGACGCATACCGTGTCGATGTAAAGCTATTTTTCATTCTGTTCTCTCTGGTGAGAGTCTTTGTCATTTGCCAATGCCACAGTGACCGCGAAGAAACTGAAGCGCGACGCATCTCGATTTGAACACGTCTTGCCTCGTTATGTGGATTGGATGATCGTGAGTACCCTCTGCGTGTAAAAACTCTGTCATCCCAATGTCAATGTATGCGCAACTGGAACCCCTTTCGCCACTTCTTGAGGCATTCGATCGCTTCTGCTAGAGCTTCGGTTAATGGCTGCCGGGGCCCCTTGCGCAGAATAAACTTAGGTCGTTTGACTCAGAGCAGTCCTTAGCGGCCCGTAAGAAAATTGCAGGAAAATTCTAAAGACAGGTATGTGTAGGCAAACAAAGGTGTTGTACCGCTTCCAGGGTGCGCGAGGGATGGAGAAAGCCTGACCGGTAGAAGACGATGCCGACTGCAATATCGTGCGTGACCTGTTTCGAGCTCTTGAAAGAGGGTTGATTTCTGGGGTCTCGCAGACTCTTGTGGCATCCCTCCGCTTCCACTAGAATCTCGCCTATCCGAAAAGAGAAGATTGCCCCACCCTGAAGTTCGGGAGAGCGTGACAAAGCCAGAAGTTCCTACAACAGTTTTCTTACGTTGTGGAAAGACGCCGACCCGACATCCCTATCTTGAAAGAAGTCAAAGCAGAATACGCGAAGCTATAGCTGTGAGATTCAGTTCTGTGGTGAAATCGCCCCGAACAGGCCATGATTTTCCCCACTCGAACCTGCAGTGAAATAGAGAGTGTTGGGGGCTCCTACACCGTCGGAACGGAAGGCCAAGGCCCACAATCCAGGGTTGGTGATGACATTACCCGAAGCATCCTTAAGCTGGCCAAGAAAATTTCCCGTAGCGGGGTCGAAGGCATTGATGGTGCCGTCGCCAAAGTTGCCAATCAGGATGTCGTTACTGAAGCGGCCGAAACTCGCGCTTGCCTGGACGATGCCCCAGGGTGCGTTTAGCGACCCGTTCGAGGCAAACCGCCGGACGAAATTACCTTCCTGGTCGAACACATCGACAATGCCGTTTCCCGCGCCAACCGCGGGGTTATTCCCGGTGGTGTCTTGCACTGCGTAGGTTACAAATACTTGCGTGCCTATCTGCTGAATGTTGAATGGCGCGTAACCTGGCGGCAGAGCCTCATCTTTGAAAGATCCCGGAGTAGCCAGCAGATTGAATCCGACGTCATAAGTCGCGATGAAACCTTGGCTGAAATTGGTGAGCGCAACATACTCGCGGCAGCACTGAGGAGTCAGGATGGCGAGGCCTTTGTACACGGCTCCAGCGGCGGAGTCATCCTGCGCCAACAATGCGCTTGCGGGAAAGTTGCCATTGACGGTTGACCACGTGGAAATTGTGCCGTCTTCGGTCGCAAAGAGAAACTGAGCTGGTGTGCCGCGAACCAGAAAATCATCGGCAATGGGATTAAACACAATGCCTGTCGGCGTGGAAGGCAACGCGCTTCCTGATGGTGTCGGAATGCCCACCGCGGAAGGAATAGCAGGATTCCCCGCAGGGTCGACCACCTTGGTGCTGCCCCGATTGTTAACCGCAATCCAAAAGGACTGGCCGGGCTCGAACGCGATTCCCCACGGATTCACCAGATTGGGATCGTTGTGGGCAGCGGTTCCTGCAGTATCTGAGACCAGATTAGTCTGTCGAAAGCCGCTACTGCTTGAGATCGGCGCTTGCATGTTTCCGCCGCCGCAGCCCAGAAATGCGCCGATCAGGCAGAGAGTCGCGAAGAGTACCGCGAGGTCCCCATTCGCCCGGAAACGTGCCTGCAGCTTCATACTTATTGGACTCTGCAAGGGAACAGACGGTGACAGCCGAATTGCAAGAGAGGACCACGTAGCTGCCGATAAATAAACCTGTGGCATTTGGTTCCTGATTGGAAAAGGAGAACCTCGCCAGGAAAACTGTTAGGGTTTTTGAGAATTCCCTAAGTCATCACACATGTCCCAAAACCAGTCGAGCTAGAGCAGATCGAATGATGCGGGAAAGGCGCGGCGCAACAACGGGGTAGATTGGGACCGCAAGTTGCTCCAATAGGCGTGCAACCGGGCGGCGGCTGAGAAACGCCAGTTCCTGTCAGAGCCACTGTATGCGGACTGCCGGTAGCGTTGTCGGTAACGGAAACATTAGAGCTAAAGTTACCCAGGCCAGTAGGAGCGAACGTCACCGTGATCGTACATGTCGCAGCGACCGCAAGGCTCGACCCACATGTACTGGTTTGGGTAAAAGGGAGGTCGACAGCAGTCCCCGTAATGTGCAGCGCCGCCGAACCGGTGTTGCTCAAAGTGATTGCTTCATCGCTGGCGGTTCCGACTTGCTGGTCGCCGAACGAAATGCTGGAGAGTGACAAGGTGGCTGTAGGTGATCCGCCAAATAAAGAATTGGTTGATGATCCACCGCAGGCGGCCAAGAGAAGCACGCTGCAGACTACGAGTGGGAGATATTTGTTCATAGTTGCTGTGGCATTATGGGCGGTTAGAGACGGCAAGGCAAGCGGGAAGCTCATGGAAACACACAAAACGAGGTAGCACCCAGACTCACGCTTTGGGGGCTGTCGGTTGAGTTATTAGAAACTATGACCTGATCAAAGGATTTTGCAGGACCCATGGATGTTGCAGACAGCGGTGTGTACACAACATCAATGTCGCAGGACTGTCCCGTATCCAACGTGGCACTGCAGTTGTTGGTTTGAGAGAAACCAGCCGTACCATCCTTGAGCGCGATCGTGCCGATGTCAAGTGGTGCGCCGCCCACGTTGGTCACCGTCACCAGGTCACCGTTAATCGTATTCCCCGGCGTATAAGTGCACTCACACCCCGATGGAAAGCCGACATCCTGGCATATAACACCTACGCTAGGCGTGCTGAGCTTAACCACTGGGTTGGGAGAAAGTTGGCACGTCAACACGCCGGAGCCGGTGACTGTGCCTGCCTTGCCGGGAGCGGAACCGACAATGGTTACGGGGCCCCCGACTGTCGCACAGGTCGCAAGACCCGTGGCGGTGTCAACGGTGGCTACGTTCGAATCTGACGAAGACCACTGGACGGCAAAGTTGGGTTGAGTCAGAGGCGCCTGATTGAAGTTGCCCACCGCGGAGAACGCTATCGTGCCATCCGGTGCTACCGCCTGAGCGTTCCCAGGCTGAACGCTAATCGAAACGAGTTGACGCTCCTGGGGGTTGGATGTACCTCCACAGCCTGAAAGCACAGCTGCCCCCATCATGACTATGCTCAACGTCCAGAGGCGCTCGATCTCCATTTGTGGGCCCTTTGAACGGGCCGCAACGCATGCGGTCAGATTTGGCTTCATCTTCCCTCCCCGTCTCCTCGCATCAAATTCCGTCAGTGAATGACGAATAGGTCCGCTTCGTTCACCTCAAACTGGAATCTTGTGTTCTGTCCCTCAGGTCCAAACTCTTTCTAAGCGGAACTTGGAGTTACTTCGATCACACTTTGCACTCTACTTCGGAAGAATGACTGCCGCATCACGAAATAGAGTGGTTTTCACGTACCCCACTAGTGCGCGGCAAAGTACCCGAATAGTGCTGCCCTAGCTCCAAACTACTGTCACATCGTCTTCAACCCTCGACAGAGTTGGACGAGCATATAGGTATCTGGCAGCCGTCACATAGTAAAAATCCGACAAAAGAGAGGTTATTCCACAGGAGATACCAGCGCCGACGGTCGGACGTCGCCCATTTGCAGTAGGAGCTGGGTGGGAGTATTGCGTCCCAAGCGCTGGAAGTCGTGAACCATGTGCATCTGGTCGTAGTATCCGAACGAATGCGCTATGTCCAGCCACGTCCTTGCTGGGCTGGCAAGTTTGGCGTCCATGGCTGACTGAAACCGCGCGATGCGGGCAAACACTTTCGGTGGCATTCCGACATCAGCTTGGAAGAGTCGCTCAAAATGGCGCAGGCTGAGCGAGTTCTGTAGGCTCAGCCTCGGAATACTGACGGCCCCGTGTTTTGTGAAAAGATAGCTGGCAGCGGCATGTACCCGGTTATAACGCACGGCGTTCGGTAACTGTTTCATCAAGAATTCTTCGACCAAGTCAACGCGTCGCTGAAAAGAATCCTCTTCACCCATTCGATTCCACAGCTCTCTGATAGAGCGCCCGTGAAAGAGAAGGGCATCGTCGAAGTTGTTCGTTGTTTCCTTTATAGGAACGTTGAAGAGCTGAGACCAGCCAGCAGGCCAAAAGAAAATGGCGAAAGATTCAACCCCTGCGCGAAGACCAAGGCTGCCCGAATAGCCGGTTTGCGCTCCGCCAACCAGTATTCTCTGCGACACATCTCTATCTCGATGGCGAATGGTCGGCAAAACGCCAAGTTCGATGTTTATCATTTGTTCAAGCTGTGCCGGAACAATTTCGGTCCACGGAGACTCAGTGGAGCCGACCGTCCGCTGTGCGTAAGCCCGCACAAAGGGAGCAAGCTGTGGGCGAGGACGAGCGCTTTGCACCAATGGCATAGTTACCTCATGCCGTGCCCAGTGGTCCGAATGCCGCTGGGAGGAGCGTGAAGCATTTTATACCGGTAGTTTCTGTTACACAAACCAGATTTCTTTCAACTTCTCTTCAGTCTAAGCGGAAGACGTGCAGTGGCAGCGCGCTTAAATATCGCCCTTCGAATTGGTTGGAAGGGTGAATGAGAATACGGATCCTCGTCCCAGCTGACTGGTAACTCCGATACTGCCGCCGTGTGATTCCACCACCGCTTTGGCAATGGCCAGACCCATTCCGGTGCCTTGGACCGAATAGCGCTTGTCCTTTCCGCGATAGAACTTATCAAAGATCAGCGATTGCTCCAGTTCGTCAATTCCGGGTCCGCGATCGGCGATGCTGACGATAACCTGATCGGCCTTCTGTTCTGCTGAGATATGAATCGGAGATTCTGGCGGCGAATACTTTGCGGCGTTCTCCAATAATTGTGAGATCACATTCGTGATGAGTTCGAGGTCGAATTCGATGGACGGAAGGCCGTCTGCGATCTCTAGTTTGACTGAGTGCGCGCCAATCACCTTCCTTCCCGCTTCCACAGCTTGCTCGATGGCCTCGCTGATACGGTGGGGCTTGCGAGTGAGTTCCACCTGGTTCGATTCCAGCCGCGCCATCTGTGTGGCTTCTTCAACCAGATGGTTCATGCGGTCGGACTCTTCGTTGATGACAGTCAGTAGCTCGTTTTGCTGAGGTCCGTCGAGGGTTCCGGTCAGAAGGCTTGTCACTGAGGCTTTGATCGCGGTCAGCGGAGTACGAAACTCATGCGCGATGGAATCCAGGATGGCAGAATGCAGCTTTTCATGCTCGCGCGAGGCTTCGGCTTTGCCTACGTTTTCAATAGCGCGGGTGCGCTCAATCGCAATGGCAACTAAGGTGGAAAGGGCATCGAGACTTTCCTGCGAGAGAGTTCCCCCGGAAATTCCAATCGAGCCTACGCTTCTCACTCCCAAGCGGAGTGGCACGAAAGCCAGCGCATTTTCAGAGTCAACCAGCGGTTCGCCACGCGCAGCCACCAATTGCAGCCGTTCGGTGTCAATTTCGCGAGCCTGCGAACTGGAGCGGTAAGCGTCCGGCCGATCTGATACGTAGATTGCCGCGCCTCCGACTTCAAAAACTTCGGCGATATGACCGGGCACCAGATTCAGCAATTCCGGAACGCTTTCAATGGTGAGCAATCGCTGGCTGAAGGAGTACAACCGCTCTATCTCTGTGCGGCGCTCGGTTGCTCTCACTGTTTCTCGCCGCGCTCGTTCGGAAAGTTCTCCGGCAATCATCGCCGTCAGCAGAAAGGCCAGCAACGCAACCCAGTTTTGCGGGTCTGCTATGGTGAAAGTGCCAAACGGAGGAAGAAAGTAGAAATTGAAAGCGAGGGTAGAAAGTACCGCCAGGAACACTGCGTACCAAAAGCCCCAGTTGGCAGAAACCAGCAGCACCGCAATCAGGAACGTCAACGCGACTGTGGTTGCATTCGCATGGATGCCGCGCTTGTAGAACAGCACGACAGCGGCAACAATACCAATGCAGGCGATAGTCTTAGGGCCAACTCTCAGTAGCCTTTTCACGCGCCTGATTGTATCTCGTCAAATATCAATGGTGTGCCCTTTCTCGACAAACCCTGGAAGTCAGATGACAATGGATTCGTGCAAAAGCGTCCCGAACAATGGCTGGAGGAAGTTGCCCCGGAGAAGAAGCAGGGCATTTTCAAGCTGTTCCTCGGATATGCGCCAGGCGTGGGAAAAACCTACAGCATGTTGAGCGAGGGCATTCGACGCTACAGTCGTGGCGAAGATGTTGTTATCGGAGTTGTAGAAACCCATGGGCGCAAGGGCGTTGCCGATCTGGTTGCGAAACTGGAGACAGTTCCGCGCAAGCAGATCGAATACAAAGGGACTGTTTTTAGCGAGATGGACGTGGACGCGATTCTCGCGCGAAAGCCCGCTGTGGTCGTGGTGGATGAACTGGCGCACACCAATATTGAAGGTAGCAAGAATTTCAAACGCTATCAGGACGTGATGGAGTTGCTGGACGCAAAAATCGATGTGCTCTCAACCGTTAATGTGCAGCACATCGAGAGCCTCAATCCACTGGTCGAGCGAATCACCGGCGTGCATGTTCGCGAGTCAGTGCCCGACTGGGTGATTCATCGTGCAGAAGAAATCGTTATGTCGGACCTTACGCCGGAGGCTCTGCAAACCCGAATGCGCCGCGGAGATATTTATCCACTGGACAGGGCGGAGCGGGCGCTCGGGAACTTCTTTCGTCGTGGAAACCTGATTGCCCTTCGTGAATTGGCTCTGCGGCAGGTAGCCCAGGTTGTTGATAAGAGCCTGGAGGCACATTGGGTCCGCGAGGGCCTGGAGGCAACCGTCGCTGTTCGCGAGAAGATTGCGGTGTGTATCAGTTCTAACCCGGTGGCGCAATACCTGATCGCGCGTGGCGGACGGATGGCACACGCTATTGATGCTGAGTTCTATGTTGTATACGTCGAATCACCGGATGATGCAGACGGAGATAACTGGCGTACATTGCAAGAGAATATACGTTTTGCCGAGAACCTGGGGGCGACGGTAGTTCGATTGTCCCGAGGAAATATTGCCGAGAGAGTTGCTGATTTTGTTCGCGAGAAGCACATTACGCAAGTCCTTTTCGGGCGGTCGGCACAAGAAGGCTGGCGCAAATATCTCTACCTCACGGTGATTCAGAAATTCCTGCGTCGCGCCCCTCCAATTGATGTCCACATCGTTACCCAAGAGGCAAAATGAGGGCGGGGGACCATCGCCGCATTCTCATTGTGGATGATGAGCCGCAAATCACGCGGGTGCTGCGGACTTCGCTGGACGCTCATGGCTACGACTTGCGTGTCGCCAACGATGGACAGACTGCATTGCAGATCGCCGCCGACTGGCCGCCCGACCTTATGATCACTGACCTTTCAATGCCCGTTATGGACGGACTTGAGCTGTGTCGTCGCTTTCGGGTGCGATCGCAGGCGCCAATTATTGTGCTTTCGGTGAAAGGCGAGGAACGCACCAAAGTGCAGGCGCTTGATGCCGGCGCCGATGACTACGTAACCAAGCCATTCGGCATCAGCGAATTGCTTGCGCGAGTCCGTGCAAACCTGCGGCGTGCTCCCCAGGACGAAAGCGCTGGCGGCGTGATCGAGGAGGGAGATTTTCGTGTCGACCTCGATGCTCATGTCGTTCTTGTGCGCAACCGCGAAGTGAAGCTCACCCCCAAAGAGTTTGAGCTGCTTGTCTATCTTGCGCGGCACTCACATAAAGTCGTCACCCATCGCAAGCTGCTCGCGGCGGTGTGGAGCGCGAACAGCACCGAACAGCCCGAATATTTGCGCGTCTTCATTGGGCAACTGCGAAAAAAGATCGAAACCGACGCCGCCTCACCTTCATACATCCTCACCGAACCCTGGGTGGGCTACCGCTTTGAACCAGATGGCGTTAGTTCCCATTAGAAACATCGGCGTGTCCCCTCCAAGAGTCCTCCTCATCAGCTTTACGTTTTCTTTACGAACCTTTTAGCCCGTCTTTATGCCCACGCTGATGAAATAAATATTGAGTTCGCTGCTGAGGAGGACGAGATATGCAGGACATCATTTGGGTAGCAGTGACGATAGCCTTCTTCGCACTGTCGATAGCCTATGTGAAATTTTGCGACTGGGTGAAGTGAGGCACAACAGAACATGACCCTCGAATCTCTGATCATGCTTGTCGTGAGCGTCGCAACCGGCGTTTATCTCTTGTACGCGCTTCTGCGTCCGGAGAAGTTTTGAAATGACATTAAACGGATGGCTCCAAATCGCAGTCTTCTTCCTTCTGGTACTCGCTATCACTAAGCCGCTCGGAATCTTCATGGCGAAGGTCTTCAACCGCGAGCGCACCTTCCTGGATCCCGTATTGCGCCCGCTCGAACGGCTCATTTACCGGCTGACCAGGGTCAATGAAGAAACCGAAATGCCCTGGACGGAGTACGCAATTGCCATGCTGCTGTTCAGCACGGTATCCATGCTGCTGCTGTACTTGATGCAGCGGGTGCAGGGATTCTTACCGTTTAATCCTCAGAAGCTTGGCGCTGTTAGCCCGGCCCACGTCGCTTTTAATACGGCGGCGTCGTTTACCACCAATACAAATTGGCAAGCCTACTCGGGCGAAACCACCATGAGTTATTTCACTCAGATGGCTGGCCTGGCTTTTCACAACTTCGTCTCGGCGGCGGTTGGCATCGCGCTTGCCATCGCGCTGGTCCGCGGCATTGCCCGTCGCGAAAAGGAAACTATCGGCAATTTTTGGGTTGACCTCGTCCGTTGTTGCCTGTGGGTATTGCTGCCGTTTTGCGTCGTCGGATCTTTGGTTTTGGTTTCTCAGGGCGTGGTGCAGAACCTGAAAGCTTACGACACGGTGAAGATTCTCGAGCCGCAGCAGGTGCCTAAAGTCGATGCCAATGGAAAACCTGTCATCGGCCCGGACGGCAAACCGGCCACCGATACCGTCACCACTCAAACTATTGCGCAGGGCCCGGTGGCTTCGCAGGAAATCATTAAGGAGTTTGGCACCAATGGCGGTGGATTTTTTAATGCCAACAGCGCACATCCGTTTGAGAACCCGACGCCGCTTACCAATCTGATTGAACTGGTGGCAATCTTCGCCATAGGAAGTGGATTGACCTACACCCTGGGGCGAATGACCGGTTCTCAAGCCCACGGGTGGGCTGTTTGGGGAGCTATGGCGGTGCTTTTTTTTGCAGGGGTCATCACCGCCTATTGGGCTGAGTCTCGCGGCAATCCGCTGCTGGCAGGCGTGGATCAACATGTGAGCGCGCTTCAATCCGGCGGAAATATGGAAGGTAAAGAAGTCCGCTACGGAATTGCCAATTCAACTCTCTGGGCCACGGTCACCACTGATACTAGCTGCGGAGCGGTAAACAGCTGGCATGATTCCTACACTCCGCTTGGGGGTATGGTCCCGCTGGCCAACATCATGCTCAGCGAGACAGTGTTTGGCGGCGTCGGTTCGGGATTGTATGGAGTTGTCATTTATGTGGTCCTTGCAGTTTTCATTGCCGGACTGATGGTCGGCCGCACGCCCGAATATTTGGGCAAGAAAATCGAAGCCTATGACGTGAAGATGGCGATGCTGACTACGCTCATTTTCCCGCTGGTAATTTTGGGCTTCAGCGCTATCTCCGTGGTGAAGGGTTACGGGACTTCCAGCATCCTGAATCCCGGCCCGCATGGTTTTTCAGAAATTCTCTATGCCTTCACCGAAGGGGCCGGCAACAATGGCTCTGCCTTCGGCGGCCTGACCGCGAACACGATGTGGTATGACACGACAATCGGCTTGACCACACTAGTCGGCCGCTTCTTGATGATCATCCCCATGCTGGCGATCGCCGGAAATCTGGCGAAGAAAAAATATGTTCCGCCATCGCTCGGCACGTTTCCGGTAACCACGCCGTTGTTCTCGTTCCTGCTGATCAGCGTGATCCTGATTGTTGGCGCGCTCACGTTCTTCCCTGCGTTGAGCCTCGGGCCGATTCTGGAGCACTTGCTCATGGGTGTAGGCAAGACGTTCTGATAAGGAGTATGGATTGATGCATGACTCTTCTTTCGGCGTTCGGCCTGTTCGCGGTAACAGCGATGTTGGTCACTTACACATTCGAAGACCGGAGCACGTGGTTCGTGTTGGCCTTTGCCTTCTCCTGTGCCCTGGGTTCTGTCTATGGCTTTCTCCAGGGAGCATGGCCGTTTGGCCTGGTTGAGGCCATTTGGTCGGGCATTGCAGTCCGGCGCTGGTGGTTAAAAAGGCTGGCAGAGGAATAGCAGCCTGCACGCAGCGTACAGCGGTTCAGCTGAAAGCTGATGGCCGAGGGCTAATAGGTAATTTATGGCAATGAGACAAAAAGCAGTCTGGGAATGGAAGATCGTCGGGCAGGCGGTCTGGGACTCATTCGTAAAGCTGAACCCACGCAAGATGATGGGCAATCCAGTCATGTTTGTGGTGGAGATAGGCAGCGTGATCACCGCCGCTCTGCTGTTCAAGGGCGGAGCGGATTTTAAGTTCAATTTGCAGATCACGCTGTGGCTTTGGTTCACCGTCCTGTTCGCCAACTTCGCAGAAGCCATGGCGGAAGGGCGCGGGAAAGCCCAGGCTGACACCCTTCGCAAAGCACGATCTGAAACTCTGGCGCACAGAATTCTTAGCAGTGGCGCTACCGAACAAGTTCCCAGCTCGAAGCTGCGTACAGGCGATTTTGTTCTCGTATCCGCAGGTGAGCTGATTCCTTCCGACGGCGAAATCATCGCGGGCGTCGCTTCCGTCGATGAATCGGCGATTACCGGCGAGTCTGCGCCAGTAATTCGCGAAGCCGGTGGCGACCGATCAGCCGTGACCGGCGGCACCCGAGTGCTTTCCGATCAGATCAAAGTAAAGATCACCTCGAATCCGGGCGAGACTTTCCTGGATCGCATGATCGCATTGGTCGAAGGAGCCGAGCGGCAAAAAACTCCCAACGAAATTGCGCTGAACATCCTGCTTGCAGGTCTCACCATCATTTTCTTGCTTGCCGTGGTTACCTTACAGCCGTTCGCCATTTACTCGGGATCGCCTCAAACTGGGTTTGTCCTTGTATCTCTGCTGGTCTGCTTGATTCCCACCACCATCGGCGGACTGCTCTCCGCCATCGGCATTGCGGGCATGGATCGTCTGATTCAGCACAACGTCCTTGCCATGTCAGGACGCGCCGTCGAAGCCGCTGGTGACGTGAACACTTTGCTGCTGGATAAAACCGGAACGATCACTCTGGGAAATCGTCAGGCATCACGTTTCGTCGCAGCGCCAGGAGTCACCGAGCAGGAGTTGGCGGATGCTGCGCAGCTCTCGTCACTTGCCGATGAAACTCCCGAAGGCCGATCAATCGTTGTTCTGGCAAAAGAGAAATACGGACTGCGTGGGCGCGAACTTGGTTCCCGCGAAGCCGTCTTCGTTCCTTTCTCAGCGCAAACCCGCATGTCAGGGGTTGACCTCAACGGTTTCGAGATCCGCAAAGGAGCAGCCGATTCGATTGCAGCCTATGTCTCGAGAAATGGCGGCACCATGCCGCAAGCGGTGAGAAGCACGGTTGAGGAAATCGCTCGCTCTGGCGGCACACCCCTGGTTGTCGCGGAGAAAGGGCGCGGCGCGATGGGCGTCATCGAGCTGAAAGACATAGTTAAAGGCGGGATTCGTGAGCGATTCAGCCAGCTCCGCGCCATGGGGATCCGTACCGTGATGATCACCGGCGACAATCCGCTTACTGCCGCAGCCATCGCCCGAGAGGCCGGAGTAGATGATTTCCTGGCGCAGGCCACTCCAAAAGACAAGATGGATCTGATCCGACGCGAGCAAACCGACGGCAAGCTGGTGGCGATGACCGGCGATGGCACCAACGACGCGCCCGCGCTGGCTCAGGCCGATGTTGGCGTGGCCATGAACACCGGCACACAAGCGGCCAAGGAAGCGGGAAACATGGTCGATCTCGATTCCAATCCCACCAAGCTGATCGAAGTGGTTGAAATTGGTAAGCAACTCTTGATGACCCGCGGCGCACTGACGACTTTCTCCATCGCCAACGATGTTGCCAAATATTTTGCAATTATTCCCGCCATGTTTGCGGGAACGTTTCCAGTTTTGAACTCACTCAACATCATGCGCTTGAAGACCCCGGAATCGGCGATCTTGTCAGCTGTGATTTTCAATGCGGTCATCATTATCGCGTTGGTTCCGCTCGCTCTGCGTGGGGTGAAGTATCGCGCCCTGGGTGCTGCCGCGCTATTGCGGGACAACCTGGTGATTTATGGACTGGGCGGAGTCATCATTCCGTTTGTCGGAATAAAGCTGATCGACATGCTAATCACCCGAATCGGACTGGCGTAGGAGTCATATGAAACGCAGCTTCATCACCGCCGTGCTCATGACAATTGTGACCACCGTCCTGCTCGGCATCGTCTACCCCTTAGTTGTGACCGCATTGGCCCAGGTTTTCTTTCATGGCAAAGCTAACGGGCAATTGATCGAGAAGAACGGCGACACAATCGGCTCGCGGATAATCGGACAAAGCTTTACTTCGGACCGCTATTTTCACTCGCGGCCTTCAGCCGCAGGCAACGGTTACGACGCGGCGAACTCCGGCGGAACGAATTTCGGCCCGACCAACCAGAAATTGATTGATCGCGTGAAGGGCGATGTCGCCACCTTAAAAGCCGAGAACCCGAATCAACCCATACCGGCTGACCTCGTTACCACTTCAGCCTCAGGTCTCGATCCTGACATTACGCCCGCGGCAGCTCTCTTTCAGGTCCCGCGCATTGCCCGTGTGCGCGGGCTCAGCGAAGACCGAGTCCGGGTGCTGGTTGAGCATGACATTCAGGGACGGGAGCTTGGTTTTCTCGGCGAACCGCGCGTGAACGTACTGCAGTTGAACCTCGACTTGGACGAAACATCCACGAAATAAGGCATTTCCTTCGTGGTTTACAAGCGATTTCTACCACTAAGGTCACGAAGCTACACGAAGGAAAGCTAAAGCAGTAGCTCGCCACAAACGAAATAACTAATTAGCGAGCGGATGGTCTAAGCATGTTTCATGATGGCCCCAAGACAATGACTATGAGATTGAATCGTTTCAAGAATTTCTTGCTGATCTTTTTTTCCTTTGGATTGGTATCGGTTTGCTACGCGCAGAATGCGCCCGCCCCGCAGACGCCGGACCAGCAAAGCGCAGCCCAAGCCACCGCTCCTCCAAGTCCGCTGACCACTCCTGCGATTACCGGCCCGTTGCAAGCCGCGCCCCCAATCGTGTTTGATGGCGGACCGTTAGGCAAGCTCGACTTGAATGGGGTCGTCAGCGGGATGGGGTTATGGCAAGGTAATCACATTTCCGGCGACGACGTGGGGCAGGCGGCCCTGAGCAACGGACAGGTTTTTATCCAGAAGACCACCGGCTGGTGGCAGTTTTACGTGCAGGCCGGTGCGTACAACATTTTGGCCCTGGGAACGCCGTTTCTCCCCACAGATAAGGCGCTGACCGATTTTTACGGCCCGGTGCCGGTCGCCTACGCGAAGCTGGTGCCGGAAAAAAACACCTCCATTGAAATCGGCGCGCTGCCTACCCTGATGGGAGCTGAATACACGTTCGACTTCGAGAACATGAACATTGAGCGTGGACTGCTGTGGAACCAGGAGAACGCGGTGAATCGCGGAATCCAGTTGAACCAGACCATGGGGAAATTCACCGCTTCGATCAGTTGGAACGACGGCTACTATTCCAATCGCTATTCGTGGCTCAGCGGTTCGTTGACCTATACGAAGGGGCCGCACAGTTTATCGTTCGTTGGCATGGGAAACCTCGGGGAGACAAGGCGTCAGACCCTCGCAACCCCGGTGCAAAACAATGGCACTATGTATGCCCTCATATACACGTACACGAAAGGTAGTTGGATCGTTCAGCCCTACTACCAATACAGCAGCGTGCCAACCAATCTGAACGTCGGCGTAGTGCACGGAGCATCAACCAACGGCGGCGCGGTCCTAGTGAGTCGCGCCTTCAAACACGGGTTTTCGCTCGCGG
>Ga0075425_100000881_pt1 | contig 28861 bp, 26 predicted proteins | sample SoiMethybrSBSTD4_FD_75300 | JGI IMG/M metagenome (GOLD analysis project Ga0075425, IMG submission 75300) | Bulk soil microbial communities from a Populus tree surrounding site in Tennessee, USA - Soil MetaG P. TD hybrid SBSTD4 | ecosystem: Environmental > Terrestrial > Soil > Tree plantation...
CTTATGCCGTGTACGATCGAATTTCCGTGCGCCACCGACCCTCGCCCGGACCGCTCGGCAAGGCGCAGGGCGGCGGCATCGGGGATGCCATTGCCGTCGGGCTCGGTCTGATCCTCTACGCCCTCATGATCGTGTGGGGTCACGCCAAGCTGATCGGTGTGCCGCTGTTGGCATGAACGGTCGGCTCGTCTCCATCGCAAGGTGCGGCAAATGGCGCGTCGATGGAGAAGCTGGACAGGCGCTCATTGCAACCGACGTGGAGATCGGAGCCGACAAGGGTGTCAAGTCTCCACCCGTCCATTCGTGCGGCGAGCGCGAGCGTTACGTGCTGCCGGCGCGGGCAGGCGTCCCTAAATTTGACGCCGCGGTTGACGCGGCACCTCCGCGGGGGTGATGCAAAATTGGGGATCTCGTGGGGCTGCTGGTGGCCTCCACGAGGTCTGCCGAGGCTGCCGCCCTAGGCCGCTTGGGCTTCGCCCACCCGCTCGGTTTGCGCCACTCGGTCTGGTATGTGCAGGAAGAAGGCGCACACCAGGGCGGCGATCAGGCTCAACAACGCCAGTCCGTAGAGCCCACCCGCAAAGCTGCCTGTTACATCCTTCATGTAGCCCACGTAATAGGGACCCACCGTTCCTCCGAGATTGCCGATCGAGTTGATCCAGGCGAACCCGGCGCCCGCGAGCGCCGTGCCGCTCAAAAACATCGGCGGCATCGCAAAGAACGGCCCCTTGGAGCCATAAAAGCCGACCGCGGCGAGCGACATACCGACCAATGCCCACCACGTGCCCATCGTATAGCCGGCGAGCACCAAGCCGCCGGTCGAGAGCACGCAGGCCACAAGCAAGTTCCAGCGCCGCTCGTTCATCGCATCGGACACGCGGCCCCAGGCCACCATGCCAATGCCGCCGCAGATGTAGGGGATCATGGTGAGCCAGCCCACTTGCATGTTGGTGAATTCGCCCAGTGATTTGATGATCTGCGGAATGAAGTAGAGCATGCCGAGGCTCGCCGTGACGATCCCGAAGTAGTTCACTGCCAGCAGCAGCACCTTCGCGTTGATCATCGCCTTCCACAGATTGCGATCGGCAATCCGCCCCCACACCAACAGACCGATAGTGCCGAAAATGTAGGGAATGAGGACCACCAGGACGGGCGGCGCATTGCCGAATTGGGCTTTCATCCACGCCGTGATTTGCGGCGTGTAATAAAGCAGCCCGAGGCTTGCCAGGGTGATGATGACGTACATCAGCGTCAGGATGAACACCCGCGGAGCCCCGAACTTCTTTGCTTCGCTCGGCGGCCGCTCTGAGGCGATCTTGGCGATGATCCAGTCCTTCTCCTCGGGCGCCAGAAACTTGGCCTGTTCCGGCCGATCCGTCAGCACGAGCAGCGTCAGCAGCCCGATGAAGACGGTGGGAACTGCTTCCGCCAGGTACATGATCTGCCAGCCCTTGAGTCCCATTAGGCCATCAAGACCGAGCAACCCCGTCGAGATCGGTGCGCCGAGCGCGACGGCAATCGGCAGGCCCACCAGGAACCCCGAAACGATCCGGGCGTGATGTCTGCGCGGGAACCAGTACGTGAAATAGAGCAGCATCCCCGGAAAGAAGCCTGCCTCGGCCACGCCCAAGAGAAAGCGCACGATGGAGAAGCTCGTGGTATCGTAGACGAACGCCATCATGCCGGCGAATATCCCCCATGTGATCATGATGCGCGCAATCCAGATCCGCGCGCCCACTTTCTCCATGATGACGTTGCTCGGCACCTCGAAGATGAAATAGCCAAGGAAGAAAGTGCCGAGTGCGAAGCCAAAGTCGGTCGCACTGAGGTTGAGATCCGCGCGCATCGTGAGCCCCGCGAAGCTCACGTTGATGCGGTCGATGTAGGCCAAGATGTAGGAGAGGACCGCGAAGGGCAGAAGCCGCAAATAGATCTTGCGCATGGCCGATTTTTCAACTGCCGCTTCCATGGAACCTCCCGATTTCTGTATGGGCGAGCGATCCTTACCCTGTGCCCGCCTCCGTCGCGCTCGCGCACCATCGACGACGCCGCTCAATGCTAGCGGCCGCCGCAGCTTGCCGAAAGTGCGGGTGGACCTCAGTTTTCGAGATGCTGGGTTGCAAAGGTGGCAACGGGTTGGCCCAATGCGCACGAGAAAGCGCACAGTCGCGCCGGCTCCCTGCCAAGCCATGCAAGGGCACCCGTCCCCAAGGCGGGGCCAGCACAACCCGCCCACTTGGCTCGGGACCTTCCCATCAAGCCCTCAGCGCCATTGATTGGGCAGCTTCGACGGAGCCCCTAATGCTCCTGGCGCAGCACCTCGCGCAGTGTGGCGCCGGCATATTCGCTGCGCACCCGTCCCCGCCTCTGCAATTCTGGCACGACATGGTCCACGAACGCCTCGATGGCGCCGGGGCAGTAGATGGGTGAGAGCACGAACCCGTCTCCCCCGACCGCATCGATGAAGGCCTCCATCTGGTCGGCGATGCTGCAAGCTGTGCCCACAAACTGCGGCAGGCCCACGCTCTGTCCGTGGCGCTGGCCCACCTCGCCGAGCGTCATCGGCGTGCCGTCCGCTCGGCGATAGCGCGTCTTAAGACGCTGGAGCTCGGGCTCGACGCGCTCCACCATCAGCGCGTCGGCCGGCAAGCGTGACAGGTCGAAGTCGAGATGGGCGGCGAGGATCGCCATACCGCCCTCCGCCGGCACCAGCCCATTGTGCTCCTCCTGCAGCGCGCGCGCCTCCTCCTCGGTCGCGGCCAGAATCGGCTGCAGGCCGAACAGGATCTTGCAATGCTCGGGATCCCGACCGAGTTGCGCCATACGGCCCTTGATGTCCGCAAAATAGGCCGCTGCATCCTGCACCCGCGGCTGGATGGCGAAGATGGCGTCGGCATAGCGGGCGGCGAAGTCCCGCCCCTTGCCCGAGGCGCCTGCCTGCAGGATCGCGGGCCCGTTCTGTGGAGAGGCCACCACGTTGAGCGGCCCGCGCGACCTGAAGAAGCGCCCGACATGCTCGATGCGATGCACTTTGCTCGCATCGGCGAACATTGGCCGTTCGCGGTCCATGATGACGGCGTCCGGTTCCCAGCTCGACCACAGCTTGCGGCAAACCTCCATATACTCATGCGCGCGGTCATAGCGCGTATCGCCGTCCAGGCGATCGGCACCGAAATTGGCGTCGAGGTTCCGGTTAATCGAGGTGACCACGTTCCAGCCCGCCCGACCGCCGGTCAGGTGATCAATGGTGGCCCACAGGCGCGCGGCATAGAAGGGATGGCTGTGGCTGGTTGAATAGGTTGCCGCCAAACCGATGTGCCGCGTGACCGCTCCCATGTAAGAAAGCAGTGGAATTGGATCGTGCTCGGGTGCCTGCACCGCGTAGCGCAACGAGGGCTCCAGGGAGGAGCGATAGGTATCGGAGATGTAGTTGAGGTCGGCGAAGAAGACCATGTCGAAGCGACCGCGCTCACACACGCGGGCAATGTGCTGATAGAGCTCGGGTCGGTTCCAGGCGTATTGCCCATGGTCCGTGCGCGGGTGGCGCCACATGGCCAGACTGTGATAAGTCGGCCCATGCACCAGAAACTGGGCAAGGTGGATCTTTCTCTTGCGCGTGTTCCCCATGAGGATGGATGCTCGGCCCGGCGGGTGGAGCCCCCTGCCCAAACCCCTACCCGAATTCTCATCTCAAGTGTTGGGCGCTCGCCCGAGATCTGTCCAGTGTCATACCGCCAGCGCCCCGAAGTCTATGCCATCGGCGAGAATGCCACCAACGCGTGGCAAACAAGCGGGCTCACCTCCGGCACGCCGTGATCGCCTGCGGCGGGAAACGCCTGTAGGGTGACGGCCGCATGCGCTCACACTCGGCAGGGACGGCACTGTTGGCGGCGCTGGCTGCCTGCGTGGCGGCCACAGGCTGCACCAACAATCCATATCCCCAGACCGACCGTGACAAGAAAGTGCTCTACTCCTCCTTCTACGAAGCGCCCAAGACATTGGATCCGGCGGTGGCCTACACCACCGCCGAGCACGTCATCACCGGCAACGTCTACGACACGCTGCTTGAATATCACTACTTGGCGCGCCCCTATCGGCTGATCCCGGGTTTGGCCGTCTCGGTGCCGAAGGCGCAGGATCTACCAGACGGCAAGCAGTCCTACCGCTTTCAACTTCGCCCGGGCGTGCTATTCCACGCCGACCCCTGTTTCCCACCGGACGCGGCAGGCCGGCGCACGCGCGAGGTCACGGCCGCGGATCTTGCCTTCGCGCTGGCGCGCATCGCCGATCCAGCCGTCAACAGCCCGGTGATCGGCAGCTTCGCCCAGATTGCAGGGTTTGGCGATTTCAGCAAGCAGCTGGTCGAACTGCGCCGCTCCGACAAGGCATTCGCCGCTCTTCCCGTCCACGAACAGTACGCGAAGGTCGGCGGCATTGCCGGCGTCCTTGCGCACGGCAGCCATGAGCTCGAGATCGTGCTGTCCCAAGCCAACGCGCAGATCCTCTACTGGTTTGCCATGCCCTTCACGACGCCAGTCGCCTGGGAGGCGGTGGCAGCCTATGACGGCAAAGATGGCCGTGACAGCTTTGCAGATCATGCCGTTGGCACCGGTCCCTTCCGTCTTGCACTTTACGAGAAGCAGTATCGCTTCAGCCTTGCGCGCAATGAGCTTTGGTACGGCACCTTGACCGCAAATAGCGACGCACCCGGCGCCGTCTTTCCGAGCAAGATCGACGCCAAGGACGTCGCCGAGGGCCGTATCGATCCCGCCTACGCCGGCCGGCACCTGCCCTTTGTCGATCGTGTCACCTTCCACCGCGAGCGCGAAGGCATTCCGCAGTTTAACAAGCTCCTCGAGGGCTATTATGATGACGGCGGCATCATCAAGGAGAGCTTCGACGCGGTGATCCAAAGCGGCCGGCTGTCACCCGCCATGCAGGCGCGCGGCATGCGCCTCGACGTCACCGTCGAGCCCTCCATCTTCTACGTCGGCTTCAACATGGAGGACCCCGTCGTCGGCACGCCGGCGGGCGAGCGCGGCCGCCGGCTGCGGCAAGCCATGAGCGTGGCCGTCGATAGCCGGCAGTATCTGGAGCTTTTCCTAAACGGCCGCGGTCTGCCGGCGCAGACCCTCCTGCCGCCCGAGATCTTTGGCTTCGACGGCAGCTATAAGAACCCGTTTCGCCAGTACGACGTGGAGCGCGCACGCCAGCTTCTTGCCGACGCCGGCTACAAAAACGGCATCGACCCCACCACTGGCAACCGCCTGAAGCTAAGCTTCGACACATCGGCCACCACGGCGGCAGCAAATTTACAGTTTGAATACTTGGCCAATTCCTGGCGCCAGATCGGCCTCGACGTCGAGATCAACGCCACCACTTACAATCAATTCCAGGACAAAGTGCGCCGCGGAGCCTATCAGATCTTCAGCTGGGGCTGGCTTGCCGATTTTCCTGACCCGGAGAACTTTTTCTTTCTGCTGGCGTGTGAGAACGCGCGATCCAAGAGCGGTGGACCCAACACGGCAGGCTTCTGCAACGCACAGTTCGACAGTCTCTATCATCAGATGAAATATCTGCCCAACGATGCGCACCGTGCCGATCTCATTCGACAAATGTTGGTGATCCTGGAACGCGAACGGCCCTGGATCGAGCTCTATCACCTGGAGGAATTCGTGCTGAGCCATGCCTGGCTCGTCAACTCCAAACCGATGGGTATCTCCTACCCGGCCTACAAATACAAGGACGTGCGGCCCGAGCTTAGAGCGCGTCTGCAGACCGAATGGAACGCGCCGCTGCGCTGGCCGCTCTATCTCATCTTGTGCGCGATCGTCGTCCTGACGGTGCCAGCCGTGCGCACTTACTACCGGGAGCGTCTCTGATGGCCGCCTTTTTCCTGCGCCGGATCGGCTATGGTGCAATCACGCTGCTCGGTGTCCTGCTTTTGCTATTTGTGCTGTTCTTCGCCGTGACCGATCCCGACGACATCGCCCGCAAAGCCGTGGGCGAGCGGGCGCGGCCTGAAGTCTACGCCCAGTGGAAGACGAACCACGGCTACGACAAGCCGCTCATCATCAACACTGGGGCCAGCGGGGCCAGCCGCTTCACCGATACCCTGCTCGCCGAGCACTATCGCCGCATGCTCACCTTCGATTTCGGCCGTAGCGACGCCGATGACAGTCCCATCTCCCGGCGTCTTCGCGAGGGCGCTCTACCCAGCCTCGGCATTACCGTGCCGCTATTTGTGATGGGTCTCGTGGTGAGCGTGGCCGTGGCACTGTTCGTCGCCTTCTTTCGCGAAACCTACATCGATCGCGTCGTGCTCGTCGTGTGCATGCTGACGATGAGCGTCGCCGGCCTCCTCTATATCATTGCCGGGCAGTACCTCGTGGGGCAGCTGCTCCGGTGGTTCCCGATCTCCGGCTTCGATCCGGATCCTGCGGTGGTTGCCCGCTTCCTCGCGCTGCCGGTGCTCGTTGGCGTGCTGTCGGGCTTCGGTGCGGACACGCGGTTCTACCGCACCATTTTCCTCGAGGAGATCGGTCGCGACTATGTCCGCACCGCCCGCGCCAAGGGTTGTGGGGACGCCCGCGTCATGGTGCGCCACGTCTTGCGCAACGCGTTGATACCAATCCTCACCAACGTGGTGGTGCAGATTCCCTTCCTGTTCACCGGCGCCTTGCTGCTGGAATCGTTCTTCGGCATCCCCGGCCTCGGCGCACTCACCGTGGAGGCGATCCAGGGCAACGACTTCTCCACTCTGCGAACAATGGTGTATTTGGGCGCGCTCTTGTTCATCGCCGGCCAGATCCTCACCGACATCAGCTACGCCCTCGCCGATCCCCGGGTGCGACTGGGCTAGCCACATGGGCAACCGACAGAAGAGGTCGTCAGCACGAACCTGGTGTCGGGTGGCTGGCCGTCCGGCCTCCGCCCCGCGTCTCACGCGCCATTCGATCTGGCTGACGAGCGCCGGCATCAAGGCATCGCAGCACTAGGAGTGGGCGGCGTGCACTGGGTCTCCGACATCGTCGTCGTGCTGTTGATCTCTGCGGCCATCGGTGCCTGGCGCTATGTGAGCCGTGACCGCTTTTGGCGAGAGAACGCGTCCGAGCTTTGGCGGCGCCGCCCTTTTGCGATCGCCATCATCGGTGTCTATCTCCTCATCGCACTGATGGATTCGCTCAGTTGGGTCGACCCAGCGAGCGATGCCAACGCCCTGACCTCGGGCAAGCCGCGCACCATAATCGACCGCCTTTTTGCCCCGGAGACATTCGCCGAGGCGAGCTACTCAGCGCCCCTTGCCAGTGTCGCATTCTATGGTGGCCAACCCCTGTTCCATCCCGGGGCGCATCTCCTCGGCACCGACCTCCTAGGGCGTGACGTGGTCTACCGCACGCTCAAAGGTGTGCGTGTGGCCTTGCTGATCGGCGGCCTGACCAGCCTCGTCGTCATACCCATCGCCCTCCTGTTCGGGGTGTCGGCCGGCTACTTCGGCCGGCGCATCGACGACGCGGTGTTCTTCGCCATGACGGTGCTGGCCTCCGTGCCAACCCTGCTCCTTTTGATCGCGCTCATCATGGTGCTGGGCAAGGGCACGGTGCAGGTGTGCGTGGCGCTGGGCGTGACGGGTTGGGTCCATTTCTGCCGCATTGCGCGCGGTGAGACGCTTAAATTGCGGGAGGCGGATTTCATCGCAGCGGCCCGCGCGCTCGGCGTGCGCGAGGGCACCATCATTCGCCGGCATATTCTGCCCAATATTGCCCATCTCATCATCATCACCTTCGCCCTGTCGTTCACGGCGTTGGTGCTGTCGGAGACCATCTTGTCCTACCTTGGCATCGGGCTCGACGGCAGCTGGGGCCAGATGATCGACCAGGCTCGCAACGAGCTCTCGCGCACGCCGGTCATCTGGTGGAACCTCGCCGGCGCGTCGGTCGCCCTCTTCACCTTGGTACTCGCGGTCAACATGATCGCCGACGCCATGCGCGATATCATCGACCCGCGCACGCGCAAGGAGGGGTGATGAGCGCGCCCCTGCTGGCGGTCGAGAACTTGAGCATCTCCTTTCCCGGCGAGGCTGGCCCGGTGCGCGTGGTGGACCGGGTAAGCCTGTCAATCGCTCTGGGCGAGACGCTGGCACTGGTCGGAGAATCGGGTTCCGGCAAATCCATGACCGCCCTCGCCATGATGCGCCTTGTCCCCAAGCCTGGCCGCATCGAGCCTGGAGCTCGCATCGCCTTCGAGGGCCGCAACCTCCTGTCGCTGTCCGTGCCCGACATGCGTGCCGTCCGCGGTGCCGGAATCGGCATGATCTTTCAAGAACCGATGACGAGCCTCAACCCCGTGACCACGGTCGGTGACCAGGTGCTGGAGGCGATCGAGCTGCACGCCAAACTCCCCCGAGCCCAAGCGCGCAGCCGCGTCATTGAACTGTTCGGATTGGTTGGTATCCCCGACGCCAAGCGTCGCTTCGGTGCCTATCCACACCAGCTCTCCGGCGGTCTCAAGCAGCGCATCATGATCGCCATGGCCATGGCCATGCGCCCGCGCCTCCTGGTCGCCGACGAGCCAACGACCGCACTGGACGCCACCATCCGTGCCCAGATCCTCGAGCTCTTGCGCGACCTCGCGACCAAGACAGGAACGGCTGTGCTGCTCATCACGCACGACTTCGGGGTGGTAAACGAGGTGGCCGACCGGGTGGCAGTGATGTATGCCGGTGAAATCGTTGAAGAGGGCACGCGCGCGGAATTGCTGGGCCGCCCCCATCACCCCTATACCCAGGGCTTGTTGCGATCGATTCCCAAGGCCGAGGCACGCGGACGCCGGCTCGAAGAAATCAAAGGGGCAGTGCCGCGCCCGGGACATTGGCCGACAGGTTGCCGCTTTCACCCACGCTGCCCGCACGCGTTCGCGCCGTGCCCGGGCACCGAGCCGAAGCGCACGACCTTATCCGCCACCCAAGCCGCCTGTTGCCATCTGCTGGATCGGAGCGTCGAGCCATGACCGTGCTCAGCGCCGACGCCTTGCTCGAAGTTCGCGGCCTGCGCACCTATTTCCCGATCCGGAGTGGAATCCTGCGGCGTGTGAGCGGCCATGTGCGCGCCGTCGACGGCGTAGACCTCACGATCTTCCCGGGTGAGACATTGGCGCTGGTGGGCGAGTCGGGCTGCGGCAAGACCACCGTCGGTCGCAGCATCCTGCAGCTGGTCGCACCGACCGGCGGCAACATCTGGTACCGCGGCGTTGCTCTCACATTTCTCTCGCCGGAAGCCTTCCGTACCTACCGGCGGCAGATTCAAATCGTCATGCAGGACCCGGGATCGGCACTGGATCCGCGCTTCACTGTGCGTGATGCCATCGCCGAGGGTTTGGAGGCGTTTGCCATCGGCGCTAATCACGAGGAGCACACCAAGCGCGTGGCCGAGCTCATGCGCAGCGTAAGCCTCGATCCGGCCGCCATGTGGCGCTTCCCACACGAGTTCTCGGGTGGGCAGCGCCAACGCATCTGCATCGCCAGGGCGCTGGCGGTCGAACCTGCAATGCTCATTTGTGACGAGGCTACCTCCGCGCTCGACGTGTCGATCCAGGCGCAGATCCTCAACTTGCTCACCGATCTCCAGGCAGCGCGCAAGCTCACCTATCTCTTCATTACGCACGATCTCGGTGTGGTGCGCTACTTCGCCACCCGCGTCGCCGTAATGTACCTCGGACGCATCGTCGAGACGGGACCCACCGAGCGCATCTTCACGGCACCACGACACCCCTACACCAAGGCGCTGCTTGCCTCCATTCCCTCACTCGATCCCGCTCGCCGCCGCACGCGCCCAGCGGCGTTGGGCGACGTGCCCTCGCCAGAGCGTCCACCGCCCGGCTGCCACTATCATCCCAGATGCGCGGCGCGGCTCGAGAGCTGCAGTCGCGAGGATCCGCCCGTGGTTGCCTTTGCCGACGGCATCTGCCGCTGTGTGCTCGCTGACGCCGAACGCGAGGCAGCAGCACCAGCCGCGTAAGCGTGATGCCTGCTTTGCCGAGCCAGCGTGGACCAAACCTGAACCAAAAGCGCAAGCCCTGTTGCCGAATGGGGCAAATGGGGCGCCGAACCTATCGAGCCCAACCACCAGAAGGCTGCACTCAAGCCTTACACGCTCGGGCCGCCTTCGAGTCCAAAGCGCCGCTTGATACGGGCAAAGAGCTGGTCACGCACGTCCCGATAGGCCTGCAGGATCTGCTCGCGGCTCGCATAGCCGATCATGCCGGTGGCGTCGAAGGTGGGCCAGTATTCCACCTCCACGGCCATGGTCCGGGTCAGCTCCAGCGCCTGGTGGTGCGCTTCCGGTGAGAGCGTAACGATGAGGTCGAAGGAGGTATCATAGAGATCGCGCAAGGTGTGTGGCGTGTGTTGAGTGATGTCGATGCCGATCTCTTCCATGACCGCTGCGGCGAAGGCATCGGGTCCGCCCGCGCGCACGCCGGCCGAGGCAACATAGACGCGGCGTCCGGCGAGATGGCGCAGGATGGCCGCCGCCATCGGCGAGCGCACCGAGTTCATTGTGCAGACGAAGAGCACCGCCCCTGGCAGACCGCGCTCTCCCCCACTCACCACCTCTCATCCCTTCCAATGCAGCGCGCAGATGAGTGTGAAGAGACGCCGTGCCGTGTCGCGATCGACGGTGATCTTACCCTTGAGCCGCTCGATCAGAGCATTGCTGCCCTCGTCGTGCAGCGCGCGGCGCCCCATGTCGATCGACTGGATGCGCGAAGGCGGCGCCGTGCGAATCGCCTGATAGTAGCTTTCGCACACCACAAAATAGTCTCTCATGATCCGCCGTAGCGGGGTCAATGAGAGCACAAACGTGAACGCATCGTCGCTGCCATCCTGAGCGACGGCAAACACCAGGCGGTCCTCGACGATGGAGAGATTGAGCGTGTAGGGCCCTCCTTGGCGGCCGTCGAGTGCGAATCGATTGCCCTCCAGGATGTCGAACACCGCCACCTCGCGCTCGTGCTCAATATTGGAGCTTCCGCGCCGGATCGAGGCCTTGTCGAACGTGATCGCGACGAGCCGTTCCTTGGAGTTGGGGTCGAATTCCGGAGGCTCGAACATGATGCCAGCCTCACGGCTTGTCGTCGCCACCAATGCGGATGGCGACGGAGCGTCGATGCGCCTCGAGGCCCTCGGCGCGGGCGAGCGTCATGGCGGCAGGGGCCAGGCTTGCAAAAGCAGCTTGGTCAAGGCGCAGGATCGAGGTGCGCTTCATGAAGTCGAGCACACCCAGGCCGGAGGAGAAGCGAGCAGTTCGCGCCGTCGGCAGAACGTGGTTGGAGCCCGCCACATAGTCGCCAATCACTTCGGGTGTGTAGGCGCCTAAGAAGATCGCCCCAGCGTTGCGGATCCGTCGCGCGATGCGCTCAGGATCCGCGGTTGCGATCTCGACATGCTCGGCAGCGATGCGGTCGGCCAGCGGCGGAGCGTCGGCGAGCGTGCGAAGAACGATGATCGCCCCGAAGGTCTCCCAGCTGGCGCCGGCGATGTTGCCGCGCGGTAGAGTGACAAGCTGGCGCTCGACAGCCGAACCGACTTCGGCCGCGAGCCGCACATCATCGGTCATGAGAATGGCCTGCGCCGCGGCATCGTGTTCGGCCTGTGCCAATAGGTCGGCAGCGAGCCACTCGGGATCGTTGTGTGCATCGGCAATGACCAGCACTTCGGATGGCCCGGCAATCGAGTCAATCCCAACCGTGCCGAACACCTGCCGTTTGGCTGCGGCCACGTAGGCGTTGCCGGGGCCGACGATCTTGGCCACCGCAGCCACGCTCTCGGTACCGTAGGACAGTGCCGCAACGGCCTGCGCCCCGCCAATTCGGTAGATCTCAGACACGCCAGCCAGATGCGCGGCGGCCAACACCAACGGGTTCATCTCCCCACCGGGGGAGGGCACCACCATGGCGATGCGTGGCACTCCAGCGACGCGGGCTGGCACCGCGTTCATGAGGACGGAGCTCGGGTAGCTGGCAAGTCCGCCAGGCACGTAGAGGCCGACCGATTGAACCGCGGTCCACCGCGTGCCCAGCTCAGCGCCGAGCGCGTCGGTATAGTGGTCATCGGCGGGGAGTTGGCGGCGATGATACGCCTCGATGCGCCCCCGCGCCAGCTCGAGCGCAGCCATCGTCTCCCGGTCGCACACTTCCACCGCAGCGGCGATCTCAGCCGCGCTCACGCGCAGGCCCTTCTCAGCGAGGTCGAGCCGGTCGAAGCGCTGCGTAAGTTCGATGACGGCCTTGTCGCCGTCGCGTCGCACTTGCGCGATGATGGTGCGCACTGCCCGATCGACATCCTGCGAAACCTCGCGCTTGCTGGCGAGAAATGCAGCAAACGCATTGTCGAAGCCGGGGTCACTGGCGGTGAGATGCAGAGGCATGTGCTGGGCCCGCGCTTGGCGTCTCCCGCGTCAGGTGTCGCGCGGGGCTGGATCGTCAGTGGGATGTTGCGGCATCGACGTCGCGCGCCACACGGGTCCCAAATCCTTGAGCTCGGCCTCAATGCACTCAACATGCAAGCGAATGGCGGCACCGTCGGCAAAATGCAGTATCACCCGGCCCTCCGGCGGCTCGCCTGGTTCGTAGCTGAGAGCAAGGAGGGAGATCACATTGTCCGCACGAGCCAGATCGATGCCCTGTATCTGGGCACCGAGCACCCGTTCGAAACGCAACGCCGCACGCCGGCGCGTGTATTTCTGCTTGCCGCTGTTGCTGCCCGCCAAGGCGTCCACCCAGTCGAAGCGGTTGGCGATGGCGGCGAACCGCCGCTCGCGCGGCAGATAGGCAATGTCGCCGACCCTGAGCACGGCGTCTTGCACTTGCGCCGACAGCACCGCCAGATCATCGGTGTCGAATGCGATCAGCTTGAGCTCGGCCATGGGGGCGTGTCCTTGGCTGCGGTTGGCGAGGCCCTAAAGCCACCGTGATAGCGAAGGCGCGCCCCTGGCGTAAGGGGGTCCGGGTAAGCTGCGGCCCTCGCCGCCGCGATTGCGGTCGCAAGGGGCTTGCTGGCAAGGGTTTTTTGTCCCCTTGACGTTGCCTCTAACCGCTCACCAGCCGCTCGATGGCCGCCCCGCATCCCGACAGCTTCTCCTCTAGGCGCTCAAAGCCGCGGTCGAGGTGATAGACGCGGTTGATGGTGGTCTTGCCCTCTGCCATCAGCCCGGCAATCACAAGCGACACGGAGGCGCGCAAATCGGTTGCCATCACCTGGGCGCCGCGCAGGGCCTCGACACCGTTCACGGTCGCCGTGTCGCCGTGAAGCTTGATGTCGGCGCCGAGGCGCGCCAGCTCCTGCACGTGCATGAAGCGGTTCTCAAAGATCGTCTCCCGGATCACGCTCGTGCCCTTGGCCCGCGTCATCAACGCCATGAGTTGTGCCTGCAGATCGGTCGGGAAACCAGGGAATGGTTGGGTCTCGATCGTGATCGGCTTGAGGCTCGCACCGTCGCGGGCAACACGAACGCCGTGCGGTGTCTGCTGGATCGTAACCCCCGCCTGCTGCAGCACCGCAAATGCTCTCTCGAGCAGGCCGATGCGCGCACCCCGCAGTTCCACATCGCCTCCCGCCGCCGCTACGGCAAAGGCGTACGTGCCCGTCTCGATGCGATCCGGCAGGACGGTGTGCGCGGCACCTTCCAGACGGCTCGCACCTTGGACCCGCAAGGTGGCGGAGCCGACGCCCTCGATCCTAGCCCCCATCTTGATGAGGCACTCGGCCACGTCGCCGATTTCCGGCTCGCGTGCGGCGTTCTCAATGATCGTATCCCCCTTGGCCAGCGCAGCCGCCATCAACACCGCATGCGTGGCGCCGACCGAGACCTTGGGAAAGGCGATGCGCGTGCCGCGCAGGCCGCGCGGCGCCGTCGCCACCACATAGCCGCCGTCGATGTCGATCTCAGCCCCCAGGGCCTTGAGACCCATCAGGTGCAAGTCCACCGGCCTGGTGCCAATGGCACAGCCGCCCGGCAGCGAGACGCGTGCCTCCCCGCAACGTGCCAACAGCGGGCCCAGCACCCAAAAACTCGCCCGCATCCGGCTCACCATCTCGTAGGGCGCAGTGGTATCGACGATATCGCGTGCCGTCAGATGAAAGGTTTCCCCAAGGTAGGGCGAGGGGCCGGCCCGCTTGCCGTCGACAGCGAGATCGACGCCGTGGTTGCGCAGGATGCGCGCCAGCGTGTTGACGTCGGCAAGGTTCGGCACGTTCTTGAGGGTGAGCCGGTCCGGCGTGAGCAGGCTCGCGATCATCAGCGGGAGGGCGGCGTTCTTGGCCCCGGAGATGGGCAGGCTACCGTTCAGATGGTTGCCGCCGGTGATGCTGATGCGGTCCATGCACTGCCCCGCCCCTTGCGTTCTGGATATTTGCAGCGAAAGTTCACCTTTGCGACGCAATCGTCTGGCGTCACCCTCTTACGCCACAAGGCGGGCAAAAAAACGCTCAGCGGCCTTTTTCGTTCGCATTATCCGCGACCTGATGCACAGACGCACGCCCTGCAGTACGGGCGCGCGCTTGGGCCTTGCGCTTGGCCAAATTGGCGCGCAGTTGCGCGGCCAGACGCCGCTGGCGAGCCTCGCTCAGCGCTCGCTTACCCGTGGTCGATCCACCCATGCACCGTCACTCCTTGGCCGCCAAGCGCAAGCTTACGTGCCTGGCGTGGATGCGACAAGGCGGCGGTTCCAAGCGACGTCGCTTTGAACCTTCTGCCGCGCATGCCCTTAGCCCGCGCCGTGCTTGCACTCGATCTGCGCAAGCCGGCTTGATCGTCAGCGCTCGCTTGCCATCGCTGCCCGCCTTGAACCACTCGGTCTCTCTACAATCCCGGGGATGGCAGTCCTGACCTTCTGCTCCTTGGGCAAGGCGGCGCTGCAGTGGAGAGGGCTCGAGCCAGCAGAATCGTGCGAGGTCGGAGCATGACAAACCTCGCCGCAGCGCAAACACCTGGCCCGCGACATCCGGCGTTCGTCGTTCGCGCCTTTTTGCCGCTGACCACCGAAAAACCCCTTTACACCACCCCCCGCAGACCCTATGTCCCGACCTTGCAAGTCACACGGCGGCTTCTGCTGGATCGAGCAGCGCCCTGGTCCAACCCGACTGGTGGAGGTCCCATGCGATGGAAAGGTTCCCCGCTGCGAGCGCTCTGATTGGCGCATGGAAACCGGATCGGCCGGTCATTGGTCTGCGCCCGCATGCTGCTGGGCGTGCCGCGCGATGGTTTCTCCGCCACTTTCCTGGTGACGTCGCCTACGCCTACAAGGCCAACAGCTCCGTGTTCCTGCTTGGCGCGTTGTACGGCGCGGGCATTCGCAAATTCGACGTAGCGTCAATTCCCGAAATCGAGGATGCGGCGACCATTCCCGGCGCCGAGCTGCATTTCATGCATCCGGTTAAGTCACGCATCGCGATCCGGCGGGCCTTCGCCGAATTCGGCGTGCGCAGCTTCGCCCTCGACAGTGAGGACGAACTCCGAAAGATCACTGAAGAGACCGGCGGCTGCCGCGACCTGACACTGTGGGTGCGCCTGGCAGTGCCCTCGCTCAACAGCAAAATCCCTCTCGAGCGCAAGTACGGCGTCGCCGGTGTCAAGGCTACGCGCCTGCTGGCGAAGGTCCGCCAGGCGGCCAGAGAGCTCGGCGTCACGTTCCACGTGGGTTCTCAAACCGCAACGCCCGAGGCTTACTTGGCCGCCCTGACAGAGGTCGGCAAGCTCATCGCCAGGGCCGACGTGGTGCTCGACCGGCTCGACGTCGGAGGAGGCTTTCCGTCGATCTACGAAGAAGACGGCGCGCCGGCGCCCCTCTCGGCCTTCGTGCACGCCATCATGGACGGCGTCGACCGGCTGCCCATCGCGAACCGTTGCCGGGTCATGTGCGAACCAGGCCGCGCCCTGGTCGCGGAAGCTGAATCCCTCATCGTGCGCGTCGATGCACGGCGCGGCAACGAGCTCTTCATCAACGACGGCGGCTACGGCACGCTATTTGACGCCACGCACATGGGCTTCAACTTTCCCGTGCGCCTGATCGGCCAGGAGCCTGAACCGGACGAGCCGATGACGGCGTTCTCCTTCTGGGGTCCCACCTGCGACACGGTCGACTTCATGAAGGGACCGTTCGTGCTGCCGACCAAGATCAAGGAAGGCGATTACATCGAGATCGGTAACACCGGCGCCTATGGCCGCGCCATCGCCGGGCGTTTCAACGGCTATGGCGCTTTCGATGAGGCGATCCTGCTCGATGAGCCGATGCTCACCATGTACCCCACCGAAACGGAGCACGAGCGTCGCGAGCGCAGGGAAGTCCGCCAAGAGGCGCAACAGGTCCAAGCGTGAGCTCAAGCCGCCAGTATCTGCCGGCCGAGCAAAGCTTTCTCGATCCGGTCCGCGTCGACGCCGACGATCCCGGCGCGGCGCGGGCCGTCGTCATTCCCTTCGGCCTTGAGGCCTCGGTCAGCTATGGCGGCGGCACCGCACAGGGGCCCTCCGCTATCCTCAGGGCCAGCCAGCAACTCGAGCTCTACGACGAGGAGCTCGGCTGCGAACCCTATCGAGCGTGGGGGGTAGCGGCGTTGCGGGAGCCTGTCATCGAGCCCAGCATTGAGGCGGCGCTGGTTCAGCTTACCCAACTCGTCGAAGGCGTGATCGCACAGGACAAGTTTCCACTCGTGCTCGGCGGAGAGCACTCGCTCACCCCCGGAGCCATCCGCCCGATCATCGCCCGCCATCCAGATCTCGTGGTGCTGCAGCTTGATGCACACACCGACCTGCGCGACGGCTACCTGGGCGAGCGCTATTCACACGCGGCCGCCATGCGGCGCGTCCTGGATTTGCCAGGCACCTCGCTCGTGTCGGTCGGCATCCGCTCGGCCTCCTCGGAGGAGGTCGAGTTCTGCGCGGCCAACCGCAACCGCATTCAGGTCCACTGGGCCAAGGATCAGGCGCGTTGGGACGTGGCTGAGATCGTGGCCCCGCTCGAGGACCGCCCCGTGTACATCACCTTCGACATCGATGCCCTTGACAGTGCGATTATGCCGGCCACTGGCACGCCAACGCCAGGCGGTCTCGGTTATTGGCAGGTCTTGGGCCTGCTGCGGCGTGCCTGCGCGGCAGCTAGACGGGTCGTCGGTGCCGACCTTGTGGAGTTCGCCCCAATCGCCGGCTTGCACGCCTGCGACTACACCGCCGCGGCGCTGGCCTATAAGCTCTTGGCGTATGCACTAAGCGGCCGCTAACTGGCGGCCGCCCGAACCTCCGTCGAGCCGCCGCAGATCGCTCCAGGGGCGGGCATTTGCGTCGCGCTCGTTCAGCAGCTGCGCGCTCCGTTACAGATCGGCCCTCATCGCGTCAGGCTGCGCATGAGACCGCGGAGGGCCTCGGGGTGGTTGTGCAGGCGCCAGCGTCCGAGCAACCCGGCCACCAGGATCAGCGCGCCGTTGATGGTGAGCGTGGCGGTAAGACCGAGGCGGTCGGCCAGCCAGCCGGCAAAGAGCCCACCGATCGGAGCGGTGCCGGCAAAGGACATGCTGTAGATGCCGATCACACGGCCGCGCCACTCGTCCGGCACGGATTGCTGCAGCATGGCATTTGTGGAATTGGCGCCGATGAGCGCGGCGCCACCCAACACCGCAAGCAACAGCATCGATAGCAGCAGGCTGCGCGACCAGGCAAACAAGCCCAATGCCAGTCCCACCGCCAGCGGCGCAGCCGTCATGAGCCGCAGCTGCCGGCCATAGGTCGGCTGCAACGAGAGATAGGCGCCGGCGGCGAGCGCGCCGACCCCGGCGGCACTCATCAGCGCCCCCACAGTGGAGGACTGGCCGTCGAAGAAATGCGCCACCACCGAGGGCATAAGCGGCACGTAGGGCGTAGCGAAGAGACCTATGGCCACCACCGTCGGCAGCAGGTAGCGCACGGCCGGAAAGGCGAGAAGCACGCTGAAGCTGGCAGCAAACCCTTGCGGAAACGACCCGGCCAAGGTGTCTCGTCCTCGTGGCAGCTCGGCCGGCAAGCGCATGGCAAGCAACGCGGCAATGATCCCGCCATAGCACACGGCATTGATCGCGAAGCACCATGCTTCCGAAACGTAGGCCAGGACCAACCCTGCAACTGCCGGCCCCACCATGCGCCCGACGTTGAAGACCATGGCGCTCACCCCGAGCGCGCTCGTCACCAGCGCCCGATCCTCGACGATGACGCGGATGAGCGTTTGACGCACCGGCATCTCGAAAGCGTTGGCGATGCCAATGACCGCGGCGACCGCCAAGTAGGCGGCGATGTTGCCCACGCTTGACGCAGCCATCGCCGCCAGCAGCGCCGAGCACGCGGCGAGGAACAGATCAATCCCAATCAAGAGCTTGAGGCGCGGCAAGCGGTCGGCGGCAAGACCACCGACCGGCCCCAGCAGGAGGAAGAAGATGTTAAGAAGAAAGCCAGTGAGGCCCAACAGGAAGATCGATTGCGTCAGTCGAAACACCAGCCATGCCAGCGCCACCTGCTGCACCCAGCCGCCGATCACCGTAACGGTGTGGCCCGCCGCGTAGAGGCGAAAGCGCGGTTTGGCGAGCGCCGGAGGCAGCCATAGATGCCAGTCGGCCACCCCTGCCTCCCTCGCAAACCCCCAAGCCGTCGCGACCCTAGAACCGCGGACGATAGGGCACAAGGCGAAGAAGCTGTCGCGCGGCGATTAATGCCGCACTGGAGCGAGAAACACCGGACACAAACCGCGGCCGCCTGCTGGGCCTCGAAGCACAGCCGCGGCGAAGCAAATGGTGGGCGCGACAGGGATCGAACCTGTGACCCCTCCCGTGTGAAGGGAGTGCGCTACCGCTGTGCCACGCGCCCCTCAAGGCGGACTTATGGGAGCTTGCCCGGCTTCGTGTCAAGCGCGGGCGATCAAGGAAAGCAACGTCACGGAGCTCATTGGCTGACCACGACAGCCGCACTCAGGCCCCGGCAAGGTCCCGGATGGGGCGAGCGCCCGCCTCAGGTTACCAGCGCAAACCGCCCCTCGACGGGGTAGGCCGGATCGATAAACCCTGGTGTTGAGGCGTGCCCTGGGACGACGAGGCTGTTAGCCAGCGCCTCATCCTCGGCAGTCCATTGGTGGTCGAGCGCCGCAAAGTAGCCGATCCACTGCTCGAACGTGCGCGGGCCAGCAATGATCGAGCTGACGGTGCTGTTGTTGAGCACCCACGCCGCGGCCCAAGCCAACAGCGTCGTGCCGCGCTTTTCGGCATGCACCTTAAGTTTCTCGGCAATGATCAGGCTCTCCTCGCGCCACTCCGCTTCCAGCATGCGTCGATCCTGGCGGCCGGCGCGGGTCCCAGGCTCAGCCCTCTGGTTCACCTTGTATTTGCCCGTCAGCACGCCCCGCGCAAGCGGGCTATAGGGCACGACGCCGAGGCGGAACGCTTTGGCCGCGGGCAGCAACTCCAATTCAGGCTGGCGGTTCATCAGGTTGTAGTAGGGCTGCAGCGCCGCCGGTTGCGGCACACCGAGCTCTCTGCAGAGATGGTGCACGTGCGGAATATGCCAGGATTTGACGTTGGAGAGAGCCCACGCACGAATCTTGCCGTGGCGGATCAAGTCACCGAACGCGGCAATCGTCTCTTCCCAAGCCGTATCGGGGTCGATACGGTGGATGTAATAGATGTCGACATGGTCGGTCTGCAGCCGCTTGCAACTTTGATCGACGGCGTGCACGAGATGACGTCGCGACAGGCCGCGATCCGTTGCGTTCGACCCCATCTGCTGCGCCACCTTGGTTGCCAACACCCAGCGCTCGCGGTTGGCGCGAATGGCCGGTCCGATCACGCTCTCGGAGCGTCCTTCCGCGTAGACATTGGCCGTGTCAATGAAGTTGACGCCGTTATCGGCGGCGTGATCGATAATGCGCTGCGCCTCGCGGCCGTCGGTCGGCCCGCCAAACATCATGGTGCCAAGGCAGAGCTCCGAAACCTTGATCCCGCTAGCCCCCAGCACGCGATAGCGCATCTGTACCATCAGCCTTTGCTCCTTGTGCAAAGCAGCGCCTGCCCTCCGCGGGGACGCCTAGCCCACTGACCAACGTCGAGCATCCCATGGCTGCCTCGCGCAGGCCATCAGACCGCATGCCACTTTAACTTGTGTGTGCGATGCAATCCTACTGGGCTCCCTCGACTGTCGGCAAAAGCAGTCGCCGAGTTGCCCCTGCGCACGCGACGCCCCGCTTAAGCGCGGTGTTCGATGACAAAACGAAAGATGCCGCCCTCCTCGCTGTGCTCGACGAGCACGTTACCAGTTGACTGGCAAAACGCTGTGACGTCGGGGACCGAGCCGGGATCCGTGGACAGCACCTCAAGCTTGGCTCCCATCGGCAGCTCGGACAGTGCCTTGCGGGTCTTCAAGATCGGCAACGGACAGGTCAGGCCTTTGGTATCGAGCGTCTTGTCGGGCATGAGGGGCTCCGGGCCAGCTTCGGCTCAGCCCTATATCAGCGAACCGAAAGCGCTGGCAACGACCCTGCCGGCGCGGCGGCACCGCATCGCCTTGCGCGAGCCCTGCCGGCAGGCCACGATGCCGATTCGAGACTGGTAGGATGGTCGCAACATCCCCATCATGGCGCCGGGTTTGCTGGATGAGCGGACTTCTCGATCTCAACCACACTAGCCTCAGCAGATTGGCTAGTGTCTTTGGGCCGCGAAATCCATGGCGAGCTTGCCGCGGATGTAGATGAATTTGGCGATCAGGACGCCAGCAGGACCCTCGGGGGAATAATGGACGCCAGTGTCGACCCACCGCCGCGACGGTCCTTCGCGTTTGGGCTGGAGCGGCTGGGCCTTATCGGGCTCGGCGCGCCGCGGCTCACCGTGGTGCTGATCCTGGTCTTGTCCGCGCTGGCCGGCTGGGGGCTTACCCGGCTCCGAGTCGACGATTCCCTCTCCGAGCTCTTCCGCACGGATACCGAGGAGTTCCGGCGCTATGAGGAAATCGACCGGCGCTTCCCGTCCAGCGAATACGACGTTCTCGTGGTCGTGGAGGGCAAGGACCTTCTGCGCAAGGCCCAACTCGAAGCCTTCCGTCGCGCCATTGTCGACCTGCAGCTCACCGACGGCGTGGACGGCCTCATTTCCATGCTCTCGGCGCGCGGCAAGCCCGATGCCAGCGGCTATGCGCCGCCCATCGTCCCGGACGACCTGCCCGATGGCCCCGAATACGACGTCATCATTCAGCAGATGCGCGACAATGACATCGTTAAGGGCAAGTTCCTCTCTCCCGACGGCGAACTGGCGCTGGCGGTCATCGCTCTCGATCGCAAGGTGGTGGCCCAGGAGGGCGCCAAGGTGGTGATCGGCAACATTGCCAAGCAGCTTGCGGACGAGCTCAAGCCCGTGGGCCTCAAGTCGCACCTGACAGGCGCGCCGGTCATGCAGCTTGAGATCCGCAACGCCGTGGAACGCGATCAGATCGTCTACAACGGTCTGGGTCTGGTATTCGGCGCTACCATAGCAGTGATCTTTTTCAAGCGTGTGTCGCTGATGCTGCTGGCGGCCCTGCCGCCGGTACTCGCCGTGTTGTGGTCGCTGGGGCTGTTGGGCTGGCTGGGCTTCCGCCTCAACCTCTTCCTCAACGTCATGACGCCGCTTGTCATGGTCATGGGCTTTGCCGACAGCATGCAGGTCGTATCTGCTATCCGCATCCGCCTGCGCGAGGGCGATACCAAGGGCCAGGCCGTGCGTTTCGCGGTGCGCGTCGTGGCGCCTGCCTGCGTGCTGGCACACGGCACGGCGCTGCTGTCGTTCCTGGCATTGCTGCTGTCGCAATCGGGCCTGATCCGCACCTTTGGCATGGCCGGCGCATTGTCTGTCTGCGTCTCCTTCATCGCCGTGATTTTGGTGCTGCCGCCGCTTGGGCTGATCTTAATCCGCAATGAGGGCAAGCTCGCACGCGATCGCACTCCAGCCGATGGCCTAATGGACGGGCTCGGCAACTTCGTCGGCTGGGTCGTCGACCGAGTGGTGCATTGGCCCTTCATAACCACGCTCGTGGCCCTTGTGACCTTCGCCGTCTGCGGGTGGGCCTACCTGCAGCTCGAGCCGCGCTACCGTCTCGCCGACCAAGTGCCCGACCGCGAGCAGGCGCTGGGCGCCACCGGGCGCATCGACGAAAAGCTGACCGGCGCCAATCCGGTGCACATCATGATCGAGTGGAAGACCGGTGAGGGCTTGTTCACGCCCGGACCGCTCGAAGTAATTGCCAAAGCCCACGAAATTCTCGAGAAGCAAGCAGGGCTCGGCAATGTCTGGTCGCTTCAAAGCCTGCGCCGCTGGCTGAGCGAGGCTGGCGACGATCGCATCGAAACCGTGCAGAAATTCGTCAAGCTGTTGCCCGAACACTTGGTGCGGCGCTTTATCGCCAAGGAACAGAATGCCGTACTGGTGACGGGGCGCCTGCCGGATGTGGATTCCAGTCGCATCCTGCCTGTGGTCGAGGCCATCGATCACGCGCTCGACGGCCTGCGCCAGCAGTACCCCGCCTACACCATTTCGGTCACCGGTCTGCCGGCGATTGCCGCCCGCAACAGCGCGCGCATGATCCGCCAGCTCAACGAGGCGCTGCCGCTCTGCGTGGCGTTCGCCGCGCTGCTGCTGGCGGTGGCGTTTCGTTCGCCGTTCGTAGGGCTGGTCAGCCTCATCCCCGGGCTGTTTCCTGTGGTGGCGTCAGGTGCCCTCATCTGGGCCGTCGGTGGCGGCCTTGAATTCGCCTCGGTGGTGGCGCTGCTCGTCGTGTTCGGCCTTGCGATCGACTCGCTCATCCATTTCTTCAATCGCCTAAGCCTGGAGGAGCGCATCGAGCCCCGTGCCGATCTAGCCATCCGCCGTGCGCGCGTGCTGGTCGGCCCCGCCATCATCCTCACCACGCTGGTGCTGGCATTTGGTCTCGGCGTGACCGTCTTTTCCGATTTGCCGTCCCTGCGGCTCTTCGGCTCCATCTGCGGCACGACCCTCATCGCCTCCCTGCTGGCGGACCTCGTGTTCCTACCTGGCATCATCATGCTGGTGCGAAAGATCTGGCGACACCGCGCTTCGGCGTGAGATGATGCCGCTCCCGGCTTGTCATTGACCCGATCTTGTCGCGATACTGCTCCGAGGTGTTGTGCCCCGCGGCCGGCGCCAATCCCGTAAGGAATGACCAGAAATGCCACACCTCACCACCGATGACGGCGTTCAGCTCTACTACGAGGAGACCGGTAAAGGCGCACCGATCGTGTTCGTGCACGAGTTTGCTGGTGATTTGCGCAGCTGGGAACCCCAGCTTCGCTATCTGTCCCGCCGCTACCGTTGCATCGCCTTTAACGCGCGGGGGTTTCCGCCCTCCGAGGTGCCAGCGGAGGTGGCCGGCTATTCGCAAGCCCGTGCGAGCGATGATATCCGCGCTGTCCTCGACGGCCTGAAGATCGACAAGGCACACATCGTTGGCCTTTCGATGGGCGGCCTGGCGACCCTGCACTTCGGCCTCGCCTATCCCGACCGAGCGTTGTCATTGCTCGTTGGCGGCGCAGGCTACGGCTCGGAGCTCGGGGAGCGCGAAAAGTTCCGCGCCGAGGCGATCGTTATCGCCGCCAAACTCGAGCGGGAGGGCATGGCCAGCTTCGCGCAAGCCTATGCCTATGGCCCAACGCGCGTGCAGTTCGAGGCCAAGGACCCGCGAGGTTTCTTGGAGTTCAAGACCATGTTGGCCGAACACTCCGCCAAGGGGTCGGCCAACACCCAGCTCGGTGTTCAGCGCGAACGCCCATCAATTTTTGACCTCGAAGCGCAACTCGCCAAGCTCTCGGTACCGATGCTCGTCGTCACTGGCGATGAGGATTGGCCCTGTCTCCTGCCCGGCGTCTTCATCAAGCGCACCTGCCCGTCAGCAGCACTCCTCGTCATCCCCAATAGCGGCCACGCGATCAACCTCGAGGAGCCCGCCGCCTTCAATGCGGCGCTCGAGAATTTTTTGGCCCAGGTCGACTCCGGCCGCTGGCCCATGCGCGATCCCCGTGCCGTCAGCAACAGCATCACCGGCATGACCAGATAGCGGCCGCGCCGCAGGCATGGCCTCAAAGCCCTGCGCAACGTCTCAAACTGACTCGAGGCAGGAGCTGCCGATCGCCTCCCGCACGCGGAACCTGTGCTGCGCGGCATAGGCTTTCGCCCGTCCGTATCGATGAAAAGGCCCATGCCCTGTGCCGCGCGCCGCCATTGCCGATCTCGCCGTGAATGCGTCTCACTGCCATTGCTCGACGGCCACCGCGGTCGCTTCTCCGCCCCCAATGCACAGCGCGGCAACGCCTCGTCTTGCATTGTATTGGTCCATCGCCGCAAGCAGGGTAACGAGAATGCGCGCCCCCGAGGCGCCGATGGGATGACCCAATGCGCAGGCGCCGCCGTGCACGTTGACCCTCTCATGACCCAGTCCCAGATCGCGCATGGCGCATAGGGCTACGACCGCAAAGGCCTCATTGATCTCATAGAGGCCAACCTCCTCGGACTTCCAGCCCACCTGCTCCAGCAAAGTTTTGATGGCGGCCACCGGTGCGGTCGTGAACCAAGCCGGTGCCTGTGCGACGCTGCTGACCCCCACAATGCGCGCCACGGGCGCGAGTTTGCGGCGCTTGGCCTCACCCGCCCGCATCAGCACCAGCGCCGCCGCGCCATCGGAGATGGAGCTTGAGTTGGCAGCTGTCACCGTGCCACCGGTGCGGAACGCCGGCTTGAGTTTGGAGATTTTCCCGGGATCGGCGGTGAAGGGTTGCTCGTCCCGTAGCACTTCGATCGTTCCCGAGCGACCCGGCACGGTGACGGACACGACCTCCTTGGCAAACGAGCCGTCCTCATTGGCGCGTCTTGCGCGTTTGAGGCTCTCGGTCGCGAAGGCATCCTGCACGTCACGCGTGAACTGATAATGTTGGGCGGTGTCCTCCGCGAAGGTGCCCATCAGCCGGCCCTTATCGTAGGCATCCTCAAGACCGTCGAGGAACATATGGTCCTTGACCTCGGCGTGTCCCAGCCGGGCGCCGGACCGCATTTTGGCCAGCAGGTATGGCGCGTTGGTCATGCTCTCCATCCCGCCCGCAACGACAATGTCAGTGGGTCGCGCGTGCAGCCCGTCGTAGGCCAGCATCACTGTCTTCATGCCCGACCCGCACATCTTGTTGACGGTTGTGGAGGGCACCGATTGCGGCAAGCCGGCTCCGAACGCCGCCTGACGCGCCGGCGCCTGTCCCTGACCCGCCGGCAGCACGCAACCCATGAGCACCTCGCTCACATCCTGCGCCTGGAGGCCCGCGCGAGAAACGGCGGCCTTGATTGCTGCGCTGCCAAGCTGCGGCGCCGTGAGCGGCGCGAACGCGCCCTGGAACCCGGCAATGGCGGTGCGCGCCATGCCGACGATGACAATTGGGTCTTCCACCGGGGTCGCCATGGCCCAAGTCTCCTGCCGATTGTCTCCTGCCGATTTTATTCCTGCGCGTTCGGGCGCCTTAAGCACATTGCCATGCGTCCGGTCAACATGGGCCCCCGGGGTCAACCGGCGCGATCACGCTTGCGCTTGCCAACCTTACGACGGGAGAGACGTGCGCAAAAGCGGTGATCTGGCCGAGCGCCTGAGCACTTGCGCGCATCGCTCTTTACGCCAGCGCCGGTGGGCCTGGCCGCTGCCAACCCCTGGAGAAACGACGACGGGTGGGGCTTCACGGGTTGATCTCGCCCGCGCCTGCACCGGCGTGAGTTCAACGCGCGTCATCTGCGGAGCGTCAACGCATCAACGGGCGCATGGGCTCACCCTAACAGCCAACCTCGAAGTCGGCCGTAGCGTTGGTCAGCACTGCGGAGCCTCCATCCCCTCGCCTTGCGAAACTTTGACGATTTGCACACGCCGATTTTCGGCGGCCAGCGGCTCTTTGGCGTTCTTCAGTTGCTTGGCACCCATGCCCTTGGCTACCAGCCTTTCAGCGCCAACGCCAAATTTCGTGATCAGATAGAGGCGCACCGCCTCCGCCCGCTTCTGGGATAGATCGACGTTGTAATTGCCGCTTCCCTTGCCGTCGCTGTGCCCAGCGATGAGCCGGCGAAGCGGAGATCGCTCAGGGCACGCCCGAGCGGCACCAACACCTGAGACCGCCTCGGGCGTTATCTCGGTCGACTTATAGGCAACGAAAATCTCCAGATCAGCGGTGGGTGCCCCTCCGCTGTCGGAGCGCTTTGCTGCCTGCTCGGGCTTGAGAGCCGCGGAATGGGTGGGCAGGTGGTCGAGCCTGCCCCGGGGGCGCAAGCTGCGGGTATCGGCGATGCCGGCCCAGCCGGTGCTAATGACGGCTCCCAGGTAGCGCCCTTGAGCTTCTTGATCAACTCCTCGACGGCCTTGTTCTCAGCATTGGATTGAACCTGGCCAAGGGTTCCTTGAGAGTGGACACGTCCGCGCTCCACGTGGGGCAATGGGCAGCGACCCGATGAGCACCACGAGAACACCCCTAAGGATAGGGCCTCCCCGCGCCAGCTGCCGTTTGCTCGCGCGGCCACCTCACGCGCCGCAGCGTTTCAAGTCCGCCGGCGCGCGCGTCCACATCATCGTCTCGCTCAGCCATTTCGTTCCCATGTATCCCACCACCTTGAGCGATCGCGGACCCACAGGCGTCAGCTCAACACTGAACCTGGACTGGCGTTCCGGGTCGTATATCAAGCCCCCGTCCCAGGCCCCATTGCCCATCGGCTTGACGTCGCCGATGATTTGGATCCCGCACACCTCCTTGGCGTGCGCGGGATCTTTCAACCAAACGAGACGGCCGCACAACTGAGCGCCGCACTTGGTGATCTCAACCGCACCGCGGCCCGTGTGATCAAACCAAAGACCGGTAGGCTCGGCCGCAAACGCCGAGCCGGCCCCGAAGGCCAGCATTGCAGAGACCGCGGCCAGCACCCTCGTCCCGGTTTTCTTGCGCATGAGAGGCTCCATCCCGTTGCAGTCAGCCCCCAGTGTTGCGCCGATAGCGCGCCCCCAATATGGCGTTTTGCGGGAAACCAGGCCGGTTGCCCGCGAGCGCTGCGAGATGGCAGATCTTTTGGGCTCAAGCGGACGCGCCTTACGCGGCCACGGCACCTTCTCCTGCCTTGTGGCGGCGACGCGCGCGTCCGACGATGCGACCGTCCTCAATGCGGATCAGTCGGTCAGCGTAAGACAGCGTGCGATGGTCGTGGGTGACGACCAGGATGCCGCGACCCTTATCCTTGGCCACCTCGGACAGCAACGCCATCACACCTTTACCGTTCTCGCTGTCGAGCGCCGCGGTTGGCTCGTCCGCCAAAATCACCGACGGCGAGCCCGCGAGCGAACGCGCGATTGCCACCCGCTGTTTCTCGCCGCCACTGAGCTTGCCTGGATAAGCGCTCGCACGATGCGCTAAACCAACCTGGCGCAGGGCTTCGGCGGCCTGCGCCGGGCCATCGCCCGGCGTGCCGCGCAGCTCAAGCGCCAGCATCACGTTCTCTTGCGCCGTTAGCGTGGGGACCAGATTGTATGACTGGAAGACGAACCCGACGTGCTTGCGCCGTAGGTCCGCGAGCCCTTCGGAGTTAAGCCCCGTCGCCACCTGCGTGCCGATGCGCAGGGTGCCTTCGTTGGGGGTGAGAATACATCCAAGAATCGAAAGCAGCGTGGTCTTGCCGCTGCCCGACGGGCCCATCAAGAGTGTGAGTTCACCCGGCATCAGCTCCAGGCTCACGCCTTTCAGGGCCTTTACCTCTGCGGCACCGGTGCCCAGGAACTTGACGATGTTGCTAGCTTCCAGGATTGGTTGCATGGCCCTGCCTTCCTCTACCGGCCGAACACGACAGCCGGGTCGATGCCAGTCCCCTTGATGGCGCTGATCGCGGCGAACACGCCATAGCGATGCTGAATGCCCGCAGCAACAGCGCCAAATTGGTCGTCATGACGCTCAACAGCGTGGAACCGCGCGCGCGAGATCGCCAGCACGCCGAGCAGGATGCCAATCGTTACCTGCTCGTTATTGGCCTCAGCGCGGTTGCCCCGCTGCAGGATGCCGAGTTCCCTAGAATAGGTCCCGTCGACGGACACCGCGTCCGGCGAGGTCAGCTCCATGAGGCTGCCCGCGATGATGTCCCGGAGGAGCGACCTGTTGTTGCCCGCGTCCGAGCCCACGAGCAACCCCGCTGTTGCACCGCCGCTCAGCTTGCGCCAGGCGACGAAGCCCACCGCCAGTTCCTCCATGTCGGCAACCCCCAATCGCGACAAGATGGCGTGCTTCTCATGACCAGGCAATAGCGAGGCGGCATCGAAGCTCTGGGGGCCAAAGGGCATCGCCCACTGCGCGTGGCCAGACAAGGTGGCAGTTGGGTTCTCCGAGCCCAGGCGGAGACCGAACTGCACGGCCATCGCCAAAACCGAGAAGACCATGGCAACCGGCGTGAGGATCAAGCGCAAGCAGTCGTCGAAGAGATCGCGGTAAGCGAGCTTGACCGTCGGCAAGGGCTTGCCCCCCCGTGCGGGGCGTGCGCTGGCCTCTGCTGCAGTCATTGCTCGGATCCTCCAAGCCCAGTCAATGTTGGCGCAGATCATCGGCATGCTCGAGCACCCTAGCCCGCGCTCAGCGCCTCACTCAGCGCCTCAAGGCCCAGCACAATTGGGCCCGCCCCAACGACGCGGCGTGAGCAGGCTGGCGCTGAAGCAAGGCGCGGACAGGGGTGAAGCACCCCAAGGAGCCACGCCCCTCGGCAGGACCTGCCGGGGGACCCCTATATGGCCTGCACTGACATCTGCCCCATATCCAGGTCCAATCCCGG
>Ga0075425_100000884_pt1 | contig 28783 bp, 16 predicted proteins | sample SoiMethybrSBSTD4_FD_75300 | JGI IMG/M metagenome (GOLD analysis project Ga0075425, IMG submission 75300) | Bulk soil microbial communities from a Populus tree surrounding site in Tennessee, USA - Soil MetaG P. TD hybrid SBSTD4 | ecosystem: Environmental > Terrestrial > Soil > Tree plantation...
CCGTCGATTCCGGACTGGCGAAGAAACCTGAGGAATACCCATTCCTTGGGTCAGACTGTTACTCACTCGACGAACTCATTCAGCAAGCCGCCCCTCGCTCGTGAGATTCGTTGACTCTTCCGCCTGAAGGCGGAAGCCACACTGAGCGGACTGAACTTCCGCCTGAAGGCGGAAGCCACAAGCGGGACTAGATCCGACTGGCGAGCTTAAACAGAACTTCCGCCTGAAGGCGGAAGCCACGCTGGACTGACTGAACTTCCGCCTAAAGGCGGAAGCCACACTGAGCCGGCTGATCTTCCGCCTGAAGGCGGAAGCCACACCAGGCCGACTGAACCTGTGGCTTCCGCCTTTAGGCGGAAGATCCATCTAAAGGCGGAAGCCACAAGTCTGTATTATGATCGCGCGGCTCTTCTGGAGGTCACCATGGTGCTTCGCGTTCGGCTGACTCTCGCCCTTGCCGCCTGCACTTTCGCCATCGCGCTTCCCTGTCTCGCGCAGGAGGACACCTCCGAGCCCACCACGAACCGCACGGTGCGCCCCGTGATCACCGGGCGCCAATACGCGGTGAGCTCGATGAGGCATCCGGCGACGGAGGCGGCGGTGCGCATGCTGGAAGCGGGCGGCAATGCTTTTGACGCCGCGGTTGCCGGGCAGGCGGTGCTCGCCCTCGTCGATCCAGCCTCGAACGGCTACGGCAGCGACGCGGTCGTGTTGATTTACGACGCGAAGACAAAGAAGGTCGTGTCGATCAATGCGGAGGGAACCGCGCCGAAGCTGGCTACCATCGAGTGGTACAAGGAGAATCAAGGCGGCAAGATTCCAGTCGACGATGGTTTGCTTTCAGCCACGGTGCCGGGTGTTGTCGACGCGTGGTTCACGTTGCTCGATCGCTGGGGGACGATGACCTTCGCTCAAGTGTTGCAACCAGCGATCGATCTTGCCGAGCAGGGATTCGTGCTTCCCGACGGCCTCGCCGCATCGATGGCCGGACGCAAGCTCCAGAAGTATCCGACGAGCATGAAGGTGTACTGGCCCGGCGGCACCGCACCCAAGGCTGGCGAGCTCTTTCGCAACGTCGACGCGGCGCGAACGCTGCGACGACTGGTCGAATCGGAGAAGCAAGCGGCGTCAAAGGGCAGACACGCGGCACTCCTGGCGGCGCGCGATCGGTTCTATAAAGGGGACATCGCGAGAACGATGGCGGAGTTCTCCGAGAAGAACGGTGGGCTTTTCCGCTACGAGGATTTCGCCGGCTACTCCGCCAAGGTCGAGACGCCGGTGTCGACCACGTATCGCGGATACGAGGTCTACAAGAACCCCTCCGCGAGTCAAGGCCCGGCGGAGCTGTTCGCGCTCAACATCCTTGAAGGTTTCGACCTTAAGGCGATGAAGCAGAACAGCGCTGCGTTCATTCACACGAGTGTGGAGGCGGTAAAGCTCGCGTTTGCCGACCGCGAGAAGTTCCTCGGCGATATGGACTTCATCACGATCCCGTACGAAGGACTGCTGTCGAAGGCGTATGCGGCGGAACGGCGGGCGCTCATCGATCCCGATCACGCCTCAATGGAGATGCGGCCCGGCAATCCGTCGAAGTTCATGAAGGGGACAGCCGCCGATCCACCAGTCACGTTCACCACCGAAGGGGTTGGCGATCACGTCGGCGACACAAGCTATCTCGCCGTCGTCGACAAGGACCGCAACATGGTGAGCTTCGAGCCAAGCCTGCACAGCGGCTGGGGCACCGGCATGGTCATGGCTGATCTCGGCTTCATCCTGAATTGCCGCGGCGATTACTACTCGCTCGTCCCCGGCGAAGCCAACGCGCTGGCTCCAGGAAAACGACCGCGCAGCACGCTCCAAAGTACGCTGGTGATGAAGGATGGCCAGCCCTTCATGATCCTCGGCAGCCCCGGCGGCGACGATCAGGTGATGCGGACGATGCAGACCTTGATCAACGTCATCGATTTCGGCATGAACGTGCAACAGGCGATCGAATCGCCTCGCTGGGCGACCCGCAGCTTCCCCGCCTCGCCGTTCCCGCACACGATGTATCCAGGCGATCTGTCCGTGGAGTCGCGCATTTCAGACACGGTAAAAGCTGCGCTCGCCGCCAAGGGACATAAATTTCCGCAGCGCGTGCCCGGTCCCTGGTCGATGGGGTCGCTCGCCGCGGTGATGGTGGACCAGCGAACGGGAACGGTCAGCGCCGGCGCAGACCCGAGAGTGCCTGCATACGCGTGGGCCAAATAGTCATTGAAATCAGCTGATTGCGGATTGCTGAATGCGGATTGCGGATTTTTTTGATTGTCGATTGGCGATTGAGATTGTCGATTGAGGATTGTGTAACGCGACGCGGATTCCTCGCGCAGATGGCCGCGATCGCGGGAACCGCGGGGCTGACGGCCACTCGACCGCAGAACTCGCCTGTCCCGATCATCGACACTCACATTCACCTCTTCGATCCAACGAGACCACAGGGCGCACCGTATACCGGACCGCCGGGCGTGCCCGTGGAACCGTCGCTCCCGCCGCGGTACCGAAGACTCGCCACGCCGCTGGGCATTGTCGGCGCGATCAAGGTCGAGGCTAGTCCCTGGGTCGAAGACAATCTCTGGGTCCTCGAGGTCGCCGAACGCGACACGATTGTCGTTGGCGTGGTCGGCAACCTCGAACCGGACAAACCGGACTTCGCGGAGATGCTCGAGCGCTACCACAAGAACCGGCTGTTTCGCGGCATTCGCTACGGCAATCTCTGGGGGCGCGACATCACCAAGCAGGTCGACAATCCTGCTTTCGTCGAAGGATTGAAACGGCTGCAGCAGGCAGATCTCGTCCTTGACACGGCAAATCCCCGCGTCGATTTGCTGCAAGCCATCGTCAAGCTCACCGATACAGTTCCCGATCTGCGGGTCGTGCTGGATCATTTGCCGAGTCTCGAACCCACCGCGATCACGCGAAAGGCTTACGATGAGGCGCTCGACGAGCTTCAGCACCGTCCGCGTGTGTTCGTGAAGCTGTCTGCTGTCATCCATCGCGTCAACGGTCAGGTTTCGACCGAACTCGGCGCTTACAAGGATCGACTGCAGCAACTCGTTGGCAGGTTCGGCGAAGATCGGATTCTGTTCGGCAGCGATTGGCCGAACAGCGACGGCGTTGCGCCGCTCGAGAAGGTTGTGGGGGTCGTGCGGGAGTTCTTCCAGATGCAACCGAGGGAGGTTGCCGAAAAATACTTCTGGAAGAACTCCCTCGCCGCCTACAAGTGGATCAAGCGCGATCCCTCGCAACCGGCGATCTGACTAGAAGTAGCTTTTCACACCAATGGATAACGACAGGCCGGACGGATTGTAGCCGTTCGCCTTCATGACGGCGTCGTACCGAGCCTCTCCCTTGACCGAGAAAGTTCGCGCCGTAAAGAACTCCACGCCGCCGAGCAATCTGGCCCCGAACCTCGTGTTGCTCGGACCAAGGCTGTTGCCGTTGTCCATCGGCTGCAGGAAGTACGAGCCGACGCCCGCGCCGACGAACGGGTGAACCGCGCCTCCCTCCCAGTTGTGAAGGAGGTCCGCTCCCAGGCGCACCTGTCGTGTCGAGTCGGTATGTTCGCGATCCACCTTTGGATTCGCCCAGCCCGCACCGAGGCGGAGGCTGTTGCGGGCCGTGAGGTAGTACTCGTAAGCCCCTTCCACGGTCGGTCCAGTCGTCATTCCGTCCTGGGTCGGCAGGAACAATCCAACCTCACCCGAAACTGCCGACGAGCCGTCGTGCGGCGCCCGCCGCGACTCGCGTTGTGCGAGTGCCGGCGCTGCCAGAGCAAGAACGAGCGTGCATGCGAGCGTCAACGAACGAATGTCGATTTTTGTCATATAAGCTGACTCCATCGCGTGGGTTGAACGGCAACGCAGGTGCCACACGGACTCAGCCTTTTAAGTAATTAATGACTTGTCAGTTGCGAGCAGTCGTTGAGCTACACCGCAAAACTACGGCTGAGCGATATGCGGACAGATTGTCCTTTTTGGGGCGTACAGAAAACTCGACCGTAGACACCGCTGGCGCGGCGCGACGCTGCAAAGTAACCGGCTCGGCTGTTAGTAGGTCGCTCAGCGAACAACGATCGTTGCTTCGGCGACCTGCCCCGCCGCGTCCCGGACGCGGAAGGTATGGCTGCCCGGCACCAACGGCCATGAGGTTGGCCGATCCGATTCGCTTGTCCCAAGCGAACGGTCATCGACACTCCACTGAACCGCACCGGGCGTCGACGCGACGGCTCGAAGCGCGAGTGCCTGGAACTCCCGGCGCAAGGTGGGATCGATCAGATACGTGGCGCCGTCCGGCGGACTCGAGATTCGAAGCGCTCCGGAGCTTGAACTTCGCGAGGCGACGGCGGAGACGGTATCCACTGATTCGCGGAACTGCGGCGCGTCGCGATCCATTCCGTGATCGCGGGCCCATTGCCGATAGTTGGCTGGCCACACGGTCAGCAGTCCTCCATCGGTGAGATGATGCCAGCTACATGGGAGTGTGCGCGATTCTGCCGCCACCCACTCACGACGGCGATTTGGACACCAATCGTTTGCCGGGAGACCCGACAGCGCGCAGATTTCGATCGACCGAACACCGGCGTTCAATTCGGATGTCGCCGGCTCGAACGGATCGAAATGGTCGTCGCTGGGCTGCCGGGCGGCTCGCTTCTCCGCCGCGAGCATCACCGCATGAAATATCGGGCCCGCGCCGGTGACGCCACTCGAATTGCGAAGCGGCTTTCGATCGAAGTTGCCGACCCACACACCGACGGTCACATGGCGCGAATACCCAATCGCCCAATTGTCGTGATACGCCTGCGACGTTCCGGTCTTTGCCGCAACTGGAAACGGAAAATCCAGGCTGCCGCCGCGGCCGAATACGTACTCGCGAGCCTCCGCATCCGAAAGCACGTCGGTGATCCAGAACGCCGTGCGCGCGCTTACCAGTGGCCGTTTCTCTCGACGCGGAGCATCGACAAGGTACGACGGAGCGATCCACTCGCCTCCTCGCGCGAATGCCGAGTACGCGACCACCATCTCGTCGAGCCGCACTTCCGCGTTTCCAAGCGTGATACCGAGCCCGTAGTACGAGGCATTGCGATCGAGGGTTGAAAAGCCCGCTCGAAGCAGAAGTCGCAGGAGGTTCGGCACGCCGATCTCCGAGGCCAGCGCGACCGCCGGAACGTTCTCCGATCCCGCAAGCGCGCGGCGCGCGAGGAGCGGCCCCCGGTACCGGCCGTCGTAATTCCGCGGGCTATACAGCACACCGGGTTCGGCGGTCGGGAAATGCGAGGGTACGTCCGGCAGCACGCTTGCCGGATCGAAGCCGTTCTCGAATGCCAATGCATAGGTAAACGGCTTCAGAGCGGAGCCCGGTTGCCGCGCTACTGCGGGACCATTGATCGTCCCGCCATGTGCCGCATCAAAGTAGTCGCCCGATCCTTCCCATGCGAGCCACTCACCGCTGCGGTTGTCGAGCACCACGACCGCTACGTTTGCGGCGCCATGCTGCTTGAGCGTCGCGCGCTGACTGTCGACGATTCCGCGCACGTCGGCCTGCAACTCGCGGTCGATCGTTGTCTGGATCCGGTCCGGGCGCTGATCGCCGGTATTCGCGAGCACCATCTCGACGAAATGGGGCGCAGTAAACGGTGATGAGTCGCGATTCAGCGTGAGCCGCTCTGCCAGGGCCTCCTCGACCCGTGGCGATGACAGCGTTCTCGCGCGTTCCATGCGCACCAGGACAACGCGTTGACGTGCACGTGCGGCGTTGAAGGAGCGATACGGATTGAAGTCCGAAGGTCTCTGCGGTAATCCAGCAAGGAATGCCGCCTGGGCGGGGGTCAGCATCGACGCCGCGCATCCAAAATATGCCCGGCTCGCGCGCTCGGCGCCGACGATCTGGTTGCCGTACGCGGCAAGGTTCAGGTAGAGCGCCAGGATTTCCTGCTTCGTGTAACGGTGCTCGAGGCGAAGGGCCAAAATCGCTTCGTGAACCTTCGCCGATACTCCGCGCCGCCGGTGCGGCGATTCTCGATTGAGCAGGAGTTTTGCGACCTGCTGTGAAATGGTCGAGCCCCCTTCCACGAATGAGAGTTCGCGCACGTCGCGCTTCAATGCCCGCAGCATCGCGATTGGGTCGATACCCGGATGCCGCCAGAACCGACGGTCTTCCGCGGCGATGGTGGCGGCGACGAGCATCGCGGGAAGCGCGTCAGCCGAGAGGCTGATCATTTTGGTTCCATCGTCGGCTCGTGCCTCGTAGAGCGGAATACCGTTTCGATCGACAACGATGGTCGACGGCGCCGCGGTGTTATCGAGGAGACCTGACGGAATCGGTCCCAGGCGGATCCACAGGGCCAGCGCGAGGAGTGCAATCAACGCGGAAGCGATAAGGATCTTCCGCCTAAAGGCGGAAGCCACGAGAGTACTCCTGTAGAGAGTACTCCTGTAGAGAGCACTCCTGTGGCTTCCGCCTTTAGTCGGAAGGACGGTACTTGTGTAGCTTCCGCCTTTAGGCGGAAGGACGGTACTTGTGTGGCTTCCGCCTTTAGGCGGAAGGACAAGCTTCATCGCTTGACCTCGATGATCGCCGTCCCGGTGCGGCCGAAGACTTCGGGTTCATACATTTCCTCTACGCGCGCCGGCGCTGTCCGGAACGTTCCGGCGGTCGTGGCGCGTACGATGTAGCTGAACTCGTGGGTCCCTTCGCTGAGACGCGTGGCAAAGAGTTGAACGCGGTCGTCGTGACGTTCGACATGATCGAAACCACCGTACCGCCACATCCAGTTCCAGGTCTCCTCGTTGTCACGCGGCTCCCCCTCCGGGGTCGTCTGACGGTCCTGCCGCGACGCGACCGTCTGCGCGGTTGTGGAAAACCACGATTCGACTGCTTCGAAGCCGGCGGGAATTGGATCGGTGACCGCAACGAACCGGCGTTCCTTGGTTAACCGGAAGGTCAGCGTGATCCGTACGAGATCGCCCGCTTTGTACGTCGTGGACGCCGGTTTCGATCCCGTTTCGACGTACGGTTCATACCGGCGCTCGATGCGGAATCCATTGTCGAGCCCCTGCTGATAGAGCGCGTCGGCCGCATAGCGCAGACGGGTCGCGTAGAACAGCGTGCCTGTCCCTTCGCGGGTGAACGTGAGGGGCAGCGATGAACTCGCTGGTCCCTTAGCCAGCATCTCAGGCATCGACACATCGAGTGATCGGGACTCGGTCGAGCGTGATTCGAATTGCTCGCGCGCAAGGTCGTCGGATCCGAGTTTCACGACGGCGGTGAAGTTTGGCACGGTCGCTTCGTACTTTCGGTAGTAATTGACGAGCGACTCCATCGCATGCGCGTTTTCCTGCGTGTTGCCCCAGCGTCCGCCTTTCCGCGCCGCCATCATCCATCGAACCATCGGCGTCATCGACGTCGCCGGTGCGTTCGCCTTCACCAGTGTGTTGAGGACGATGCTCGTTGAGCGGATGTTGGAATTCCAGAACCAGAGCAAATAGGGATCGGCCAACTCTTCGACGTGCGCGCTGCCACCCTCGGGAAGAACTGCGTTCGACATCCGCCGGCGCAGATCGTCGATTCGGGGGCCAGACGTCTCTTTTTTTGCCATCAACGCGTCGTGCAGGTACGCCAGGGCGAACACGGGCATCTGATCGCGATACCCGTAGAGCCGGTTGATGTTTGAATCCTGCGTCCGTCCACCTTCGACCAGCACTTTGACGGCAAACGTCTGCCATGCGGTGTAGGAAGGCCACCATCCTTCGTTCGATGGCGGCCGTTGAGCCAGCTCCTGCTCCAAATAACGGTAGGCCCGGTCGCGCATGCCCGGATCGACCGGGTATTTCAGATCGGCGGCGACCTGAAAGACATGGAGGAGATACGCGGTGAGATATGGCGACACCGTGTAACACGCCCCAGGCCAATAGGCGAACCCGCCATTGGCGCACTGGAAGCGCTCGAGTTCTTTCAACGTTTGCTGAACCGCCGGCCGCATTTTCGACGGATCGACGCCCGGCAGCGTGAACGCATCGCCGAGATCAGCTGCGAGGAGCAGTGCGAGCGCCCGCGATCCTTTCTGCTCCGCGCATCCATAGGGATACTCCACGAGATAGCGCGCACCTTCTCCCAGTCCGACCATTGCGGTCGACGACATCTCGACGTGCAAGCCGCCGAATCCCGCAACAACGCCGGCCGGAATCGTGACGTCTTCGGTTGCGACACGCTTCGCGTCGGTGGCCTCTCCATACGCGGCAACCGTCTCGGCTGAGGCGAGAACCTCGACCGGGATCGTGTCCTCGAAGGCGTCTGTCTCGTCACCGACCTTCACCGTCATTTGCACGCGCGCGCGGCCGATCGACTTCGCCGCCGCGTCAAACCGCGCCTCGACCGATCCGCCAGGTGCGATCGACAACGACTGCACCGCGCCTTCGGCGATGTCCAGCACACCCCGATCGAGACTCTTTATCGTCACGTCCGCCGTACCGGCAGACGCGAGTTGGCTGGTGATCACCGCACCGAAGTGCGCCCGGTCGCCCACCGCCATGAATCGTGGGAACGTCGGTTTGAGCGTCAGCGGTTTATTGATGCGAACTTCGCTGTCGCCCGATCCGAAACGGGAATTGCGATCGGCCGCGACCGCCATGATGCGGTACGTTGTCAGCGACTCTGGCAGCGTCACGTCGACGCGCGCGCGCCCGCTGGTGTCGGTGGTCACCGACCCAAGCCAGAACGCCAGCACGCGGAAGTCCTTCCTGAGTGTGCCGGCGCCCGTGTCTCCGCCGCCGCCACCACCGTCGGTATCACCTTTCGGAGTGAGTACGCGGCGTGACACGATCCGCTGCCGGTTGTCGGAGTTGAACACCTGCAGTGACTTGCGCACGTAGACCGATCCAAGCACGTCTGGGGTTTGATACGACGTGAGAGACAGCACGCCGTAGTCGACCGCCCAGAGCGTGATCTCACTCGATGTGCCGCGGTTCTGGTGATCGGTCACGGCGACTGCGACCGAAGCGCTTTTTGCGGGGCGGTATTCCTGCTGATTTGCCGACACCGCGACGGTCAGCCGTTTGGTGCGATCCTCCACTTTCAACTCGACATATCCGAGGCGGAATGCGGGCTTGCCCGGATCGCTCGGGTCTTCCTTCGGACCCGCGCCGGCTTCGAGCGCGCCGGTCGCCGCCGGAGATGGCGTCACGGGCGATCGGCCTTTGATGAGCAGCACCGAGACGAACACGTTCGGAATGTCATCTTCCTTGATCGGGATCGAGACCGACTCCTGTGTGGATGTCAGGAGGAACGATCGGTAGGTTCTGATCCCTTCGCGCTCTGTCGTGACCAGCGCGGTCGCACGCTCCCAGGGCGACTGGATCATGATCCGCGCGGTTTCACCCGGCCTATATGTCTTTCTTTCAGGAACCAGTTCGATCCGATTGTGATCGAAGCGTTGCCAGGCCGTGTAGCCGGACCCGAGAACATAGAATGAGGTGCGCGTGACGGCGAACCGTCCGTCCGCGGCGGTTCCCTTTGCCTCGAGCACGAAGTACCCACCCGACGCGAACGAAATGTTCAGCGGCGCTGGATCGGTTCCCGTCGTCACGTCCCACTGGCCAGCCGGGATCACCTTTCGCTCCGTGTCCCATGTGTAGAACCCGTTGCCTTCGGCTCGACGGACCATCTGCCATTGAATCTGGGTCAGCTTCACCTGGACAGGCACGCCCGCAACCGGCGATCCATCGATCCCCGCAGCGACGATCTCCGTCTTCAATCCATTCTTCTGATCGACGAAATACGGCGGCCGGCGCACGCCGATGTACCAGGGAGCGGGATGAACAGTGACGCTCCCCCGGTTCGCGATGTGTTGCCGGGACACGTCTTCAACATCTCCTTCGAGCGTGTAGACGTAGGGCAGCCCGGCCTCGCGAAGCGTGTCGAGCTTCAGTGGAAGATCCCCGCCCTTCCCAAGCTTTGTCTCTTCTCTTCGAATGTCGCCAGATGGACGGCTTTCATCACCCTCGTCGTATCCGACGAAGACCCAGCGGTCCTCCTGAAACTTTTCCGTGATCGCACGAGGCGCTCCGTATGCGGGCGTTTTGGAAAAGCTCCACGTCACCGGCCGCGCGATCATCGCCGGTCCGAATAAGTACCGAGCCGTCACGACACCGTTGAGTGGATCGCCGGCGATCACCGTGTCGCCCTTCAAAGTGACATCGACGCGAAAATCCGGTCGCTTGTATGCGGCGACCAGAAACGTGCCTTGCACGGACTTCTCGTACGGAACGTACTCGTCCTGCTCTTCGCCGGGTTCGATTTCACGTCGCCGCTGTTCCGGTGTTCTGGGTTTTGGCCGATCGCTCTCGAGCACCGCCCGCAACGAGTAGTAGCCAAGCGCCCCGTCCTGCGGCAGCGTCATCGTCCAATCTGCGCTGCTCCACGCGGTCAGTTTGATCGTGCGCTCGTCGACTTTGCGGTTCTGGCTGTCGCGGATTGTGAGGACGACCGGAGTGCCGGCGGGAAACAGACGAACACCAGTAGCCGTGTTCTGACGCACGATGGCCTTGAAGTGCACCTCTTCACCGAGCCGATACACGCCGCGATCGGTGAAGATCGTTCCGCGCAGCATTGGTTCGGCTTCGCGCAGGTTGACTCCCGTACCAAATTCCCACGGCGTGATGCCTTCATTCCAGTTGCTGCCGGTGTACGCGATGTCGCCGTCTTTCTCGGCCGTGACGATAAAGGCAAAGTGCCACCAGTCCTCGGGATTGCGCAGCGGCGTCTGCGGTGCGAGCGCGATGCCGTCCGAGCCGGTACGTCCACGCCAGAAGACCTTGTTATCGACACTAATAATCGAGACGGTCGCGCCTTCGACAGCGGAGCCGTTATCGAGACGCGTCACGAACACGAGCGTGTTCTGCGGGCTGTCTTTCACCGTGATGCCCAGGTTCGTGACCTGGACGATCGATGCACGCAGTTGCGGCTTCTCTTGATTTCCCGATGCGCGGCGGGCTTGAGGAATCGGTTCACCTTCGCGGACGGCGGTCCAGACAATGCCCGTACCGCCGGAGCCCAATGCTTTCGAGAGATCAAGACCGTGCGACTGAATGCGATCGGCAGTGACCGGCAGGCGGCGGTTCGCGCCCTCTCCCGGAGGAGCAGTCTCAAAACCATCGTTTTGCAGGGCGACAACCGCCGGCATCAAGTGATCGGGTTGGATCGTCACGGCCCATTGCTGAATGTCCCGGAAGTTCCGCGCGTAGAACGGCAGCGTTCGGCCGCCGTCTTTCTCCCAGACTCCATGGCCGTCGCCAAAACTCGTAAACGCGCTGCGATGCCAGTTGTCGACGACCCCGACCCATGGATAGCCGAGCACCTGACCGTCACTTGCGCGCAGCTCGGGTCGAACCGCGACAACGTATTTCCGAAGTGGCGGCAAGGCGGCGAACCCGGCGTCTTCGAGTGTGATGGCGGGCGACGCATCGCGAGTAAAAATCTCGCCGTGTTCCGGCGGCTTCGCAGCTTTCGCGACATCGACAGGAGCGGCAGTCACATCCTTCGCGCTCGCGGCGGCAGCGAAGTCGGTGACCCTCACCGCCGAGCGCATCAGGACCGGGTTCCGATAGTCGGGATCGCATGCGCTGTGGCAGTAGAACCCGTCGATGAAGAAGGCGCGTTCAGCGTGGACCGTGAACGATTGTGTTTTTCCTGGAGTGGCCGATCCCGCCGCTGAACGGAGTTTCTCGTCAAGGGTCAACTTCACCCAGCTTTCCGGCAGGACCATCGATTCGCTCTCGAACACGACGAGGTCGTTCGATGGCGGATACGTCTTCTTGTCCCAGTCGCTCGCCAGCCGGAGAGAAACGGGCGCCGTGCTTGCGGCGATCGCTTTCGTCGCGTTCACCTTCGCATCGAAACGACGCATCGCATCGGAATCCGTGGCCGTCAGCCGCGCCTGCTCGTCTCCGGTAAAACTCGGAGGATCGAATGGGTGCGGCTCGAGCGCCGCGGAGAGGGAGCGCGCAACATCTGCATTGCGGACGGGCTGATTGAACCGCAGCAGCACGACCATGCGGCCGTTGACGGTGCCGCCCTGCCGATACCATCTGGTCTGCAGAAGCCGGACGGTCGGCGTCGTAAACGAAAACGTCACGGCGCGCGCAAGCTTCCGTCCGCTTGCTGCCGGTGTCCCAGCGGCGATCGTGACTTGATAGGTCGTCGCGTAAGAGAGCGGACGCGTGGGCTCCGGCGTGAAGATAAGCACTGTCGTGCCGGACCAGCGAAACGTGCCCGGCACCGCCGGCGAGATCTTGAAGAATGGTGGATTCACTTCCGCCGGAATGCGGCCGAGATTCACCATGGGCTCGGAGAAGACGACCCGTATCTCTTTCGCTTCCGCGAGTGACGCGACCTCGCCTTCCGGCGCGGTGCTCACGACGGTGAGTCCGGGATCAGATGTTCGGAGTTGCCGCGCGTCGGCAGCCGACACGCGAAGACACAGCACGGCCAGAATCAAGACGAAGACGCTGCGTTTCATGGGTGAGAGTCCCGAAGCGGGGAGGCTTGGCGAGCATGTGTTGCTCTGGGGAATTAGACACCGGTTGGGGACGGATGGCGGAGACAATGTTCAATGCTCAATGTCCAATGCCGGCGCATTGAACATTGAACATTGAACATTGAACATTTAGCTTTCTACTCAGGCACCGACACTGTCAACGGTGCCACCAACCGGATCGCGAGCGTCGTTCCAGGACCGATGCGGACGTCCTTGCCGCGGGTCGAGAGCACGACCGCCGTTCCGGCGCCGCCGCCGGCCAGCGCACCAATTCCGGCTCCCTTCTTGCCGCCGATAATTCCGCCAACGACCGCGCCGCCAGCCGCCGGGGCACCGATCGTGATCGCATCCTTCTTCTTAGTGGCCGGTGCCACTGCGACCCACGAGCGCGTCTGCATGGTGTAATTCTCGTCGAATCCAGCCGGCGCGATCCGGGTGAAGCGCACGGCAACGCGTCCGCGTCCCTTCACTTTGCCTGGTCGCGTCGCTTCGGCAACGTAACCGGACGCGACACTGCCCGAGCGGAGCGCCGTGCGGCCGTCGATCGTGATCGGACTGACGAGCGTGCCCGACACCGGGGCCTCCAGACGTGAGTCCGAACCGAAGCCGCGCGTCAGACGCAGACGGAGAACAGTACCGGCCGGCACCGTCACCTGCCGCATCCGAGTTGGCGACGACTTAACTGTCGCGGGTGCCAACACTGGCCCCGCACTCTCAACGGCAACATTCCCTAAGAGAATGGCGCCGGTCAGGATCGCTGCACGCGTGATGACCTTCCTCATGCTGTGCCTCCTGACCGGGAATAGCGCAAGCGTTATGCCTGCCGGCTCTATTGTTGGTCTAGTGCCAGAATGGCAGTAAATTCAATAACTTGCACGGAATGTGTAGATTGGAGCCACCCCGGGCCACGAACACAGCTGTGAGGATCGCTACCAAAAGTGGACGTCCGAAAAGGTGGCTGGCACCTTTCGCGGGAAAGTGCCAGCCACCTTTTACGCGAAACGTCTGACCTATCTTCTTGCGGGTGTGTAGATTGCGAACATCGCCCCCTGGGGATCGCTGAGGATGGCAAATCTCCCCGTGTTGGGTATGTCCTGCGGCCCAACCATCGGCCTTGCCCCAAGCCCTTTGGCCTTGTTCGCACTGGCGTCCACATCGGTGACCTGGAAGTACGGCATCCAATACGAGGGCACGTGGGCCGGCATGTTCGGCGGCATGGCCATCATGCCACCGAGCGGCTTTCCCTGATTGTGGAACTCGGTGTACTCCATCACGGCGCTCGGTGCGGAGTGCTTCGGCGTCCATCCGAACAGCGCCGTGTAGAACGACTCGGCCCGCTTGGTATCCCGGGTTGTCAACTCACTCCAGCAGAGCGCACCGGGTTCGCCGAGGATCTTTGCGCCGATGTGTTTTCTGGCTTCCCACACCTGAAACACGGCACCGGCCGGATCCTGCAGTACCGCCATCCGCCCGACATCCATCACGTCGAACGGCGGCGCGAGCACCTTTGCCCCAAGCGACTCGGCCTTCTTCACACTCTCGTCGACACTCGCGACGCTCACGTACAAGTTCCAGTGCGGTGGTGCGCCGTGCTGCCGCTCCTCCGGACGCATCGTGTACGCAGCCGCGACTTCCTGGCCGCGCAACGTGAACATCGTGTAGACCTCATCGGGTCCAATGGGCTGTTCGTTGACATCCCATCCCAGCAGCGAGCGATAGAACTGCACGCCTCCTTTTTGATCCGTCGTCGCCAGCTCGGCCCACGAGAACGTGCCGGGCGTGTGTGATGAGAATTCGGCCATGCGCAGTCTCCTTCAGATGCGAGATCGCTGATGCTACTCGCCTCTCGCGTCCGGCTTCAAGTCGCCGGGTTCTCACCAATGGCCAGGACGGCTACTTGATAATCCGGAGGTTGCTCGGCGGCGTGGGAGGGCTCACGTTTTTCGGCACCACGAACAGCGTCACGCTTTGCGCCGGCAGCGTCGCGACGAAACTGGTGCCGGTGATGCCGGCATCGGCGATGCGAGTAATCGCGTTCGCGGCCGTCAGTTGCCAGCCCTGCGCGGTTGCGCGATGCGCGAACGAAGAGATGTTGACGGTCGTCGTCGCGGCGGTTGACAGCTGCTTGTTGATGACCATGACCGTCAGTGCCCCGTCAGACGACCGCACGCTGGCAAACGCCGACACCGCATCGGGGTTCGGGGCGGAGGCGGAGACACTGGTATCGCCGAACGTCGACTTGTTGCCGTCGTAGTTTCGATACATCTTCATGGCGTTATACGTCGGGGTGGTCGATGCGGGTGTCGTCCACCGTGCTCCCATGTCGAGCGCCTCGCGTCCGAAAATGCCGAATACGTCGGCCTGTGTGGTCGCGCCGTTGATGTGATTTTCCGCGCCCCAGTTGTACTCCGTGATGCCTACCAGCGTTCCGGAGTACTGCGTGTTCACCCATGTTTTCAGCCGTGGGATCAGTTGGACGCGATCGTTGATCCACGTCTCGTCGACGTAGTTCGGATCCCACAGCGATCTGGTCGAGCGGTTTCGACGCAGTTGCATCGCACTCGACACGTCGTTGCTGAACTCTCCTCCCTGCGGGTAGTAGTGAACCGTGAACACGTCGAGCAGGCGGCGGCCAGCCGAAGTACTGCTCTGACGAATCTGACCGAGCAACCACGTCAGATAGTCAGCGCCGCCGTGATTGTTTCTGTCGGGCAAGGAACTCCAGCCATGTGTGCTGCCCCACTGCTGGTCGTATCCGCTGTAGAAGTAGCCGCTCCAGCCCCACTCCTCAGGCCCCACGATTAACGCCGATGGATCGACGGCCTTGATCCTGGTCGCGAACTCGACCATCCGGCTCTTGATCTCGTCCATGGTCGCGCCAACCGGCCGGACGTCTCGATGCGTTGAATGCCAGAGACTCGGTTCGTTGTCGAGAATGTAGTACCGCAAACCGCCGGATCCGTTCGTGCCCCACCGCGCAACCAGATGCTGCACCCAGGCTTGTTGCAAGCTGGAATTCGACGGGACATTGGCGTCGTTCGGATCGTTACCGGTAACGAACTGCCCATTGGTCAGCACTCCGTTGCCGGCATCTGCAAACCACTGCCAATCGTTCCCCGTCTGTGGCCCATATTTCGCGATTGAAAAACTCGCCAGCTTGCTGCGCCCGGGACCGACCTTCGCCACCCATTCAATCAACGGGATCGTGAGCATGGCTTTCGCACTTGCCGCACGCGTGTCGGTGATGAAGGTGTCGCCGCGCTCCCCAGCGGTCGCGCTGCTCTCGGGAATGCTCTCGAAAAACCAGTCGTTGCCACGATTGTCGGCGTTGACTTGCCAGTTGTACCGGGTCGTGTTGTTGCCGCCATTGCGATTCAACGGTGCGTTCAGATCGTTCAGCTGCGCCGTCGTCGCGTGCGCGACGCCGTAGATGTTCGGGTCAATCGGGTGCCGGTTGGCGGTGGGATCGATGGTGATGACAATGGTGGAACTCTGGGCGATCGTGGCGAGCGGTGCTGACACGACGACCGAGGCGACGGCCGCCAATGGCAGTAATCGGATCGCCCAGACGGCTTGCTTCATGTGTGAATCACGAATCACTCATCGTGAATCCTTGAATCCCTGAATCCCGTGAGCGATTCAAGGATTCAAGATTCGCGATCAGTGATTCACGATTCGCAACTGAACCCCGGGGCTCAATTAATCACAATAATGGTTGGTCCGTCGGCTCGGCCGCGCCGCAATGACGATGGGCCGGCTGCCGGATCGTTATCGGGCTCGATATTTCCGCGCGGCCGTTGATACGCGATCGCCGCGTGGTAGCGCTCGTCGACGCTGAGATCTCCAAGGGGGCAGTTTCCTGGCGCTCTCGGATACATGACGCTCTTCTGATCCGAAACATGGAAGAACCCGAGCGCGTGACCGACTTCATGAACGACGACGAGGCCTGGGATCTTGACCGCGCCGCACGAACAAACCGGGTTGATGTTGAGATTGATCTCGCCCGGATCCCGGCCGATGTACGATTGACCGCACGTGACGCGTTCGCCGGGATCGCTGGTGATCAGGATATTGATCCAGCCAGGTGTGTCCAGGCGGAGGTCCGAACCGGATTCGATGTACGCGGAGTACTGACCGCCGGTCCACAGCGGCACCGCCCGCGTCACCCCGTCGCGAATCGTGTTGATAACGTCCGATGCAATCGACCGATTCAACTGATCCGTCGTCTTCAGGTAGAACTTCGGCTGCTGTGACCAGCGCAGCAGCGGATACGGTCCGCCGTCCTGATCGTACGAGCCACGCGCCAGTTGCCGGTAGAAATCCATCGAGAACGGTGCGGAGTTGCGAATCAGATCGAGCGTGACGTCGGTCCGCTGCTGTGCCTGTACCGTGACCCACTGCTCGCGTGTCACGAATCCATCAGCCGAAATCGTGAGCTTGCTTGGGTTGGGTGGCACACTGCCATTCGATCCGAACAGGTACCCGCCACTGCCGTTGGTCACGACCGGGGCCATGTTCCACGACGGTTTGACCGTGGCGCCCGGGACCGTTTGGCGGCCGGAGGTGTCGACGACGCTGCCCGCGATCGACCATTTGTAGGACGAATTGTTGCTGGGACTCGTCGGTGTAGAACCACTGTCCGGCGACGAACCGCCGCCGCACGCGGCGGTCAGAAGAAAGGTTGCAGCCGTGGCGTAGAAAGAGAAACGCTGATTCGGCAAGATGAAGCCGCCTATCGCAAGCGTCGCGCCAGTCTTCTCGAACGGCAAGCGTCCACAATACGTGAAGCGGTTTTGCGGTTGGCGAATGATACACGGCGGCACGTCGTCGGCCCACCTTCGATGCCCAACGTCACATTTTTGTCGACGCGGCTTACGCTTCTGCGTACACCAGCGACGAACTGCTCTGTCACGACGATCGTCCCACCTCCGCCAGCGCGCCAGTTTTTCGGCGATTGCACGCCCCGGCACAAAGGCTTTATGAGCGGCACCACTATTGGAGCAGGCACGGACATGACCAGCTCTTTACCCCATCGGATCGTCCGCACCTTCTCGGTACCTATGTTCCTGGTCATGATGGCCACGCCATCATGGGCACAGGAAGGACTCGGCTTCGCCAAGAACGGCGGGTACGTCGGCATGTCCGGCATCCTCGACTTCTCGTTCGGCGGCGACACGTTCGACGGCGAGTCGATTTACAAGAAAGTGAACGGCGACGAAATCCTGATCCTGCCGAAGTTCGACGGCGCGCAGCACGCACTGCGCGCGGTATTCGGATGGCGAACAGGTCTCGGTGCGTTCGAACTGAGCTACGATCGCTCGAAACACCAGGGCACGTTCCTCGAGTTTCCCGGCGAAGCGACCTTTCACGCGCTCAACTTCGATGAGCGTATTTTCCTGATGCGCGAACACCGCATCCAGCCACATCTTCTTGTCGGCGGCTCGATTCCGTGGATGACGATTAAGGACGGGAGCTTTCTCGATCCAGAGGTGGGAGACGGGAGCTTCCGAGGCTTCGGCATCAACACCGAGGCCGGCGTGACGGTGTTTCCGCACCCACGCTTCGGCATCAGCACCGGCTATCGCTATCGGATCATGTGGTTCGATACCGCGAGCGGCGTGAGCCACACGACGTATCAACTGCGGCCGCGTTTCCACGAGACGACCGGCAGCGTCGTCGTCACGGGGACGTTCACGTTCTAGAGAAATCCGTCTGTCTGCTTTGCTCACGGCGGGTGGGGCTCACTTCTCTTAATGCGCTTGGGGCCCCACCCCCAAGCGCTCTCGCTCGGGGGCGCCGCTTCGCGTCGCTGCCCTCCGGCCCCTCGCTCGGGCCGCAGGCGCTTTCCCTTTTCCCTTTTGCCTTTTGCCTTTTAAGGCTGTCTTGGCTCAGGACGCCACCGGCCGAATGTCGCGGCGGAAACGCTGCCCAGCCACTCCTTCGCTCTCTTACCCACCAGGGCTTTCTCCAGCGCATCGAACTGCACGTACGCGACCGGCACGAGCAGCAGCGTCAAGAAGAGACACAACGCCTGGCCGCCGATGATGGTGACCGCGATCGCTGCGCGGCCGGTTCCACCGATGCCAATGCCGAGCGAGGTCGGGATCAGGCCGGCAATGATTGCCGTCGTCGTCATCAAGATCGGCCGCAGCCGCGTGCGGCACGACTCGACAATCGCCTCGCGCAGCGGTAATCCGCGCTGCCGCAGGACATTCGCGTAATCGACCTGCAGGATCGAGTTCTTCTTCACGATTCCGAGAAGCAGCAGCATTCCGAGCGCGCTCCACAGGTTGAGCGTGCGTCCGGTGGCCCACAAGGTGAACAGCGCGAACGGTACCGCAATCGGAAGAACCAGCATGATCACGATCGGCTGCAGGAAGCTCTCGAACTGCGACGCCAGGACCATGTAGACGAAGATCATTGCGAGGCCGATCGCCATGATCATGTTGGCCGTCGTCTCGTCGAGAATCTTCGACTGCCCCTGGAACTTGAACGACATCGTCGCCGGCATGTTCAGGTCGGTCATCATCTTCCGAACGTCGTTGGTCGCTTCATCGAGGGCGTGGCCGGGCGCGATGTCGGAAATGAACATGACCGCGAACTGGCGATCCGATCGCTGCAACGTTGTCGGGCCGAGGCCTCGCTCGATCTGCGCGAGGTTGTCGATCCGGACCGGGCCGTTCGCTGACGGAACCGTGAGCCGTCCGATTTCCGCGATGTCGCCCCGCTGACTTTCAAGGACGCGAATCTTGACCGGATACTGTTCCTGTCCCTCTTTGAACGACGAAATCTCGTCATCGCCCGACACCGCCAACCGCAGGGTGTTGCCGATCGTCGCCATTCGGACGCCGAGATCGGCCGCACGTTTGCGGTCGACTGCGACGTGAATCTCTGGATTCGACACGTTCAGGGCGATTTTTGGCTCAGTGAGGCTCGGAATACTCTGGGCGGCGTCAAGAGCGCGCTTGGAGTACTCGGCGATCTGACTCAGATCGGGACCGAGCATCTGCAGCGCAATAGGAAATGAGATGTTTCCTTCCCCGCTCCCGAGCGCAGTGCGCGAACTGATGCTGGGTCGATAACTCGGATGCTTCGCGAGGCGCTTTCGCATTTCAGCGATGATTTGCGCCTGCGTGTTCTTGCGTTCGTCCGCCGGCAACGCCTGGCACAAGAAATGGATGTGCGTCGGGGAACTGAGGTTCTGGGATACACCAACTGATGGTTCGATCTGCGCGACGCCTTCGATCCCGCTCAGTTCGTCCATCAGCTTGAACGCGATCTCGCTGGTGCCTTCGAGTGACGTCCCTTCAGGCGAGTCAACGTGAATAATCCATTCGCCCATGTCCTCAGTGGGCACGAACTCGCGTCCGACCATCCGGTTCAAGGGCAAGGTCGCCAGCGCCGTCACGATTGAGATGGCGATGATGATCGAAGGATGATCGAGCGCCCAGTTCACTCGCCTGGCGTAGAACCCATCGAGCCAGTGAAAGAACCCCTGTTCTTTGGTCTTCTTGTCGGAGGCGGCATCGGACAGCTTGAGGAAACGAGAGCTCAGCATCGGTGTCAGCGTAAAGCTGACCAGCATCGAGACGAGGATGGCGAAGGCCATCGTCCAACCGAATGGGTTGATGAACCGTTTCGCGTAGCCGCTCATGAATGCAATCGGCAGAAAAATGACGACCAGCGACAGGGTCGTCGCCATGACCGCCAGCGCAACTTCGCGAGTCCCCTGAATCGCGGCTTCGAACGGCGTACACTCCTTTTCTTCGATGTAGCGGAAGATATTCTCCAGGACGACGATTGCGTCATCGATGACGATGCCGACCGCGAGCGTGATACCGAGCAGCGTCATGTTGTTCAGCGTGAATCCCATGATGTTCATCAGGGTGAACGCCGAGATGATCGACGCCGGAATCGCAACCGCCGAGATGATCACCGCGCGAATGTTCCGGATGAAAAACATGACCACGATCGTTGCGAACAGGGCTCCGAAGATGAGGTGTTCTTCGAGCGACGAGATCGACGCATATATGAACTTCGAGTCGTCGCGGATGACGGTCACCTTCACCGACGACGGAAGCGAGCGCTGAACCGTGGCGAGCTTCGCACGCACCCCTTCGATGACCGCGACCGTGTTCTCGCCCATCGCGCGACGGATGTCGAGCATGACTGCAGGTGTCTTGCCGAGCCAGACGCCGCTGATCGGCCGTTGAAAGCTGTCTTCCGCATGGCCGATGTCCGACACACGAATCGGTGTCCCGTTTCTGGTGGCGACGACGATGTCGTTGAATTCGCCAGACGCATCGACTCTGCCGAGCGTTCGTAAAAGCAGCTGGCCTTTGCCCTGCTCGACCGTCCCGCCAGGGATCTCGACATTCTCGGCAACCAGCGCATCCCGCACTTGCGAGATCGAGAGGCCGTAAGAATTCAGCTTTTCGATGTCGACGACGATGTGAATTTCGCGCGCGCGGCCTCCGAGTAAGCTGACTTCACCAACACCGTTGACGGTCTGAATCGCCCGGCCGATCTGTTTGTCCGCCAACTCGGTGAGCGTGCGAAGGCTCATGCCCTCTGACGAAATGATCAGCGACATCACCGGATCGGCATCGGGATCGACTTTGGTGATCACAGGCGGGAGGAGCGCTGGCGGCATGCTCCTGATTGCGCTCGCGACCTTCTCGCGGACGTCGTTCGACGCATCGTTGATGTCGCGCTCCAGGACGAACCTGACGGTGATGTTCGCGCGCCCTTCCGCCATGCGCGACTGAATCTCGTCGATACCGGAAACGCCGCTGATTGCCTCCTCCATCGGCTCGATGACGGAGGTCGACATCTCGTCCGGACTGGCGCCAGGCAGCGTCAGCGCGACACTGACGGTCGCCGGGTCCGCTTTGGGAAAGAGATCGACACCAAGATTGCGGAACGAAAAGGTTCCAAGCACCACGAGCGACATGACCAGCATCGTGGCGAAGACGGGACGGCGGACACAGAGGTCAGAGAGCACGACGGCACTCCAGAAAGTCGTGAACGGACAGGCCTCAAGTATACGTCGCCGCCCGAGTGTTCTTAATGCCGATGAGCGCCCGGCATCCCGAGTCGATTGACCGTGTCCCTCTCGAAGTCGAACTCGATCAGCACGACCGGCTCTTTGCCGACGACCCAGCCGTCATGACCCGGTTCGATCGCGACGATTTGTGGCGCCTTGTGCTCGACGACGCAGCCGTCGGCGTATTCGATGTGGATTTCGCCGCTGACGAGGAACCCGACATGCGCGTGCATGCAGAGCGCGGTGCCAACGATTGGCTTCATGTCGACCGACCATCGGAACCCGGCCGGGTAAACCATGCGCTTCACGCGCGCCTCTCCGGCCCGGCCGACCTCGAGCCGGACATTGCCGACCTCGCGAAGCTCCGCGCCTTTCACCGGCGCGAGCGACGGCGTCGGTGCCTTGGGCCGTGTCCTGGCCGGCGAACGCCGGCGGGTCGCGCTCCGCGCGGATCGTGTGTTCCTCTTCCGTACGGACGTCTTCTTTGCCGGCTTTTTCTTTGTCATGTGCCCTCACGTAATCGCCGAAGCGCAGATGCTAGCACGGTCACAAGCTGACTCCGCTCGCCATTAACGGCCGTCACCGTCGAGGCGCAGACAATCGCCGCTGTGCTTCGCGCGCAAGTTGCAGATACCAGTCGCTGGGGAGTCGATCGCCGTCGGCGTCCAGCGTGACGATTGGCACACCGGCCGGAACACTCGCGCGCGTCGGCGCAAGTTTGAACATCGCGGTGCCTTCGTCGACTTCGTCGAACATCGCGCCGTACATCATCGTGGCGCCAGCCTCCACGGCTCGTTCGACCTGATGCCAGTAGAAACGTCCGCCGCGCCGGGGAATCGGATTGACGGGAGCGGTGGGGTTCATGTTGTGCCACGAGAAACCCGGAAAAACGACCGGCATGTATTCGAGTCCCAAACGACCTGTTTCTTCCAGATCGGGCGCGACTTCGTCCTGATAGAACCGATCGGTGCTCGCTTCGTCGCTGAATCGTCCGACGGTCCAGGGGCTGAGGATGTCGAATGAGCGATAGACGTGCGCCCACGCTTCATCGACCTGCGAATCGCGGCTGAGCGTGCGCCAGCGCGCGGGAATGCCGCCAACGAGCGTGACACGGTATCGCGGTTCCGGATTGTTCTTGAAGAAGTCGATGAGCTCCGCGGCTTGATCTGGCGTCGGTGCGCGATCGCGGAAGCCGAAGCCCCATATCGCCAGCACCGGACGGCCGTGATGCTGGAGATATCGTGGACTCTCGGTGATCCGCAAGGTATCGACCATGTAGGCCCAATCGCGCTTCACCGCTTCGACCACCGTTTCGCGAGCGTGGCCAGAGATGTCATACATGATGGCGAACACACGACCGTGCGTTTCTGCTGCCCCTCGTACATTGCGTGCGACGCCGTCACGAAATCCCCGCACGGAGCTGTCGTCCAGGCGGGACGTAAACCGTTGGAGGAACACGCCGGCCAGGTCGTAGTCCTGGAGCCACGCAAAGTGGCGATCGACCGTCTGCGGGTTGTACGCGGAATACAGTTGTGCGGTTTGCCCGCCAGGGAGCAGGAGTGGCGTGTTGCAACGTTCGCTCTCTGCGAACTCGGACACGTCCGGCCACATGTCGACGCGGAGCGTCGCGGCACTTGCTGGTCCGCCCCGCCGGAACCAGTGCTCCCAGGCATCTAGCGGTGAACCGTCCCCCGGACATCCGAACCAACCCTGATAGCCGAACATCAACTTGCCGTCGAGGGTCGTCGGATCGGCATCGGCGGCGACGGCATTGGCCACGACAACCGCCCCGAGGCGAGAGGTTGCGGCGGGCATGCGTGGCCGTACGCCCGTGCTGCACGCGGCGGAAGCCATTGCCACGGATACAAGCCACGAGACGCAGGCGCCATGTGTACGCATCTCTGTATTTATAACGGGTGGCGGAGTGCGGTGCTATCATCCGCGCGCAATGAAGTTCGTTGTCTGCTTCACTCACGGCTCGCGGGGCCCCACCCCCGCTCGCTCTCGCTCGGCGACTTCGCGCCTCGCTCGGGCCGCAGGCGCTTTTGCCTTTTCCCTTGTCCCTTTGCTTGTGCTTGCCGGACACGCGCAGGCACCGGTTATCGATCGCGAATACACACTTGAATCGACGATGCTCGGGTATCGAGGCGTGGGCGGAGAGATTGACGGTGTCAGAAATCCCGCGCTGTGGGCGAAGACGGGCGAAAACGTCCGCATCAACATCGTCAACGGCGAGCTGATGGTTCATGATGTTTCGCTCGAGAAGCACAATGTCCGCAGTGCGCAGATCCTCGATAAGGGAGCCACGTCCAGCGTCACCTTCAAGGCGAAAGAGAGCGACGTCTACTTTTGTTCCGTTCCCGGGCACCGCGCGGCAGGCATGGAAGGGCGCCTCGAGGTTTCCGATCAGCAGCCCGTGCAGTCGCCAGGTATTGTGCCGTCAGAGAACGGGCGCCCGCTGAATCTTGATTTCGAGACCGGCACGCTCGACAACTGGACAGCGACGGGTGATGCGTTCGCGCTGGTGAAGGAAGATCTGCAACGCAAGGATCAGCGCGTTGCGGGCGCATATTGGGTGAGCAGCGGGATCTCGGGAAATTCGCGACGCGGCATCCTCTCTTCAACACCGTTTCACGTCACACATCCGTATGCGAGTTTTCTCGTGTCGGGTGGCGCGTTTGCCAGCACGCGAGTCGAGCTCGTGCTCGCCGAAGAGAACACCGTCATCTACACCATCTCGGGCGCCGACCAGGCCGCATTTCGTCCAGCGGTGGTCGATCTCAGGCCGTACGCCGGCAAGAACATCTTCATCCGCCTGGTTGACGAGGAAACCGGCGCGCCGACGGCCGCCTATTTGCGCGAGAGCCCGTGGGCGCACATCAACTACGACGACTTCCGTTTCTTTGACACGCGGCCCTTCTATCCGAACGAAATCGTGCCGTCCGACGCCAGCACGATGCCGCCCATGGACGTGTTGCCCTACGCCGGGCTGTCGGGCACCGAAGCTGCGAAAGCCATGACAGTCCCACCCGGTTTCTCGGTAACCCTTGCTGCCTCGGAGCCCGACATCGTAAAGCCGATCGCCTTCACGCTCGACGATCGCGGACGGCTGTGGGTCGTCGAATCGCACACCTATCCGGTGCGCGCGTCTGAGGGTGAAGGCCGTGATCGAATCCTGATTCTCGAAGACACCGATGGCGATGGCCGCCTCGACAGCCGCAAGGTGTTCACCGAGCACCTGAATCTGGTCAGTGGAATTGAAGTCGGGTTCGGTGGTGTCTGGGTTGGCGCGGCCCCCTATTTGTTGTTCATCCCGGTCGCGCCCGGCACCGACGCACCTTCCGGGCCGCCGCAGGTCATGCTCGACGGATGGGGATATGAGGACACGCACGAAACGCTCAACACTTTTACCTGGGGTCCGGATGGCTGGCTCTACGGGACGCATGGCGTCTTCACTCAGTCGAATGTCGGTAAACCTGGAGCACCCGACTCTGAGCGCGTTCGACTGAATGCCGGCGTCTGGCGTTTCCATCCGGTCACGCGGGCGTTTGAAGTGTTCGCCGAAGGCACGAGCAATCCGTGGGGACTCGACTTCAACGATTACGGTCAGGCGTTTGTGACCGCCTGCGTCATCGAGCATCTCTACCAGGTGATCCAGGGCGGACGATACAAGCGGCAGGCCGGTCAGCACTTCAATCCAAACATCTACGGCGACATCGAGACGATTGCCGATCATGTGCACTGGGTTGGCAAGAAAGGGCCGCATGCCGGCAACAGCCGTTCAGACGCGGCGGGTGGTGGCCATGCGCACGCCGGCGCGATGATCTATCTCGGTGGAGACAGTTGGCCGAAGGAATATCGCGACGCGATCCTGATGAACAACATTCACGGGGCGCGGGCGAACATGGATCGGCTGCAGCGCGAGGGATCCGGGTACACGGCGACGCACGGGCCGGACTTCCTCAAAACGAATGATTCCTGGAGCCAGATGCTGAACTTCCGGTACGGCCCGGACGGATCCGTGTATGCGATCGACTGGTACGACAAGAACCAGTGCCACAGCAGCAATCCGGACGTGCACGAGAAGACACTCGGCCGCATTTTCAAGATCAGTCACACTGGCGACACGTGGGTCCAGGTCGATCTTCAGAAAATGTCATCGGAGCAACTGGTCGACCTGCAGCTGCAGCACAACGACTGGTACGTGCGTCACGCGCGGCGGATTCTGCAGGAACGGGGCCCCGATCCCAAGGTGCACGATCGTCTGAAGCGCATGCTGCGCGAAAACCCGGACGTCACCCGAAAGCTGCGCGCGCTGTGGGCGCTCCACGTGACCCACGGGCTCAGCGAGCGCGATCTGCAGGAGCTGCTGGGACACGAGAGCGAGTACATCCGCAGCTGGGCGATCTATCTTCTCGTTGAAGGCAAGCAGCCGTCGGACAGCACACTCCGTCATTTCGTGAAGATGGCCCGTGAGGACCAGTCAGCGCTGGTCCGCCTTTACCTGGCCAGCGCCCTTCAGCGCACGCCGGTGACGAAGCGATGGGATGTCCTGTCAGGACTGCTCGCGCACGGTGAAGACGCGACGGATCACAACCAGCCGCTGATGGTCTGGTATGCGGCCGAGCCGGTCGTCGAACTGGACATGCCGCGCGCGCTTACCCTGGCGTCCACGACGAAGCTGCCGCAACTCTTCGCGTTCACGGTCCGTCGGATTGCGGCCGTCGGCACGCAGGATGCGCTCAAGACGTTAACCGACCGTTTGGGACGCGCCGCCGATGCCACGGACCGCCGCGAACTGGTCAACGGCATCAACCGAATCGTCGGGAAGTGAGCGGAGAACGTTGAAGCGCCCAGCCGCCGGGGCTATTTGGCGACGGTGACCGCAGTACCGTCCGTCAACCCATCGACGTCGCTGATGGCGATGCGTTCACCGGGCTTCACGCCGCTGATCACTTCGATTCGATCGCCGACGCGCTCTCCAACCGCGAGCTCGCGGATCGCGAGCTTGCCGTTGTTCACGACAAAGACGCGATTGACGCCATAGCGGTACTGCAGCGCGGAGTACGGGACGGTGAGGACCGAGTCGATCTTGCCGCTCTCGATGTGCACGCGCGCGAAGGTGCCAGGCTTGAGCACGGCGTCGTTGTTCGGGACGAGCGCTTCGAAGGGAAATGCCCGCGTCGAGGTGTTCACGGCGGGACTGATTCGGGAAACCTTGCCGGTGAACGTTCGATCCTGATAGGCGTCGACCTTGAGATCCACAGCCTGCCCCGCCGTGATCCATGGCGCCATCTTTTCCGGTATCTCGGCGGTGACCTTCAGCGGATTCAGGCGGACGATGGCCATCACCGGCATCTGCATCTTGACCAGTTCACCCATGTTGACGAGACGCTTCTGGACGAACCCGTCGAACGGCGCACGAATCTCCGTGTCGCGAAGCTGCCGGCCGGCGAGCTTCATCGTCGCCTCGGATGCCTGGATGTTGGCGCGGAGGTTTTTGGCGTTCTGAATGGCGGAGTTGTAGATGGCTCGCTTCGACGTCAGCGCCGCCTTCGCATCGTCCAGCGCCTGTTGCGAGATCAACGTGCGCTTGAAGAGTTCGCTCGCGCGATCGTAGGCCTGCGTCGCCTGGACCAGGTCGGCATTGGCGCGGCGCGCGTCCGGCGTGTCTTCGAGTTCCGGAAGGTGATCGGAGTCCGGGGCGCCATACTGCGCCAGCGTGCGAGCCAGGGAGGCCTGCTGCTGCGCGTAGGTGTATTGCTGCTTTTCGTTATCGAGCTGCACGAGCAGCTGCCCGGCGGTCACGCGATCCCCGAGATCCGCAAGGATCTTGCTGACCTTGCCGTCGGCCTCCGAAGAGATCGTGACTTCATCGACGGCGGCGAGTGTGCCGACAACGTCTACGGCGCGCCGAACGGAGTCCTGTCGCACGGCCTCCGCCTGAATGGGCTTCGGCGTGCCCTCGCGGCTGTGCGCCTGGGCGGTCTCCGACTTGGAGCATCCAGCCGCAGCCAGTCCAACAATCACGATCAGGGCATTTCGGTACGTGTATCTCATGAGGCAAAGGTCGAACCGAGTCCGAGCCGGTTTGTAGAGCCCGGTGCGCTTACGAGTATACGATCGTGCCTATGAGTCTCGCCCACTTGACCCTTCCGACTCGTGAGGTCGAACGAACTGCCATGTTCTTCGAGAAAACATTGGGATATGGAAGGTTGCCGGTACCCGCCAACTCGCCGGTCCAACTCGTCTGGCTCGATCTGGGCGGCGGCCAGGAAATGCACGTGTTTTTCGTCGAAGGATTCAGGGTTTCACCATTCGAGAACGAGTTTGGACGACACGTAGCGGTGTTCTATCCGCTCGACGGCTTTGAGCCGTTGAAGGCCCGGCTCGAGTCCGAGGGGGCCGAGATATTCCCGCCGGTGCGCCCTACACCCTTCGAGCGATTTTTCTTCCGCGAGCCGGTCAATGGGTATGTTTTCGAAGTCATCGATCGAAACAGAACCAGAGAAACGCGCGCCTGAGCAGAGTTAGAGGGCGCGAAAATGAGAAAAGGAATGGAGTCCCGTCAGGCTGTTGTAGGAATCAGCACGCGCGCCTGGTCCGGAAACCGCCGTTGGTGCTGACCAACGATGGAGCGTCCCGCGGCGAGCGCGCGGCTGGGATCCGTCAGGGCGACAATCGAGCCTCCAAATCCTCCTCCCGTCAGCCGTGCGCCGTACACTCCGGTTATTGATCGCGCCGCTTCGACAAGGGCGTCGACAGCCGGTGTCGACACGTCAAAGTCGTCACGCATAGATGCGTGCGAGGCGAGGAACAACCGTCCAGCCTCCGCAAGATCGCCGGCACGAAGAGCGGCGACGGTGGCCAGAACGCGTGCGTTCTCGGTGATGACATGACGGGCGCGCCGGTTCAGCGGTTCGGGTAGCAATCCGATCGCGCGCAGGTCCCCTTCCCCGACCTGACGCAACGTGCTGACTTCGAGTGCCGCGGCGGCACGCTGGCACTCAATGCGACGGGTGCGGTACTCACCGCTCACATGGCTGTGTCGGACGCCTGAATCAACCACGAGAAGCGCGGCGGTTTCAGGCAGGGCCACGTGTTCGTAGGCGAGCGTCGACGTGTCGATAAAGAGCGCTCCCGCTTCGTCTGCAAGGCTGCAAGCCATC
>Ga0075425_100000885_pt1 | contig 28778 bp, 14 predicted proteins | sample SoiMethybrSBSTD4_FD_75300 | JGI IMG/M metagenome (GOLD analysis project Ga0075425, IMG submission 75300) | Bulk soil microbial communities from a Populus tree surrounding site in Tennessee, USA - Soil MetaG P. TD hybrid SBSTD4 | ecosystem: Environmental > Terrestrial > Soil > Tree plantation...
AGCGCGTACCGCCTCAATAGATCGGTCGACGCTCTGATGAAGCGTTGTTCTTTGGTGAAAAGCTTGTCTCCCACGGTTTGGCTCTTTGCCGCGCTGCTAGGGATAACCGCTGGCCGATCCCGGGGAGAAAGTAGTCTACTTAGCTTGAACTTGGCAACATTGTACCGCGTGTGTTTACGCCGGTCTTGGCCAAGCACAGCAAGAGTTTCAACCTGATTGACACACTCGCGGTAGGAGTTGACCGCATCCAGAGAAACTTCGAACCCATGCAGCGGCAAGTTGAGAACTGGAGAACTGGCGGACTACTCAGATCAGTGACGATCAGGCGAGACTGGGCGTGCCATAGTCATGTTGTTCTGCAGTGCAGACCTTTTAGGAGTACTCGCTGAAGAAATCAACCCCAGTTTCCATATACAGCATGTCTGGCTTTCCGTTTGGCTTCTTCGCTGGCTCGTTGTCAGAGTTGAAGTGCTTCCCGAAGCACACGGTTTGCGGTGTCCTCACTCACGCGAATGTCCCAACAGCTGTTCTTACCAATATGGATACCAAGCGCGTCTGGTCGCACGACAGCACATGCCCCAAACATCGCCGTTAGCGAGTAGCATCCCCTCGGAAAATTAGGTGCCGGGTATATCACCCACAATCGCACAATCGTCTGTTTTCGCGCGATATCGGACGCGTCAAGATGCTCATCAGTCGAGATCCCATCGGTACGGCTCGCTGAAGAAGGCGCTGTAGGGCGAAATGCTGCGGCAGGCAATGCCAGAGCCGTTGTTCGAAGAAGCCTTACGGCTGGTTTTTCATGCGAATCATTTCTGCAGGTACTCAACGGCGACTCAGAAGCGACGAATTGTGTCCCAGCCTGGCTTCATCAGTTTGGTTGTACCCGATCCAGCTTGAAGGAGACGCTGTCGTAGTCGCCGGTCAACTCAGGTTCGATCCCATGGTTCATCAGGTAGGCGCCACTGAGTTTGACGGCCGCACTGGTTTTACCTGCCTTGCCGTCATTTCGAGACACTGAGTAGATGCCTTTCTCGTCAAGGTCTTTTAGCAGCAGTGGCGATACCGTTCGTCCAAATTGTTGAGAGTGCAAGAATGCAAAGACCACAGATTGGGATTTGTCGGGAGAAACATATTGACTGGCGCTAAGATTGCCTTGTGTCGGTGAAGCGAGCCGGTAGAGCAATCCATTCTGAACAGTCTCACGGATGGATTTGTAGTACGCGATCACCTGTTTTGCCAGCGCGATATCTTCGGACGTCCAGTGGTTTAGGTTTGCTCCGATTCCCAGAGAGCCTTGCATCGCCGTCATGAAACGGAATTGGAGCGACACGCTGCGGCCATTAAAGTTTGGAACGTCTGTTACCCAGTCCATCATGACGTGCGGAGTGTAAGCATAGGTAAAGCCGCGCTGGATGGTCAGCCTGTCCAAAGCTTCAGTGTCATCAGAAGGCCAGACCTGCTCAGCCCGCTGCATGATTCCTAAATCCACACGCCCACCGCCGCCCGAACAGGACTCGATTTCCAACTTCGGATGTTTCTGCCGTAATCGATCAAGAATGTCGTAAACATTTTGCGTAAATTTTACCCAAATATTTTTCTGTTGTGCGAAAGGAACTTCCGGCCAGCCAGGTTCGCTGAAGTTGCGGTTGTAGTCCCATTTCAAAAATGCAATGTCATTATTGGTGACCAGTTCATCGAGCCAATGAAAGATATATTCGCGTACGTCGTCGCGCGCCAGATTGAGCATGAGTTGGTTTCGTGCTTCGGTTCGCGGACGACCTTCAAAGTGCATTGCCCAGTCGGGGTGTTGTCGGTAGAGATCGCTGTCAGGATTGATCATCTCCGGCTCGACCCAAAGTCCGAAATCCATACCCAATTGTTTTACGTGGCGAATTAGTGGTCCCAAACCATTGGGAAAGTTTTTCGGATTCACATACCAGTCACCCAAGCCTGCATGATCGTTGTTACGGCCGCCGAACCAGCCGTCGTCCATGACAAAACGTTCCACGCCCAAACTCGCCGCCTTGTCCGCGAGGGCAATTTGCCCAGCTTCATTCACGTTGAAGAGTGTCGCTTCCCAGGAGTTGTAGAGGACCGGGCGGGTTTTTGATCCGGAACCGTTCGGCAATATTTCATTGCGCTCGAATTCATGCAAAACGCGAGATGCGCCTCCGATACCTTCGTCCGTGTAGCCAGCATAAAAGGGAGGTGTGATCAGCGTTTCTCTCGCTGAGAGGTAATATCCAAAGTCGAATGGGTTGTACCCTCCTGTGATTCGTACCTGCTGATGTGGAGTTTGCTCCACACTGATGCGCCAGCTGCCACTCCATCCCAGTGCTCCGAACCAGACCGATCCATGCTCGCTGTCGGTGTTGCCATCCCGGTCGAGAGCAAACCACGGGTTCGTCTGTACGCTCGTGCTACCTCGACGGCTTTCCAATATCTTGATGCCGGGGTGCACGGGTTCCTCATTGAGTTGCCACTCACCTGCCCATCGGCCCGTGAGGTAGCGAAGACGGTAGCCTTCCCCGCGAGGCAGATACCACGCCGCCGACTGTGCGCTTTCGAGCACTACCGAATTCTTTGTTCTGTTTTCAATTGTGGCATCGCGCGCCACTATGCCCGTTTGTGGATAGACGATGTAATGCAGATGAACCAGTACGGACCGTTCAATGTCTTTGAGAGTAATCGTCAGTTTGTTGCCATCGATCTTATGATCCACGTAGTGGAGAACGAGATCGCGATTGCCATCTGGAAAAGTTATCTTGAGGCTCGGTTCGACAAACAGACCAGCACCCCATCCCGGATACTCCTGTGGCGTTGTCGTGGTAGTCAGATCGAACGATGCCCATTCCGGAAGGCTCTGGGCTGCGGCAAAATCATCGTCGCGCCAAACATGCTTGCCCCAATAAATGTGTTGCAACATGTTTTTGTCATTTATCCCAAAAACGTAAGAGATATTTCCCGCGTCTAGAACGAAGATCTTTTTAGCTTGGATAAACCTCACAGGCGACTGCGCTGATCCAATGCAGGGAAGCAGGATCAAAAACCATGCAGCGTTAATGGCCCAGGATCGACCTTTCACAGAAGACCTCCAATGAGTTCGCTAAATCTCTTCGCTCGGACGACCCTCAAGCAGTTGCACCTCGATGGCCCATCGCTTAGTTTCGTGAGCCAAGAGTGTGGTACTTTCTCCCCGCTCAATGGCTTCCCGCAGTGAGTCGGGACGTCCATTGCAAGGTTCCATTGCAATAGTGAACGGCTCTTTGGGATTATCTGACCCGATGCCGCCGTGACAGATCCACAGTCCTACATACGGAGTGCTTTCCACATCAAACCTGAAAACGATCGATTCATTTGCTCTCGGATGGTAAAGACCGCAACGCCCTTTGGAAAGGCGCGGCGTGTAGAGTTTGTCGCTCGCTTCGCCGCGAGCTTTCATCACCCGTAGATCGTCTGTTTGCCCATTTTTTTGTGTGGCGATCGGCCAAGTACAGCTTTCCCCTTTCGAGCCCAGACGATTGCCTTTCGAGGAGTCGATAAGCAGATCACCCGAGTCGAGCGGAAGCAGGATCGTCGTACCGGGTTCAGTTGCAAGCAGGGGATGGGCTGACCAAAGGAAGTGAAATCGAGTATCACTTGTGTTTCGCAACTCGTATTCAATGTGTAGTGCTGCACCTTGCAGCTTGAGGTGTTTCCGAAAAATGAACGGAAGCGAGCGCCCCTCGACCGACAGACTAAGCCCCATGTCGCGGATCTCATGTTGCCAAGGCAACGACCAGACATCACCGTGGTCCGGCAGCTGAAATCCTGCAAACTTGCCGTCAGGGTAGTCGCAAGAGGCGATTGTGGGGATGCATTCGTCAAAGCCTACATTGTTGTAGTCCACGAATGTTCCCCCGAAAGACGGCTTGAGGAAATCTTCGTTGGAGGGAAGGGAAATCAGATATTCGCGTCCACTCGCGATGCGTACGAGGGAGATGATCTTGCCCCCCAGGCTTGGCACCACTATGGCCCGGACTACTCCATTATCCAGAACAATTTGACCAAAGACGCTGCCAGATGCGGTTTCGATGCTGGTGATTGGGGAAATACCTTGTGTTGATTGAGTCATCACACACTTTCACCGTACGAGAGACCGTTCAATCTCTTCGAGCGTCTTTCCTTTGGTCTCCGGAAGGCGCCAACGTATATAGAAAAATCCGGCGAGACAAATCGCGGCGTAAATCCAGAAAGTACGCGCCGGCCCCAACCCCTGATTCAACAGAGGAAATGTGTAAGTCAGAACAAAGCTCGCGATCCACAAAGAGGTTATCGCCACCGACATTGCTGCTCCGCGAATGCGATTGGGAAAAATCTCCGATATAACGACCCAAGTGACGGGTGCCAGGGACATGGCATAGCATGCGATCGCAGCTATGACGAGTAGAAGCATGTAAAGGCCCTGTCCGTGCAGATGGAAGCCGATTCCCAGGATTGCATAGATCAAAGCGAGTGCTGCCGAACCGAACAACATTAACTTGCGTCGGCCGGCATTATCTACCATGGCAATGGCCACAAACGTAAAAATGAGATTCACTGCGCCGGTGATAACGATATTCAGCAGGATGTCGGAGACGTTGTATCCTGCCGCTGCGAAGACGTCGGCTGCATAATTGAAAATGACATTGATGCCGCACCACTGCTGGAACACTGCCAGCGAGATGCCGAGCAACAGAACTCCGGCGAGCTTTGGGTCCAAGAGCTGGCGCAAGCTCGCACTCACCTCCTCGGATAAAGTAGCTTCGATTTCGGTCAGCGTTTGTGTGGCATATGCTTCACCACCCAGGCGTTGCAGAATGCGCTTGGCTTTCTCCGGCTTGCCGTTCCGCGCAAGCCATCGTGGACTCTCGGGTACCGACAGCATGCCGAAAAAAAACAGCAGGGAAGGCACGGCGGTTACACCAAACATCCAGCGCCATCCAGTCTGTCCATTCCATGAGTTCAGAATTTCTAGCGCAGAAGCACCGGTGGGCACTGGTTTGGCGATGATCCAGTTCATGAATTGCGCCAGCAAAATTCCAATCACTATCGTGAGCTGATTCACCGAGACCAGCTTGCCTCGCACCTGGGCGGGCGCAATCTCTGCGATATACATGGGAGAAAGATTCGAAGCCAGGCCAATGGCAATCCCTCCGGCAATTCGCCAGGCCACAAATGTATGAAAACTATTCGTCATGGCGATGGCCAGCGAGGAACCTGCAAACAGGAGCGCCGACAACAACAGCAGGAGTTTGCGCCCGTATTTGTCACATAACGTGCCCGAAATCATCGCCCCGAACAGGCAGCCGATCAGCGCGCAACTCACCGCCCAGCCTTGTTGCGATGCGTCAGTGAGATGAAAATATTTTTCGTAGAAGGGCTTGGCTCCGCCAATTACGACCCAGTCATAGCCGAAGAGCAAACCCCCGAGCGCCGCCACTAGTGAGATCGTCCACAAGTAGAGGCTGTTGAAGTGCACCGCCGGTATTTCAATTGCTCCTGCTGCTCGAGCGGTGGACTCACCGGAAACGTAATGGGTCATGATCTTGGCCCCGCGGCTTGCGCTGGAGCAAAGCTTTCCAGTTCAGTTTGGGCCCACAGATGGTTGATATCTAAAGAAAGAACTTCACGCAGGTCAGCAACCGCTTCTTCTGTACGTCCGAGGCCGAGCTTTGCCAGCCCAACCAGATAAAGGCAATGGATCCGGTTTCGCTTCTTCAGGTCGTCGTCGAAGAGCAGAAAGTTCGGTAGTGATGTGGCGAAATAATCTATTTTCGGGGTCGCGTGGATCTGGCGTGAAGCAAATTCCAAAAGCTCGTTTAACAACGAGACGGCCTGGGACTCATGCTCGAGTCCCCTTAAAGCAAGTGCTTTGTAAAACGTCATCTCAGTATTGCCCGTCTGTGCCTGTGCTGCTTCCTGCCAATACTCGCGGGCTTTCTTATCGCGGCCAAGCTCCTGTAAGGCAAGTCCGGAAAAATAGTCGAGATGGGTTTCGAGCGTTAGTAGATGCTTCGCTTCCCCAAGATTTTCTGGATAGTTGCGCGCTGCTTCAAAATGTTTGAGCGCCTCGCGTGCATTGCTGGTTTTCAACGCTTGCCGTCCGAGAAGAAGATGGGCCGCGACGTATTGTCCGGAAACCAGTCCTTCGCCGCCTTCCCAGGGATGGAAGCGCCGATCGCTCAGAACCTGCAGAGCTTTTTTGCTTTCGTCAGTCTGGTTGTAAAGAGTGACGAGTTCCACTACAAGGTCATCACGAAAGTCCACCAAGGAGCGGTTTATTTCCAACCGTGAAAGACGTTTGGCCGGTGGAACTCCAATACGTTTGCAAAGCTGATCGAGCTCATATAACAAACGCGCATCTTTCGTGTCCGCCCGAAATGCTTTTTCGTAGCAATCGAGTGCGCGCTTTGCGTTTCCTCGTACGTTGTGCCATGCAATTCCCAAGTTTCGCCAGGGAATGGCAAAAGAAGCATCAATCTCGCAGGAACGCTCCCAATGTTGAATGGCTTCTTCGCGCCGGCGTTTGTCATACAGAAGATTGCCGAGATAATAATGGGCCTTAGCATCGCGCGCATTTGCCCGGATGGCTGCCTCAAGAATCAGCATTTCTTCGAGGCGGGCGGGAAAGCAATAGTCCGATGGAGCTTCTGCTGCGCGGTCAAAGTATTCTCGTGCCTTCTCATCCTCGCCGTTTTTTTCGTGAAAATATCCGAGGGCGTACAAAACCATGGGGTATGGTTTTTCTTCCTTCGCAAGCGAGACAATGTGGCTTTCGAGAACACCTATTGCCTCGGCCCACAAACCGGCCTCGGCATAGTCGAACGCAATATCGAGACAAGTTTGATTGTCCAGGAACTTCAGTGAAAAAGTGCCATTCGAAGAACTTTTTATCTCGGGCCGGTCGAGAAACGCGATTTCTGCCATGGCACGGAAATCCAGAGGATCCAACTCTAATGTTTTTCGGACAAGTTTTTCTGCTTCGCCATTTCGACCTAGTCGTCGCAGGACCGCCGCACGCAGGTTACGGGCTTTTGAATTTAACCCGTTGCCCGAAAGTGAATGCTGCAAGAAGTTAAGAGCTTGTTTTAGTTTTCCGTTCTGGCCAGCAATGGTTGCCAGTGCGTAATGGCCGGCAGATTTCCACGCTTGGTTCCACGTTGATTTATAAAACGCTGTGAAAGCCTCTTCATTTCGTCCTTGAAATTGCAGCGCCAGCCCGAGGTTGTAGAACGGTTCTCCGTCATAAGGATTTGGATTACACCGTGTCAGCCTTTCTATGGCACGACGAAAATAAACTTCGGCCTCCGAAAATTGGCCCCTTCGAAGGTACAACGTCCCCAAAGCGTTATTGCAACGCACGTCTAATGGGTCACGACGTAGTCCCTCTTCCCAATAGATTTCAGGAGAACGCGTAGCGTGGCGATACTGTTCCAGGTGAAGCCCGGTCAGATACAACTCTTCGACGGTGGGGATTTCAGTTGGTGGTGGCGGCTCAGTCGCGGGATCAGGCAGATGGACTTCATGTTCGCCTTGAGGTTGATATTGAATGATTTCCTGTCCATCAGGGGCGAGTACACGCAGTAGCAAATCTTTTCCACGATAATCATCCAACAACTTAACTTCTGTTCGGAACGGTTTGCCTGGTAAAACGTCTAGTGTGCGATCAAATAAAACCTGGTCTCTGCAGGTCAAAATGATTCGCAGATCCTTTCGGGCTTCGGTTACACAAACTCCGATCTCAACCCGGTAGCCATCCTTCACTAGATTGATTGCGGCTGAGAGATTCGCGTTTTTCGCTGGGCCGATTTCCTGAATCGGATACCAATACTGGTTGAAGGTTCGCGTTTCGTAGGGCTGCAACCATGAGAAGTCAGGTTGATTGTCTGTGAAAACTCCTGCCATCAGTTCCACATAGGGACCGTCGGAATCAGTGAGTTCACGGTCCCAGGCATAGCCGAATTCTGCATTTCCCCATGTCCAAAGTTTCTTGCCAGGAGAAACATGACGATCTGCCACATGAACCAAGCCCGCTTTTTTCCCATGATCGTATCCACCGAAAAAGTCATAACTGGAATCGAGGACCATGTAGGAGGTAGGGACTGGAATGTTCTTGTACCAGGTGATGTCCACACCTTTGGTGTAGTCAACACCGTAGTAAAAGTTGCGCGCTATGGGGAAAGACGAGACCGCGCGTTTCGCATGGTCTGCTACGTAGTCGACATCCGGAGGAAAGAAAGCTTGGTACTGGTCATGCACACGTACCGCAACATTGGCCCACCAGAGAAAAGTTTGAACGAAAGGAGTGCGATTGAAGAGCCTGGCCCTGGCTTCCACAATATTGTTTCCCGGGCGAACAGTGATCCCTACCATCCCCTTCATACGGTTCATGGGCTCGTGCTCGCTCAACCAGACTGTCTTGCTCCCGTCCGCGTGCTCTTCGATCTTGTGATCCACCGGCATATATGTCGAGGGACGGTGATGCTGTGGCCAGTTAAACTCGACGCCGCCTGAAATCCACGGCCCCAGCAGACCAACCAGCGCCGGTTTAATTACGTTCTGCCGGTAGAAAAAATCATAGTTATTGGTTTTGTCCTGACCGATGTGGATGCGCCCGCCGATTTCTGGCAGAACCATGATCTGAACGAATTCATTCTCCAGAAAAACCGCTTGGTAGGACTTATCGGTCTTTTCGTCTGAAATACGATCGGTGAAAGGATTGGGATATACCTTTCCACTACTGCCCTGGTAAACGCGTTTATCCAGGAACATGGGATTGCGGTCGGCAGGTTGAGCGGGGTAAGTGGGAATGGTGACACTTTCCTCCCATGCCAGGACTGGTTCTTTGGAGGAAGTTTTCTTAACTTTGCTTTTTCCGTTGCGGCTTGACACAAGTCCTTTCACATACGAGAAGCTGCGATCATCGCTTCCGCTCAAATTTCGTTCGTGAGGAAATTTACCGGCGATCCCCACGAGGTCAAAAGGCATTCACGTGTCTTTTGGGGAGTTCTGTAAATTCCTAATCGTGTGCGTGCACGATGCGGAAATCATGAAGAATTTATTTTGATTTGTCAACCTGAAAAGTTCTGCGTTTTCCTGGTGAGCGGGGAACCGAACTGCCAACAGCTCATTCTGCAAAAAAACTTTCAGCGACTTTTCACCCTATGGCGAAAGCGGTTCCTCGATGTCGACAATTCGATCGCCCTGAACATTGGTGAGCGTCTGCCGAATCCCACTGGGCCAGCTAATATCTATGCTCTTTACAGTCGGATTGTTCCCCAGACCAAAATGCACACGCTTGTCACTGGAGGAAAGATAACTGCCAGCCGTGGTTACGGTGGCGAATTGTGGGCCGTCCGGCGTCATGATTTTGACTTCGGCGCCAATAGCATCGCGATTGCTTCTATGTCCAATAAGTTTCAAGGTCAGCCAATGGTTCTGCGGGGAGGTTTCGTTGTGCACAACATATGCGGGCCCATCGTTGGTTGTAACAACCGCGTCCAGTCGGCCGTCGTTGTCGATGTCGCCGATCGCCAGCCCGCGTGCGGCCCACGCTTGGCTAAAAACGCTTCCTGCATCTGCTGAAATATCAACGAAATTAGCCCCCGTATTTTTGGCGAGTAATAAAGGTTCGCGATAGGACAGTTGGGGAAAGTTCTGCTCTATTGTGTCCATTACGTGGCCTCGGCCCACTAAAAGATCCTTTTTCGCGTCATTGTCGTAATCAATAAATTTGAGGCCCCATCCGGAATGCAGGAATGTCATAGCTCCCAGACCGGAGTTATGGCTGGCGTAAGAAAAAGTCCCATCGCCGTTATTTTTGAAGAGTGCGAACCTTTGATAAGCGAGCGTTGTAATCACAAGGTCAGGAAATCCATCGTTGTTGTAATCGGTAAAATCAATTCCCATACCAGCGAAGGTGCCACCATCCGCATCCACCGCTGATTGGGAGATCAGGCCTATTTCATCAAACGTTCCATTTCCTTTGTTTTCGTATAGAAATTCAGGGACAGAATCGTTAGCGATAAAAACGTCAATGCGTCCATCCCGGTTGTAGTCCGCAATCGCAACACCCAATCCTTTCCCCGGTTTTGATAGATTGCTCTTCCGCGAGATTTCTGTGAAGTGGCCGTTACCGTCGTTGTGATAAACCAGTGGGGAAATCGGCTGAAATTGATCGGGATGACAATACGCCCGGGCACCGGGTTTGTGCTCTCCACACCAGATGTCCACGAAGTCCCACTGCAAATATCGTGCGACTACCAAATCCAGTAGACCGTCGCCATCCAAGTCCACCCATGCAGCGCTAGTGGACCATCCTCCTTCGGCGACACCAGCCTTGGCGGTTACGTCGGTGAACGTACCCTCGCCATTATTGTGGTAAAGCTGGTTGCCACCGTACGCGGTCACGTAGAAATCTTCGTAACCATCGTTGTCATAATCTCCGACGGCAACCCCCATGCCGTAACCAATTCCTTGCACACCCGCCTTTTCGGTGACGTCCTTAAACGTACCGTCTTGCTCCTGATGGTAGAGGCGGTTCCACTGCTTGGGATCTGTTTTTTGCGGAATTGTGCCCTTGGGCGTTGGATCAGCAATCGGCGCGCCGTTGACCAGAAACAGATCAAGTCGTCCATCATTGTCGAAGTCAAAAAGAGCTGCCCCAGCCCCCATCGTTTCAAGCAGGTATTTTCTCGAAGTATGAGAAGAAAAATGCTGAAAATTTATGCCGCTGCTTGCGGTGATATCCGTGAAGTTTGCCGATGCGGCTGGTGGAGTTTTGGATCCGGTTTGTCCTGAAACAGGAGTTACAACAGCCTGCGCAAACCACAACAGCGAAACAAGAAACATCTGCCCGGCATGGATGCGCATTTTAGAAAAATATCCAGAAGAAGTTAAACTTTTCTCAGTGAACTGCTTCGTTATTCATCGGAGAGCACCGTCTTTTACTCTTCCCGCGTATGCTACCATGCGCACTTGTTTACCCCTGATAATGGATTCCCTTGGGCCGTTCATGGAGCGTTTCTTAGTTTTGATTCTTGTCGCATGTTTGTTGATGTGTGCGGTCGGGACGGCACAGGCCACACCTCATGCCGGGAGTCGTCAGCCTGATTCGTCCTTGCATAATTCTGATTTTGAACGGGCAAAGCAAATGCTCCAACGTGGAGCTTTAGCTGAGGCCCTGACTGCCGTACAGGCTGGTCTGGAACGCTCTCCGCGGAGTGTAGACGGTCTGAACCTGTTAGGAATGATCTTGTATCAACAAAAGCGGTATGGGGAATCGGAGGAGGTGCTGCAAAAAGCTCTGAAGATTAATTCCCGCTCGACGGCAACACTCAACAATCTGGCGATTAACTTTGTTTCTGAGGAAAAATTTGATCAGGCTGAAAGCACCTTCCGCGAAATTCTGCGCATTACACCGCAAGATCGAAGCGCCAACTACAATCTTGGGCTTTTGCTTCTTTCTCAGAGGAAACCTAAAGAAGCCATCGTAGCCCTCCAACGCGTTCATCCAGCAGACTCCAGCGTGTTGTTAAATCTAGTGCAGGCGCAGTTCATGGCCGGCCTGACCGCCCAAGCCTTGCGCACGGCGGAGACACTGTCACGCCAAAATCCCAGAGAGGTAAAGCTCCACTTCACATTGGGGGTGGTCCTCGCTTCGAAGAAACAATACGAACCTGCAACCCACGAATTCGAAATTGCCAATGCACTGCAGCCTCTGACTATCGAAATCCTGCACGATCTTGGTCAGGCGTATTTGCGCAACGGCGAGTTTTCCAAGGCACAAGCGACACTGGAACAAGCGCTGGAACTGGACCGCAAGTCGACGGAAACTCTCTATCTGCTCGGGCAGTGTCTGGCTGATCAGAACAAAGACATCGAAGCCCTGGAATTTCTGATTCGAGCACGCAAACTTGCACCTGAAAATACCGATGTCATCCTCCTCATGGCCCGCCTCAGTATGAAACAGCAATTTTATGAAGATGCCATTGTTTTATTGAAGGAAGGGATAAAGCTCGATGTCGCGCGCGCGGATTTTCATGCCGCTTTGGGAGAGAGTTACTTCACCGTCGGCAAAGTGGATGAAGCGGTGGAGGAGTTTAAGCTCCTACTGCAACTCGAGCACTCAGCTCGTTCTTATACTTTTATGGGTTTGTGCCAGCGCCATCTCAGCAAACTGGACGACGCGAAGGATTATTTGAATCAGGGATTGAAGCTTGATCCCCATGACCCACTCATACTTTTCAACCTGGGTGTGATTGCCAGAAAGCAACAAGAGCAGACGCAGGCTGAGCAGTATCTTCGGCAAGCCCTGAAGATAAGTCCCGCTTACGCTGAAGCGCTGTTTGAATTAGGCAGCCTTCTGATGGACGAAAAACGATATGCAGAAGCTGTTCCGCTTTTGCGTCGTAGCGCTGAGCTTAGCCAGAAACCGGCACAGGCGTATTACAAGCTGGCCACAGCCGAGCGAAATTTGCACCAACTGGATGCCTCCCAGCGTGACATGAAGGTGTTCCTTACGCTTTCCAAGAATCCTGATCCGGGTCCCTACCCGCTGCAAAACTTTTTTGAGCAGGTCGGACGCCGGGGAGAATTATCCGCAGCACAACGAAAAGAATCTGATGTTGGGGAACTGGAGGCTGAAGTAAAGCAACATCCTGACAACCCACGCAGCCTTTACCAACTAGCGGAGGCTTATCTCAAAGTTAATCGTGTGAACGACGCCAAGCAAACGATCCTGCAACTGGACCAAATCAGCGGTGGCGATTTCCGCACGCTTCTTGGTGAAGGAGTTCTGTTGGCAAGGTTTCGTTTGTATCCGGATGCTATCCAGCATTTCGAAGCAGCCATTGCAGCTAACCCTTCTTCGGATGAGGCCTACTACAACCTGGCTTACGCTCGTTTCCAGACCGGAGAGTATGCAAAGGCGCTGGAATCTCTAAAGCAAGTGTCGACAGAATCGCAAAAAGATGGAACTTTTCTGGCCTTGGCCGGGGACATTTACAGCCGAATGGGGCAGACATCCGAGGCTATACAAAATTTAAGAAGGGCATACCTGGCAAGTCCAAACAATGACCAATACTGTTTCTCTCTGGCGCTCGCTGAATTGCAGTCAGGTAACACAGAGGCGGCCCGGGAAACTTTGCAACAAGGCTTAACGCGCGTGCCAGACTCCGGAATTCTTTACTGGGGAATGGGAATTGCCTCCGTATTGCAGAACAATGCGAACCAGGCAGAAGCCAGCCTTAAAAAGGCTGTAGATCTTTCCCCGTCGCGCGAAGGGATTTTGATGACTCTGGGAATTTTCTACTATGAAACTGGTCAGATTGAGAATGCCAAACAAATCCTCCAGCGCTACACGGAAATGTTTCCTGAAGGTTCGATGAATGTGGACAAAATGCGCGCGACCCTGGATGCTGCCGCTGTAGAAAAAAAATCTTCCAACAAGTCGGCGGAGCTTTCTGCCGACGCCCGCCGCGAATTTTATGAACTCGCCGCGAACCTTGCAACTGAAACTCGTTAGAAGCCAGACTTCGGTTCCGTAGAGGAACCGTTCATGGCGAACAAATCCAAATTGCCTCGCATGACAATTGTGGGATTGATGGAAATTTGCGCGGCTGGTTGCAACTTCTCGGTGACGAAGCGCACCGTCGTCTGAATCGCCCTGGCGCCTTGTTCTCTGGCCCGCTGGTAGATCGTAGCGGCAATCGTACCGGACCGTATATAGGGGAACATAGCGGGAAACAAATCTGTGCCGATCACTTTGATTTTGCCAGCCATGCCGGATTCCTCCAGGGCCTTAATCACCGGCATGGAATTCGCAGTCGCTACATAGATCCCTTTCGCCGGCGGATGTTGCTCAAGGGCCTTCCGGCATTTCAAGTAGGCCTCATCTGGTTCGTCGTGAGTCTCAACGATGCTTGCAATCTCGCCTTTGGCACAAAACGCGCGGAAATTGCTGCGAAAGCTCTGCAATTTTTGTTCGTGATCGACGGTGGCGTGCATGCCAATGAAAACAATTACCTGAGCAGTGTCACGTAAAAAATGCCCCATCAATTCCCCAGCCAGCGCTCCACTTACCAGTGGATTCACGGAGATGGAAGTGAGTCGTTTCGTTCCCGGGGCGTCCGTGCCCACGCATACGACCGGGATATTGCGGCGTGCAGCTTCGTCAATGTGCGTCAAGAGTTTGTTGGGATAGGCCGGGGAAATAATCAGGCCACTGATGTCCTCTTGCAAAACATCGCGCAGGGCTTTGATTTCATGTGGGCCGAAACGATCATAGGGCCGGTAGAGGATCTTGATGCCGAGCGGCTCGAAAACACTCGCCGCTTCGAAAATACCTTCCCGCACTTCATCGTAGAAATACGCGACTTCGCGCGGGATGGCGACGCCGATGGTGATCCGCTTTGAGGAGGAAAGAAACCGAGCCGCAAGATTCGGCCGATACCCCAGCTTTTCAGCCGCGCGGAGGACTCTTCGTTTGGTGGAAACGCTGACTCCGGGCCGATTGTGCAATGCACGATCAACAGTGCCACGTGAGATACCTAAAGAATCAGCGATTTCCTGAACTCCAATCTGATTGGAGTCCGTCTTTGATTCACGGTCAGACAGAGAATTGCTCTCCCTTGTTAGTCCCTGCTCGAAAAGGCGTCGGTTTGTAGAAATCACCTTAAACGCAGAAAAGGAATTTCACAATCTCAAAGCTTCAACCGGTATTCATGAGGAATATAAAGCGAGAAAAGCTCGTCACGGGTGCAAGTCGCATCCCTTATGTAAATTTTTTCTTGACAAGGGCAAAGAAGTCGCAGTAACGTGCGCGTGCACGGTAAAACGTGCGCCTGCACGTTAAGGCTTTCGTCGCGATCAGTACAGCAGGCTTCCGTGAATAGCAAGGTGGGGATTTTAACGTTCATCGCGCTGTTGCAACGCTATTCTGGCCGCGTGACCAGAGGGAGAGCTGCCTTGAAGAAGCAGAAAATATCCGTAAGTTTTGGAATTTGTACGTGGATGTTGTTGCTTGTCTGGAGTGTTTTTCTCAGCCCAGCGGCTTACGCTCAAGTGGATGCTGGAGGCATTCGCGGCACGATCACAGACAGCAGCGGCGCACTCGTTTCAGGCGCGAAAGTAACTCTTACCAACGAAGACAGCGGCCTTGTCATTGAAGCGGTCACTACCGGGGATGGCAATTATTCTTTCACCCCCATCAAAATCGGTTCCTACGCGCTGGCAGTGGAAGCAGCTGGCTTTCGCAAAGCAACGCAGCGTGGAATCAAGGTGGATGTTCAGCAACAGCTCAAAGCTGATTTCGCTCTTGTGCCAGGTTCAATAAGCGAATCGGTTGAAGTCACGGCTGCAGTTCCGCTATTGCAGACGCAAGACGCCTCGGTCGGTATGCTCGCTAGCCGTACCCAAATCAACGATCTTCCGCTGAATGGGCGGAATTACACTTTCCTGGCGCAATTAGGCCCGGGCGTTACCGGACTCAGCGCAACCCGCGGGCTCGACAAAACCGGCAGCTTTGTGGCTAACGGGTTGAGCAGCGTTCACAACAATTACATTCTCGATGGAATTGATAACAACAACGACACAGTCGATTTTCTGAACGGTGCGGCTTATGTAAGTCTTCCTCCCCCAGATGCCATTCAGGAATTCAAGGTCCAGACCAGTAACTTTAGCGCGGAATTTGGGAGGGCTGGCGGAGCAGTAGTCAATGCGACCATCAAATCAGGTACCAACCAGTTCCATGGAAGCGCGTGGGAATTTCTGCGCAACAATAAGCTGGACGCAATTGATGGAGCATACTTTGTGCAGGATCCCTCCACGCTGACGAAACCCCAGTTGCAACGCAACCAATTTGGTTTTTCGGCTGGCGGTCCGATCATTAAGAACAAGATGTTTGTCTTTGGAGACTATGAAGTCGGACGCATTCGCCAAAGCACATTGAAGAATCCAAGCGTTCCGACCGCAGCGCAGCGAGCCAGCGGCTATACCGATTTCCGCGACGTGCTTGCGGCGAAAACTGGTACCGCGACCGACGCTCTGGGAAGGATCTTTCCGAGCGCAACTATTCTTGATCCCGCAACCACCAGGCCCGTAACTGCCGGCCAAGTAGATTCCGTTACGGGTTTGACTGCAGCCAGCACAGGATTTGTGCGCGATCCGTTTTATACCAACGGAAGTGTCGCAGGCATCACCGATTTCACCGGGCAACAAACGTTTCTCAATCAGCTTCCTGCGAACCGCATTGATCCCAATGCGGTTGCTCTGCTCAACCTTTTCCCCGATGCGACACAACCTGGAATCACAAACAACTTTGCGATTAACCGCAGTCTGCCCGATGACAGTCAGCACTTTGACATACGGGTGGACAACAATTTTTCAGTGCACGATCAGATTTTCGGACGAGTCAGCTATTCCAAACGCGATGCAAACATTCCCGCAGACTTCACCGGTGAGGGCGACAATATAAGTTTCGGTCAGGGCGCGACAAAGGACAGATCCTGGAACCTCGTGGTGAGCGAAGTCCATTCGTTCTCGCCAACCATGATCAACGAGTTTCGTTTCGGCTACAGCAGGCTGCGAACTTCTTTTGATTCCGCGATCGCTAACCAGCAAGGCATTCCCGCAAAGTTCGGAATTCAGGGAATTCCCGACGACCCCGGCAATGGTGGCCTGCCTACCCTCAGCATCAGCGGACTTACTTCGCTGGGACCGAATGGATTCGCCAGCCCGAACCAGCGCGAAAGCGATACCATTCAAATTTCAGAGAACCTAACAAAGACGTACGGAGCGCACAGTTTCAAAGGTGGAATTGAATATCAATCGCTGAAATTTCCCTGGTTAGATCCTGCCTGGTCGCGAGGTGGTTTTAGCTTCGGAAGTACTACGGGAAGTTACACGGGAGTTCCCGGCGGCGTGAGTCCCGGCGTTGCGACTGCGGACTTTTTGCTGACCCCTATCGCCTCGACGGTGGCCAACGGGGTGGACAATGTCGGTGGACCGTCCTCAGTATTTTCGTCCAACATTGTTGAGCCCGAAGACCGGCGCAAGTATTTTGGAGCTTATTTTCAAGACGACTGGAAGGTGACCTCGAAACTCACCGTTAACCTCGGCTTGCGCTGGGAAATCTTCGGCCAGCTTCAGGAGGAGAATAGTAAGCAAGCCACATTAGTTCCAAGTTCTAATGGCGGCGGCGGTGAATATTTGATTCTCAATAAGCAAAAAGATGTTGCTCTTTCCCCATCCTTCACCAACCTTCTTGCCTTGGACGGAATCGGGCTTCGGTATGTAGGAGGCGCCAGTGTAAGCAAGACGCCACTTAGTGACTTTGCCCCGCGTGTCGGGTTGGCTTACCAGTTCACGCCTAAACTGGTGTTGCGTGCGGCATATGGAATTTTCTACGGTGGATTTGAGAACCTTGGCGGATCACCAGACCCCGGTTTTAACTACCCCTTCGCCGTCAATCTTTCGATAAGCAATACCAATGGGAACTCAGGTCCGATCATTTATGCAGATGGGAACCCGGCCAGCCTAGAATTGGGCCTCTCGTCGTTTACACCTGATCCGAACAGTCCTAACTTTGTGGCAAGCAGTCTGGGAACGGCGTTCCAGCGGGAGACGAAAACTCCGTATACCCAGCAATGGAATGGCTCGGTGCAATATGCAATTACTCCGACTCAAAGCGTGACGGTCTCTTATGTCGGGAACGGTACGCGGCACATGTTGAACACAAGTAAGTTAAACCAGCCGAGCCAACTTCTTCCACCTGGAACCGATTACACACAGTTCATCGCTTATCCACACTTTTCTCCGAATATGGACTACATGACTGAGAACGGTGACGCGTACTACCACGCTGCTCAGGTAGCTTATGAACATGTCTTCAGTAATGGTTTCAATCTCGTAGCGAACTACACTCGATCCATCTGCAAGACCGACAATCGCAATGCTCTGGGAATCGGAGAAGGCACCGTTCAACGCGCGCCGCTGTTGCCCGGTTTTGGAATAAAAGGTGACTACCAGTATTGCGGCAATGACATCCCCAATGTGTTTCACGCAAGTGGGGTTTGGCAGCTTCCAATTGGAAAGGGCCACAAGTTGGCTGGGAATGTCCCGGGTATTGTGAACCAGATCATAGGTGGCTGGAGTACGCAGGCAATTTTCACTCTTGAGGACGGCTTCCCCTTTAGCGTCTCATGTCCCGTTCCAACCTCTGCGGATCTGGGCTGCTTTGCCGACGTTGTTCAGGGGCAGAAGTTGTACGCACATATCGGTCCACATGGCACAACACAATTTCTGAATCCGGCCGCATTTGCCAATCCCGATCCTGTTACCACGATTGGTCAAACGGATTATTCGCCACTTGGAGGGTCGCCCACGCAAGCCCACGGTCCGGGATTTGCAAATCTTGATTTCTCGATGTTCAAGAGATTCCGAACTTCAGAAACAACCAATCTCGAGTTTCGCGGCGAGTTCTTCAACTTCTTGAATCACCCGAACTTTGCTAACTCTTTTGCGACTCTCGACTTTAAGAATGATCCGAACAATTTCGCGCGGATTAATGCCATGCGCGGAACGATGCGGCAAGTCCAATTGGCTCTGAAGTTCTACTGGTAGACAGAGGGGGGCATTGCCCCCTCTGTTTGATTCTCTTCACTGGACAGCGTTTGGTAACAATGCGCTCATTGCAATGTTACGATCCCCAAATGTTTTTTCAAATTACTGGCTCGGCCAATCATTGGTCCGCACCAGCCACCGCCCGTGCCAAAGAAGAATTCGCGCAATTTGAGCGCAATAAAAAAGTCACAATCTTTATGAATTCGCTCCTCAGATTAATAAAGCGAAAGTTCTTAGCCGTTGTTTTGCTCTTTTTTTGTTCATTGGCCACGCCCCTTACCCACGCCCAGTTGAAAACTATCGTTATTGACGGTTCAAGCAAGGGCAAAATCTTTGATGGCATTGGCGCACTAAGCGCAGGTGCTTCATCCCGGTTATTGATCGACTATCAGGAACCATATCGGAGTCAAATTCTCGATTACCTTTTCAAGCCTGGTTATGGCGCAGCTTTACAGCATCTCAAGGTGGAAATCGGCGGCGATGTGAATTCCACCGATGGTTCTGAGCCAAGCCACATCCGGACACCTACTGACCACGATTACACACGTGGCTATGAATGGTGGCTCATCCATGAAGCCCGTAAGCGTAATCCGCAAATCATTCTGGATACGCTTCCCTGGGGCGCTCCGGGATGGATCGGGCATGGCAATGTTTATTCGCCGGACATGGCGCGTTACGTGGCGGACTTTCTTGAAAATGCAAAGAAACAATACGGACTCGACATCGCTTACACCGGAATATGGAATGAGAAGCAATTCGACGCTGAATACGTGAAGGAACTACATCGCGTCTTGAGCGAGCGACATATTGCGACGAAAATCGTCTGCTGCGATCAGTATCCTGGAGCAGGTTTTGGCCAGTGGAGCATCGTGAATGCGATGCTTGACGATCCTGTTCTGAAGGCGGCGGTGGATGTTATTGGAGTGCACTATTCGCTTGTTGAAGGTAAATACACAACACCGGATTCCGCTCGTGACTTAGGCAAGCCTTTGTGGTCGAGCGAAGACCAGCCTAACTCCGGCGCAGGACCGATCCTTTCGAGGGAGTGGGCGATTGGAGGCCGAATGTTGGCCAAGCTCTATAACCTGAACTACATCGAGGGCGGTTTCACAAAAACTGAAATTTGGAGTCCAATTACTTCCTACTACGACATTCTTGCTGCTCCCAATTCCGGGCTGATGTATGCCAACACACCGTGGTCGGGTTATTACAACGTGCAGGGTGCCATTTGGGCCACAGCCCACACCACGCAATTCGCGCAACCGGGGTGGCAGTATCTCGACTGGTCTTCGAGCCGTATGCCAGAGCAGGGGAGCTATGTGAGCCTTAAGTCGCCGAATAAAAAAGATTGGAGCATCGTGCTTGAAACAATTGATGCGAAACAATCTCAGCAAGTAGCATTTGAGATCAAGGGTGGACTCTCCCGCGCAACAGTGCATATATGGGAGACGAATAGCGAGAAGTCCTTCGAGCACGTCGCCGACGTGACCCCGCAACACAATAAGTTCCAGTACGAAGTTGATCCGAATTCCGTGTATTCGCTCACGACCACAACAGGCCAAGGCAAAGGCATAGCCCAGCCCCCGGCGCCAGGCCCTTTCCCGAATCCATACATCGACAATTTTGAGAGTACGGAACTGCAGCGAGCGCCGCGCTTCTTATCCGACCAGAATGGCGCCTTTGAAGTGCGGCCGTGCCTGCAGCGCGAAGGCCGTTGTCTTGAGCAGCTGATTGTCGATAAACCGACTCCCTGGGGTCCACAACCAGATCCATTCACGCTTGCAGGAGATACCGGTTGGTCCGATTACCAACTTGCGTGCGATGTCTTAATGGTCAACGGACCGGTGACGCTAATCGGGCGGATTGATTCAGCAGATGTGTTTCAAGATGGAAGCGCGATTTGGCCCAGCGGCTACGTATTTAGCGTGCATTCTGATGGAGCGTGGACGTTGTCATCTGCTGCCTACAAGGTTCTATCCCGCACGCTCGCCACGGGAAAGATGATGCTCTCCGTGGACAAGTGGTATCGGATGGTACTCAAATTTCATGGCCAACAGATCACTGCTTCCATAGACGGAAATCAAATTGCCGACGTGACCGACAGCGCACATGATCGGGGCATGTTTGCGATAGGCGCTGGATGGAACCGAGCGCAGTTTGACAATCTTGCGGTAACGAAGGAATAAGTTTGTGAATATAGCGAACCTGCTCAAAGGTGGATCGAAGTGGTCATTTCACAAATACGCATTCTTCATTTCCCTTTTGTTGGCCTTCGGCTCGCTTCTAAATGCGGCGACTGTTACCTCACCTGATGGGCGGCTGATTCTTACGATCGAGACGACCGCGACAGCCGACGGTAAAAATGCGTCAACCCCGCATCTGGTTTATCAGTTGTCATTCCGCGGGAAATTGTTGATCGAATCATCAGCGTTGCGCTTGGACTTGGAAGGCCAGCCTCCGCTTGGTAGCAACGTTCAGATCATCAATACCACCGCTTCAAGTGAAGATCACACTTACAAGCTCGTGACCGGAAAAGCGAGCCAGGTGCGCGATCATTACAACTCAGTTCGTGTTGACCTTGCAGAGCCCGGTGGCATGAACCGCAAGCTGACTATTGAATCACGCGCCTATGATGACGCGGTCGTCTTCCGCTATCTAGTCCCTGAACAAAACACAATCAGTGATTTCCGCCTGATAAAGGAGGGAACAGAGTTCCGCATTGCCAAGGATGCGACCACCTACGCACTCGTCCTTCCCAATTTTCGTTCCGGATACGAGAGTGAATACGTCAAACTGCCGATCAGTGCATTTTCCAATCAAGGCGGGGTAGCGAGCAAAGTTCTGATCGGATTGCCCTTGCTTATGGAAGTTCCCGGCGTGGCCTGGATGGGAATTACCGAGGCCAACTTGCGCGACTACAGTTCGATGTACTTAATGAATCCTTCTGGAAGCTGGACCGGACACTGGCTTGAATCGGTGCTCTCGCCTTCCAGCGAAGATCCAGATGTCATTGTCAAAGGTACACTGCCTCACTATTCCGCATGGCGAATATTGATGGTCGGCGATGAACCTGGAAGGCTCGTGGAATCAAATGTCATCACCAGTTTGAATCCTCAAAGTGAAATTGCAGACACGTCGTGGGTCCACGCAGGCCGCGCCTCCTGGGATTGGTGGAACGGCAGTCTGGGCCCAGATGGGAAGCGGGCTTACACAACGGAAACGATGAAATATTACGTCGACTTCGCAGCGAAATCGGGATTCGAGTACATGATGTTGGACGCAGGATGGTCCGACCATAACGACATCACCAAAATGAATGGGACTGTGGATGTGCCGGGGCTTGTTCGCTATGGCAAAGAGAAAGGCGTAAGGGTTTGGATCTGGCTTCTAGGTGGCCAAGTTGAGCGGCAGATGGCTGAACACCATCTTATGCTCGACTTTCACGGCGCGACGAAACCGAGCGGCATCGAACGCACTTATCCAAACATACTCAGCTATGAAGCAGTATTGGGAATGGAGAACTCAAAGGTCGGCACGCGGGACAACCCTGAATTTCATACCACAATTCCGTTTACGCGCATGCTAGCCGGTCCCATGGATCAAACGCCGGGTGCATTCGACAACAGTACGCGGGAAGAGTTCACACCACGCATGGAATCTCCCATGGTGATGGGCACGCGGGCACATCAGTTAGCCATGTACGCGGTTTTTCAGTGTGCATTCCAAATGGTTTCAGACGTGCCATACGCTTATGACAATCAGCCAGCTTTTCAATTCATCAAAGACGCGCCCGCTACATGGGACGAAACTCGTGTACTAAACGGCAGGCTTGGTGTTTACATCACGGTCGCACGCCGTCATGGGAGCGAATGGTTCCTGGGAAGTCTCAACAATTGGGATGCGAGACAACTTGATCTGCCGCTTGATTTCTTAGGGGCAGGGAACTACACCGCGAGAGCTATTCTGATGCAAGCGATGCTGCACTGCATCCAAAGAACGTTCGCATCGAACGCAAACCAGTAAATCGCAGTTCTCACTTGCTGGCACCGCTGGCTCCGGGTGGAGGGTATGCTGTGCGTTTTGTTCCTGTACAGTAGTTGTGCCTTACAACTCGCAAAGCCCAATGAAAATCACACGGAGAAAATTCGTCGCAACTGTTCCTCTTATTGCTGCTGCAGTTAACGGTTCTGTGTCTGCGTCACCGTTTTCATTGTTTGCAGAGGAGCAAAATCCCTGGCAGCTCTGGTATCAGCAGCCAGCCGGGCGGATGTAGTCGGTTACTCAGCCCATTAGTCGACGCACTAAGTCGGTATGTAATGGCCGCGGGTAAGTTACATGCCGATGACACACCGGTGCCCGTGTTGGCACCGGGGAACGGAAAGACGAAGACCGGACGGTTGTGGACCTATGTTCGCGATGATCGTCCCGCGCGGGCGACCCCGCCGCGCCCGCCGTATGGTTCGCCTACTCACCCGATCGCAAAGGCGAGCATCCTGGGCAACATCTGAAGAAGTTTCGCGGTACGCTGCAGGCGGACGCCTATGCGGGATTCAATCAGCTCTATGAAGATGGTCGCATCGAACAAGCGGCCTGCTGGGCGCACGTGCGGCGCCACTTCTACGATCTGGAACAGGCGCACAGTTCGCCGGTGGCGCGGGAAGCGCTGCAGCGGATCGGTGCGCTGTATGGAGTCGAAGAACCGATTCGCGGCCGACCGCCCGACGAACGCCGAGCCGTCCGCCAGGCGCAAGCCAAGCCGCTGCTGGACTCTCTGCGACAGTGGTTCGAGGCGACCTTGTCGAAGCTCTCACGCAAGTCGGAGACGACGGTGGCGATTCGCTACGCGCTCTCCCGCTGGGGCGCATTGACGCGCTATATAGAAGATGGCCACATCGAGATCGACAACAACGCCGCCGAACGCTCTTTGCGTGGCGTGGCCTTGGGCCGGAAGAACTACCTGTTCGCGGGATCGGACGCCGGTGGCGAGCGCGCGGCGGCCATCTACAGCCTGATCGGTTCCGCCAAACTCAATGGTCTCGATCCCGAAGCCTATCTGCGCCAAGTGCTGACGCGGATCGCCGACCATCCCATCAACCGCATCGAGGAACTGTTGCCCTGGAACATCAACTCCGCTCTTCCAGAAGTGTCCACTTAACCCTTTCGTGGACACTTAGCAATACGGTGCACGGCGTACGCTTACGGGGGTAATTTTCCAGACGACAGTTCAGGTCATGACCGAGGGCAAAAGCATTGTCAGGAACAATAAAAATCTGGAAGTAAAGCAGGCCAATGCCGTTACGCTGTTTATTGCCGCCAACACGAGTTACAAAGATGGTGATTACGCTGGCCTTTGTGAGGAGCAGATTCAGAATGCGATTTCTCTGGACTACGAGAATTTGCGGGCCCGCCACATTGCTGACCACCGGCGATTGTTTGAGCGCGTAAATATTGACCTGGGCGGAGAAAAAGAAACACAGAAACCTACCGACGTCAGGTTGTCCGCCGTGCGGACCGGAGCGAGCGATCCAAATCTTCACGCGCTTTTCTTTCAGTATGGCCCCTATCTACTGATCGCCGGCTCACGTTACATTAAAATCAGCATTAGTTTATGCGGACCGCGCAGGCAAACGGATCATTCGATACAGGACGCGATTCCAAGAGTTAGAATTTAAGGCGGGGCAAGCATTGCAACTAGGTGAGAGGTTGCAAGTAATAAGCGCTTGAAGACCGGTTCTTTCAATAGTCAAACCGATACGTACTCAAAAATTGCTAGGAAATCGCATTTAAAAAATAACTTGACAATCGTGCCCGTGCACGGTACACGTGTATTCAGCTACGTGCACGTGCACGTTATTACGTTGGCGGACTGATCTCCCAGTCTGCTGGGCCCAACTCTAATTTCCTTCCAGAGGACGTGATCTGTATGAAATCGAAGTATCTCTCCCTTCTCCTTATTATTGCGGCGGTTGCCACTTTCTTGCCCTGCGCGAACGCACAGGTGAATAACGCCGGCCAAAAACCTTATCTCGGCTGGAGCAGCTTCAGCCAGCAAACCATCCAAGGCGACTTCCTAACGCAAGCAAACATGATCGCGCAGTCCGACGCGCTCAAAGCCTCGGGCTTGCAGGAACACGGTTTCGTTTATATCAATCTCGATTCCGGTTGGCAGGGTAGCTTCGACGGAAATGGCAGACCCATTCCCAATAGCACAACGTTCCCTGACATCAAGGCAATGGTGGATCACATCCACGCCAATGGGCAAAAAGCGGGTATCTACTGGATCCCCGGCATCGAGCAGCCGGCTGTCGACGGCAACTATCCCATTCTCGGCACGCCGTATCACACGCAGGACATCGTCGTGACGCCGCTTGCCAGGGGCAATGCTTTCGGCGGCAATCCACCCAACCCCTACCACGACAAGATCGACTTCACCAAGCCAGGAGCGCAGGAGTACATGGACTCGGTCGTCGCGCTGTTCTCGGAGTGGGGTTTCGATTTCATCAAGCTCGATGCAGTTACGCCGGGCTCTTACTCAAACGATCTCTCCATCGATAATCGGGCCGACGTTGAGGCATGGTCGAAAGCCATTGCCAAAACAGGACGACCCATCTGGCTTACGGTTTCCTGGCAGCTTTCGCAGGACTATGCCTCGGTTTGGCAACAGTGGTCGAACGCGCGCCGCATTGACGATGATGTCGAGTGCGAAGGCCGCTGCGCCACGCTGACCAACTGGCCGCGCATCGTGCTGCGTGAGTACGACGATGTGGGCTGGCAACATGAAACAAGCACTACTCTCGGATGGAATGACATGGACACGCTCGATGTTGGTGACGGCGACCTCGACGGCCTCTCTGACGACGAGAAGCAGACTGCGGTAACCATTTGGGCCATGGCGAACTCTCCCATGTATCTCGGCGGAGACCTAACCAAACTCGATGACTTTGCCAAGTCAGCTTTCACGAATGACGAACTCATTGCCGTCGATCAGTCCGGTCGCCCCGCGGTACAGGTGACTGGCGGCCCGCTGCCGGTATGGATGTCGAAGCAAGCGGACGGCAGCGTCTATGTTGCTATTTACAACCTGAATGGCCTGCCCAGCAAAGTTACGGTCCACTGGGGCGATCTCGGCTTCCAGCGCGCCCGAGCAGTGCGCGATGTGTGGAACCGTATCAACCTCGGTGGATCACCCGCTAACTTTACGACCACCATCCTTGGCCACGGCTCACGCTTGTTGAAGGTCACTCCAGTCGGTACGGTTACGGCGCCCACTGGGCAGTCTTATGAAGCTGAGTCCGCAGTGATCAGCGGGGGGTCGTTTGCTTCTCCTTGTTCCACCTGTTCAGGTGGCGCAAAAGTGATCTTTCTCGGAGGATCGACTTCCAGCAATAACGTGACCTTCAATGTCTTCGTAAACACGGCTGGAACCTATCGCATGGAAGTTGATGGGATGACACAGGGACCACGGGCGCTGGTGTATTACGTGAACGGGACCCACCCGGCAACACTGAACATGGGCGGAGGCAGCTTTTTTCTGCCACAAGCCATCACGGTACCGGTTAAGCTTCTCGCGGGTAACAATACAATCACGTTCGGCAATCCCGCAACCTACGCAGCGGACGTCGATCGTATCATCATCTCCGGTGACGGAACTGCCGCTGCTCCGGATTTCACAACCTACGAAGCCGAAGCGGCGCAACTCAGCGGCACGGCCGGCATCGGCGGTTGTGGCTTCTGCTCAGGTGGGGGCTACGTGGGAGCCTACGGCGCCGGCGCCCAGAACGCGGTTACGTTTCCCGCCGTTACGGTTACAAAGGCCGGCACATACCAACTCGAAATCGACTACACCACCGCCGGCCTGCGCACCTTTTATATCTACGTCAACAACGGCCCGCCAACGATCCTGGACGTAAACGGCAGCACCTTCGATTCACCGGTGCCGGCACTGATCTCTGTAAACCTCAACAAGGGGGCTAACAAGATCGTGGTCACCAATCCCAATCCCAACGGGTTTGCTCCGGGGCTGGACAGCATTACCGTCGGACCAGTGGTTGGCTCGTCCAACCTGACGGCAGCTATAACCCAGAAGAGTGGTCCTGATCGCAACCGCACCTGGCAGCTTTCTGTCACCAATACGGGAGGCGCAGTCGCACAGCGCGCGCGCCTGAATAGTTTTACTCTTGTTCCGACAGCCGATGATACTGGCTGCAAAGCGAAGCTGGCTCATTCCGTACCACTCAAGCTCGGCAAGATTGCGAGCGGAGCCACCATAACCGTCGACCTGCCAGTGACCTTCTCAGCGTCCTGTCCTCTCGACGAAACCTATCATGTTGATGCCATCTTCTCTGCCAACAACGGAGCAGATGTCGGTGATCATGTGTCTACTGAAACTCACTAATTAAACCCAGCAGGGCCGCTTCGTTGAGGGCGGTCCTGCTGTTTGAAAATCACCTCTCAAATCGATCGAAGGCGTTGAAGTGTACTAAGTAGATATAAATCAAGGAGAACGTTTCTCATGTCCGAGGGGACATCATCAGAATGGTTCGAATGTAGTGCGCCAGGCCGGGTCAACATACTAGGAGAGCACACCGACTACACCGGCGGAATGGTCTTGCCGATGGCCATCCCTTTCTATACCCACGCCTCCATTCGACGGATAAAGGGGAATACATCGTTCCTGCATACCGATCTCTTTGAAGGTGAAGTGGCGATACATTCAAATTCTCCTGCGGAACCAACCGGACAATGGAGCGATTATCCAGTCGGAGTCCGTGAGGAATTTCGGAAACTTGGCATCGCTGTTCCTTCTTTTGAGTTGCATCTACGAGGCAACGTGCCGTTTGGCGCAGGCTTGAGTTCCTCGGCCTCCGTGGAGGTAGCAACGTGCATGGCACTGCTTGCGTTGAGTGGTATAGAGCTGCCTGCAAAAGAGATTGCCCTCCTTTGTCAAAGGGCGGAGAACCTTTTTGTCGGGTCTCCATGCGGAATCATGGACCAGTCGGTCGTGACTTTCGCCCATGAAGGGCATGCGCTGATGCTCAATACTCGAGATCTCACATTTGATCTCGTGCCGATGAATAGGGGAGCGTTGTCCAATGTGACTGTGGTTGTGGTGAATTCCGAAGTAAAGCATTCAGTGGCGACAGGGGCCTATCGGGATCGTCGACACGAGGCAGAAACTGGACAAGCGGAGATGCAACGCCGGTTCGGAGTGAGAGATCTGGGTGAAGCAACCATGACGCAGGTACAACAGATTGCCGGGGAACTGGATCCGGTGATTTTGAAACGCGTGCGACATATCGTCACGGAGAATGCTCGAGTGCACGCAGCTCGTGAAGCCATGCATGGAGGGGATGCTGAGCGATTGGGGCAGATCATGCTGCAAGGCCATGAAAGTATGCGTGACGACTATCAAATCACCTGTAACGAAATAGACTTTCTTGTCGATATGGCTAGTACTCTCCCTGGGTGTTTCGGTGGTCGTATGACTGGAGGCGGTTTCGGCGGATGCACGGTCAACCTTGTTGCCAATGGCCAGATAGACGAGTTTTCGAAAGCAATTACACAGCAATATGAGAGCAAGTTTGGCATTCATTGTTCGATCTACCCTTGTGTGGCCGTTGATGGTGCGTTGGCGCTGTTTCAGAAGGTGCCGCAATAGATGGACAAACTTTGGGCCGAGCGGCCACATCGGCGTTGGAATCCACTGGCGAATGGGTGCTGGTATCACCCCATCGTACACAACGACCCTGGCAAGGCCAGACAGAAGATAAGACTGTTTCGACGATGCCTGCGTATGATCCTGGCTGTTACTTGTGTCCGGGCAATTCGAGAGCAGGCGGCGAGCTGACACCTAAATATGACGGGACGTATGTCTTCACCAACGATTTTGCAGCGTTATTGCCGGACGGAAAAGAGGCGACTCTCCATCTTGATGGAACGGGATTACTTCGTGCTGAAACCGAACGCGGGATTTGTAGAGTTCTCTGTTTTCATCCGCGTCACGACCTAACACTGGCTACGATGCCGCGAGAGCAAGTTCTTGCGGTCGTGGAGATGTGGCGTTCGCAGGTGGAGGACCTGAGCACTAAACCTGACATCTGGTTACACCGGGCACACCGAGACACTCTGAAAGT
>Ga0075425_100000886_pt1 | contig 28762 bp, 20 predicted proteins | sample SoiMethybrSBSTD4_FD_75300 | JGI IMG/M metagenome (GOLD analysis project Ga0075425, IMG submission 75300) | Bulk soil microbial communities from a Populus tree surrounding site in Tennessee, USA - Soil MetaG P. TD hybrid SBSTD4 | ecosystem: Environmental > Terrestrial > Soil > Tree plantation...
TCGAAGCGGGTTACCGTGCCGCCGATGCTGCCCGATCCAGTGCCTGTGGACCAGATGATGTTGTTGTCCACCGGATCCGGAACCGCGAAACCGCTCTCGCCTCCAGCCACCGGGTGCCACGCACCGCGCGAGATGCTGTTGCCGAGAAAGCCACCGAACTGAAGGCTGTTGCTCGGTCCGCGCCACGAGGGACCGTCCTGGCGGTTGCCGTAAACGAAGTAGGGAATCTGATCATCCACAGTGACGTGATACATCTGCGCGATGGGCAGGTTAATGTGGTTCCAGGAGTGTCCGCGATTTACGGAAATACTCACGCCACCATCGTTGACCACAGCCATGCGATCCCCGTTGGCTGGATCAATCCACATCTCGTGATTGTCGCCGCCGGGGTCGGAGGGCATCTTTGTGAGCGTGCGGCCGCCATCGAGCGACCGCGAAAACGAGCTAGAGAAGAAAAACACTTCGTTCTCGTTGTCCGGTGCAATCTCGGTCCGCGTGTAGTAGTGGGTACGCCCGCGGAGCTGCCGATCGGAGTTGACCATCTCCCAATTCTCGCCGCCGTCGTCGGAACGCCACAGCTGGCCAAGCTGTCCCGGGCTGTTCGCTTGCGATACGCCGTCCCCGGTTTCGATCTCCGCGTACACGCGGTTGGAATCTTTCTTGGACACGCGCACCGCAATCCTGCCCACCGGAGAAGACGGCAAGCCATGACCCTCCAAGCGCTTCCAAGTGACGCCGCTGTCGGTCGACTTGAATAAGCCACTGCCCGGCCCGCCGCTGGTGCGGCCCCAAGTGTGAATTTCGATCTGCCACATCCCTGCAAAAAGAATTCGCGGATTGTTGGGATCCATGGCCATGTCGGAGCAGCCCGTGTTCTCGTCTACGAAGAGCACTTTGTTCCAGGTCTTTCCGCCGTCGGCCGTGCGGAAAACGCCGCGCTCCGGCTGCGGCCCGTAGGCGTGGCCCAGCGCGCAGGCCAGGACTACATCTGGATTACGCGGGTCAATCTCCACGCGCCCGATGCGGCCTGTCTTCTCCAGTCCCATCAGTGACCAGGTCTTGCCTGCGTCCATGGACTTGTAAATTCCTTGTCCCATGGAGATGTGACTGCGGATGAATGATTCACCGGTTCCCGCCCACACAATGTTCGGATCACTCGCTGCCACTGCCAGGGAACCGATGGACGCCACAACTTCCGAGTCGAAGATGGGATCCCAATGGATCCCGCCGTCTGTGCTCTTGAATATTCCGCCGGAGGCCGCGCCCACGTACCAGACGTTCGGCATTCCCGGCACTCCGGCGACAGAAGTGGCGCGATTGCCTTCCGGGCCTATGTACCGATACTTTAGCTGGCCGTAAATGTCAGGACTGATTGGCGGCTGCTGCGCCGGCAAAAAGCAAGGAGTAGCCAAGAGCAGCGCGAGCGCGATCGTTGCGACGTGTGTTGGCAAAACGATTCTTATGAGCCTTAACATGGTGAACCTCTTCTCCCAATCTCAGCATTCGCGAAAATCTCAGCTTGGCGGCGCGCCGCGTCCGCGCGCGGACTCGGTTAGGTTAGTGCCTGCGCTGGCGTAATGGGATCGCTGACACAGGTGAGGACCACCGGTTTGTTTTTGACTTGCTGCAGGCGCCGGATAGGCAAGGAGTGGAAATGGTCATAGTGACGTCAACACCGGGTTTGTCGTGGTTCTGGAGGATCGCAGGGATGTGGATGATTTCGCCCTGCGCATCCACATGGACCACTTCCAGGTTTTTCCCCGCGGTGATGCCGCTTTGCCGAAGGCCCTCGAGCATGCCGTCCGCGCAAAGATCGCTCGTGATGTGGGAGCTATTGTGACAATCACGGCCTTGAAACTGCGATCGGCGGCTAGCGTATTGGCATTTGCTGGAGAAGCGGAAGAGGTCTTGTGAAGTGCGAGATCGGAAAACAACAGGATCGCGGGAAAAAATACGACCAGCACAAACCCCATTGCCAGTTTCTCGACGGCGGCCCAAAGGCTTGATGCAAAAGATGAATGCATTCTCTGTCTAGCAGAACCTCGGTTGCGAAACGCAAGAGACGCTCATCCCGGGAGTGCAAGGGAAGGGCTTGAGCGCGACTATATCGGAGTCGCGGTAGGAGTCAAGGAAGAGCGACGTCAGCGAAGCCTGTTCAAAGATTGCTTCGGATGTGTGAGGAGAACTGCACTGGTAGTGTCCGGGAAATGCCAGAAGCCACCGTAAAATCGACATATGAGGCACGCAAAACTGCGGGTCATAAAGACGGAACTCAACAATCTTGTTTCCAACCTGCGCGGGGAAGTGGGAAAGATCATCACGACTTGGACGATACTCCGGTTCCTGATGGCAGAGGAGCGTCGGCGATTGGCGAACGACATCGCCATCCACAAAGGAGGGTTAGCCCGAAATCGATTGAAGCGGGTGCTTGATTACATCGAAGCTAGTTTGGACGACAACATTACCCTGGCCCAAATTGCCGGAATTGCTGGCATGAGTCCGCATTACTTTTCGGAGCCATTCAAACTGAGCACGGGTCGCACTCCTCACAACTATGTCCTGATGCAACGGATCGAACGCGCCAAGTAACTTCGAGACCCCAAGAGCAGTATTATCGATGCGGGATTGGTCGAAGCGTGACTCGGGCTGAGGTCCGGTTGAGCCTCTTAATGATTACTGTGGAATTAAATAACCGTGAGCGCGGGCGGATTCGACGGCTTCGTGGCGGCTATCTGCATCGACCTGCTTCATGATGCGGTGCAAATGATTCTTTACGGTGAATTCGGATAGGTTCAGTTCGCTGGCGATTTCCTTGTTGGTTAAGCCTCTCGCAACCAAAGAAACCAGTTGCTGCTGGCGCATAGTTAAGCTGGGGCGAGAGTCAGAGTCACGGCGAGAGAGTTCGCGGGTTTCGTCTGCAATCCATTTGAAAAGAGACATGCAGAGGCGTGGCGGGCATACCGCCTCGCCCCGCGAGACGGAGCGGACGGCATTCAGGACGTCGGCCGCCGACGCATCTTTTAGCAAGTAACCGCTTGATCCAGCGCGCACCGCACTAAGAAATTGGTCCTCGTCGTCTTCCATGCCTACCAGAAGAATTTCAGCGTTCGGGGGAACTGGCGCACGCGCATCCTCCGGCGACGATAAAGGACCAGGAATCGAGTCCGTCAGAATCACGTCGCAGTTTGAGTCTTGCACATCCGTGGCATGGGTAGCGGATGGAGAACCTTGTCCGACGATTGAAACGTCGGGTGGCTTACGGAACAAGCGCAATAAGGTATCGCGCAACAGTCGATTGCCGACAAGCAAGAAAATTCGCACCGCCCTTGCGGTAGTGTCGCTTTTGGCCCGATCCATTCAAATTTACCTCCTCGCGGAAAAACCGCTTTCTGGCCCCACACACACGAGAAGAACAAAAAGCCCCGACCCTAGGATCGAGGCTAAGGGTAGCGACCCCTCGGTAGTCCAAAGTTAGTGCTTACCGTTTTGTGCTGTCAAGAGTTAATCGCCCGGAAAAAGCAAAAATCCGCCAATACCGTAAATTTTTACAGGAAATGGATTACCTCTGGGCATCGGATCGGCACACTAGGGCGCAATTTGGGCGTACGGCTTAGTCCTCATTTGAGAATTCTTTTGCCAGAAGCTGCTGAAAGCACGACGATTAGCGGAACTCGTGAAGTTTCTCCGGACTACGGACGCCGTAGTCCGGTGCTGATGGCACCGGTTTAGCCTTTTGCGCGCGCCCTTACCAAAAATTCTCCCAGTTCACTATTGGGCCTTCCTCCAGAGAGTGTTCGCTGCGAATACTCGAACGCGGAGCTTGTCATGGAAAAAGCCATTCGCGTTCTGGTTGCGAATCGACCTCGAATGATGCGTGAGTTGATCCTGGCGACATTCGCCGATCAGCCCGACATTGAAATCGTCGGAGAAGTTGCGACCGACGATGAAATTCCGAACACGGTGGAAAGGACGATGCCTGACTTGGTGGTAGTGGCGCTGGATGAACCGGGAAGGCGGCCGCGCGTGTGCGACGTCGTCTTGAGGCAACATCCCGAAATAAGAATCATCGGCGTCGACACCAAGCAGAACTACAGCGTCTTCTATTGGGCGTCGCTGGATATTCATTCAAGCGACATCGAAGCGTCGGAAGAGGGACTGCTAAACGCGGCGCGCAGCGGGAAGGACCTAGTGCAATGAACGCTTTTAGCGACAGGGCGAAACCGGCGCGCGCAAACCTCTCGACGCTTCATGCAATTTGTGTCGCCGGCCTGGCAATGGTGTCGCTGGCCTATGTCGCTGGAGCGCAGCAACAAGGCGAGCGCGCTCGTCAAGATCAGCAAAGCAACGCCGAATCGCGGAAGTCGTCAGCTGCTTCCGAACTCTCCAGGAGTAACTTGAGTCGAGTTGCGGCTTCGGCCGGACAAATTCGCGAAGTGCTCGTGAAGGACATCGGCCTGATGGTGGAGCTGAAGCGCTGGATCGCGAAAGACGCCTCGGACAACGGGCAAGTCGTCGAAGACTCCAGCCTTACGGACGAAGCGATTCTTGCACGCCTGGAACGGGATGTGGAGTTCCGCTCCTACGCAACGCTGCTGCTGCAGCGCTACGGATATCTGACCCCCGTGTTAAATCCCGAGTCTGACCTGGGTAAACAGCAGGAACTACTATTGCAGGCGCGAGCGCGCAAGATGGCACAAGCTGAAGCGCAGGAAGAAGCAGCGTCAATGCAGCCGCAGCTAAGCGCGCAAGGAAATAAGCAACAGGCCGAATGCGATTCGCAACAAGACGATCGCTGCACGGAAGAATCGAGAGCCCCGCGGAAGAAAACGACCCAGCTCCCCTCTGGCAGAAGTCCGGGCATGAGTGAGCCAGAGCAGGCTACGCCGGAGATGCCGATCGCTCCGTCGTTTCCGCCTCAAGTGTTACGGGCAAATACGAATTCTGCACAGCCCGGCCTTTCGCTGCAACCGGGTTTTAGCGACGGATCCGGAAAGTCGGCGTTTGGGCCTGGAGCACTGACCAACACGAGCCTTAGTGGAATGGGGAGCGAAAGCGCCGGGGGCCTGAGCCCGTCGATGATCGATAGCATCTTGAACGGAAAATCCGGAATTCCACCGGAAGTGCTGTCGGGCTTGGCCAAGAGCAACTCCAGCGAACCGACTTCACGGACGCAGACATTTGAGACGATGCAACGGCGGCCGCCGCTACGTGCCGATGCGGAAAGCGCCAGCCCTGTTCGCATGGTCCATCGGCCAAATCCTTATGCGGACGTTCCGTCGCTATATGACATGTACGTGCAAGCGAGCGTGCGGCAAAAGCCGCTGGAGCGATTTGGATTGGATGTATTTCGCAATAACAGCGATCAGCCAGACGTCATTCCAATGGACCTGCCAGTTGGTCCGGACTACGTCGTCGGACCAGGGGACGGATTGGCGATTGATTTGTGGGGAGCGACGTCACAGCGGATCGTGCGAACCGTCGATCGCTTGGGCCGTGTTTCGCTGCCCGAAGCGGGGCCGGTTTTGGTAAGCGGCCGGACCTTAGGAGAAGCTCAGGAGCTTGTGCAGCGGACACTGCGCGGACAATTCCGTGACATATCCGCGGACATCTCACTCTCGCGGTTGCGCACGGTGCGCGTGTACGTCGTTGGCGAGGTGAATGAGGCTGGAGCGTATGACGTTAGCTCACTTTCGACACCGCTTAACGCATTGTTCGCCGCAGGCGGAATTACGACACGCGGATCGCTGCGAACCGTGAAGCACTATCGCGGCAAGACACTCGTGGAGGAAGTGGACGCTTACGATCTGCTGCTGCACGGTGTGAAGTCCGACCTGCAGCGAATCGAAAATGGCGACACCCTCATGGTGCCCACGGTTGGTTCACAGGTAACGATCGATGGAGCCGTGAGGCGGCCGTCCATTTATGAGTTGCATGGGGAGAAAACGCTGGCTGACGCGTTGGAACTAGCTGGGGGCGTTCTGCCAACTGCGGCGCTGCGGCACGTCGAGGTGCAGCGGATTGAAGCGCACGAAAAGCGAACCATGCTCAGTTTGAATCTGTCAGCGGGTGACAGTCTGGACGCGGATACAAAAGCGCTGTCGAGTTTTTCGGTGCGAGACGGAGATGAGATTCACGTATTCCCGATCGCCCCGTACAACGAGGACGCGATTTATCTTCAGGGCCACGTGCTCAGGCCAGGACGCTATTCCTATAAGCAGGGAATGACGCTTCACGACGTGATCGCCTCCTACAAAGATCTTTTGCCGGAACCGGCACCTAAATATGCCGAAATTGTCCGGCTGAAGAGTCCGGATTTTCGACCCACAGTGGAGAGCTTCGACCTGGCGGCCGCTCTTGAAAATCCAGCATCGTCTCCGAAGCTGGAGCCGCTGGACACGATTCGAATATTCAGCCGCTACGATTTTGAGCCGTCGCCGAAGGTGTGGGTTGGCGGCGAAGTACGTTCGCCCGGTGAATATGCCACCTCGGGCCAAGTGCGGTTGCGCGATGCCGTGTTTTTGGCGAGCGGCGTAACGCCGGATGCTTCGTTGGATTCAGCGCAACTGTTTAGGACTGAAAAAGACGGCTCGATGAAGATCTTCAGCGTCAACCTCAAAAGCGCACTTGCCGGAAATCCACCCGACAACATCCTTTTGCAGCCGCGAGACCGGCTATTGATTCATCGCAACCTCGCCAGCGTGGAACCTGCGACGGTTTACATCAAAGGGGAAGTCGCAAAGCCGGGTCGATATCCCCTGACGGCGAACATGCAAGTGGACGATTTGATCCAGGCTGCGGGGGGACTGAAGCGCAGTGCCTACAAGCAAACTGCCGACTTAACGAGATTCGCTGCCGGAAATCCGGAGCAGGGAACGACCGAGCAACTGACCGTGGCCCTTGACGCCGCGGGAAAAGGCGACGGCAACGTGGATTTGACGCTACGGGACGGCGATGTTTTGGCCATCCGTCAGGTCTCCGGATGGAACGACCTAGGATCTTCCGTGACGGTGCGTGGAGAGGTTCAGCATCCCGGAACGTATGGAATTAGGCCGGGAGAACGATTGAGTTCGCTGCTCGCGCGCGCCGGCGGCTATTCCGCGGAAGCCTACCCCTATGGAGCGGTACTCGTGCGGCGAGATGTGCGGGAAGCGCAAAACCGGGAGCACGACGAGTTGGTGCGGCGTGTCGAGGCGGAGCAAGTCCATATGAAGTTTCTGCCGGAGAACGATGCTGAGCAGAAAACGGCGAAGTTGAACGCATTGGCGCAAACGCACGCGACACTCGAGCAATTGCGTTCGAATCCGCCGGCGGGGCGCATGGTGATTCACATTCAGGACAAGGGTGAGAGATGGAAGAACACCCCCGACGACCCGGTCTTGCGCGAAGGAGACATTCTCACCATCCCCAAGAAAGTTGGCTACGTGATGGTGAACGGCCAGGTGTTCAACCCCACGGCGGTGAGCTATCGGCCGGGAAGGAGTGCCAACTGGTATTTGTCGCAAGCCGGTGGACTGACGCAGCTCGCGGACAAGAAAGCGACTTTTGTAGTTCGTGCGGACGGTTCAGTGATCTCAGCAAAAAACAACTCGGGTTGGTGGTCGGGCGATCCGCTCAACGCCGTGTTGAGGCCCGGAGATATGGTCGTGATTCCTGAGAAGGCGATCAATACCGGCAACCGAAACTGGACCGCCATCCTGCAGTTTGCGCAAATTGCTGCTTCAGTTGCGGTCACCGCCGCATATTTGGCAGCGCATTGAGGAGTCCAGAATGCTGGCCATAGTCCAGCGGCTGGTTGTCGGAGCTTTTTTTGTTTCATTCGCAGGGGCGCTCTGGATTGCGGAAGCACAGGACGTGGCTCTGACCGAGCAAGACGCGGTGAGGCAGGCGTCGCAGAGACAAAAAATGCCTGAAGAGGACGGAATGAAAGATTTGTCCAAGCTGAATTTGCCGCGACCGCCAGCGCCTGAAAGGACCGCCAGGTCCGCTGCGCTCGATGATTTTTTGACCGATCAGAAAGACCTGTGGTCGAGTCCGGCCAAGCTCAGATTTTCAGATTCGGAGTGGCTGGTACCGGTTGCGGGCATCACGGCGGGACTTTTTGCCAGCGATGCCGAATTCAGTCGTCATCTTTCAAACGATCCCAAGACGCTCCGCCGTTACAGCAATCTCTCGACGGCAGGATTGGCCGGTTTGGCGGGAGGCGCGGGCGCCATGTGGGTTTGGAGCCACCGCAATCACAATTCGCATTGGCAAGAGACGGGATATTTAGCGACCAGGGCGGCGGTGAACAGCTTGGTCATGACCGAGACCCTGAAGTACGCCTTCGGACGCGCCAGGCCATACGAGGGAGCGGGAGGGGGAGGATTTTTTCAAGGAGGGACGTCATTTCCATCGGAGCATACGGCGGCGGCCTGGTCTATTGCCTCGGTTGTAGCGCATGAATATCCGGGGCCGCTGACGAAAGTTTTGGTATATGGCGCGGCAACGTTGGTCAGTATCTCGCGAGTGCGTGCGAAAGATCACTTCTCCTCAGACGTTGTAGTGGGCGCGTTGATTGGCCAGCTTGCCGGTTATCAGGCTTATTCGCGGCATCATGACCCCGAACTCGGGGGCGATGCGTGGGAAGGTTGGAGCGAACGTGCTCGCCGGATTTACTCTGAGCCATCCACCAAGCGACTCGGCTCGCCGTACGTTCCGCTGGACAGCTGGGTCTATCCGGCTCTCGAACGCCTGATGGCGATGGGGCTGGTCGACAGCGGATTTCTTGGCCTGCGGCCATGGACACGACGTGAATGCGCGCGGCTGCTGAACGAAGCAGAAGCCAAGGCCGCGGAAATTCCGGAAGCGGCTGGAATCTACAATGCGCTTGAACGCGAGTTTCAGAACGAACTGGAAGCGCCGTCGGCCCAGCCGCATGCCGAAATGGAGTCGGTGTACACGAGAATCACTGAAATTTCCGGCAAGCCAATCAACCAGAGTTTTAATTTCGGACAAACCCTTATCAACGACTATGGCCGCCCCTTTGGGCAGGGATTCAATGCCGTCAGTGGCTTTTCGTTCTGGGCCACAAGCGGATCGTGGGTCGGCTATGTTCGTGGTGAATATCAGTACGCGCCGTCAACTCCGGCACTTCCGTTAGCGGCGCGCGAATTCGTTTCGAACTCACAATTTCTCCAGGCGGTCGGCCCTGCGCCGGACACGCCGACGTCCGTCACCAACCGCTTTCAACTCCTCGACGCGTATGTCGGAACAAACTTCAACAACTGGCAACTGACGTTCGGAAATCAAAGTTTATGGTGGGGACCCGACGAAGGCGGAGCAACGCTGGTCAGCACAAACAGCACTCCCATAGCAATGGTGCGGTTTAGCAGGGTTACTCCGTTCACGCTTCCCTTGATCTCTCGATTCCTGGGACCGATGCGGATTGAATTATTCGTGGGACAACTGTCCGGCCAGCAGTTCGTGAACGGCCCTCCCGGAGTGAGCGGCTCTTATTCGGAGCCACTTGCCGATCAACCTTTCATTCACGGACAGAAGATCAGCTTCAAGCCGACACGTAATTTTGAATTCAGCCTTTCGCGGACGACTTTGCTTGGTGGGCCTGGAGTTCCTTTCACCTTGGGAACCTTCCGCCACAGCTTGTTGGGTCTGGGAAACGGACTGCCCGGTACATCGGCAGACCCTGGCGACAGACGATCGGCAGCCGATTGGACCTATCGTTTGCCAGGCTTGCGACGTTGGGTAACATTTTATGGCGACGCGTTCGCTGACGATCAGTACACGCCCATCGTTTATCCCGATCGCTCCGTGATCAGCGCGGGCCTTTATCTGCCGCAGTTGCCAAAGCTTCCGAAGCTGGACTTCCGCGTCGAGGGTGTCTATTCCGATGTACCGGCTGGTGGCGCGCTGAGCCACGGGTTCTTCTACTTCAATTCGAGATACCTCAGCGGCTATACCAACGACGGCAACTTGATCGGAAGCTGGATCGGACGCGAGGGGCAGGGCGCCCAGGTATGGTCCAATTACTGGTTTTCTCCGCGAACCCGGCTCCAACTTAATTTCAGGCATCAGAAAGTCAGTCAGCAATTCGTTCCTGGCGGCGGAACGCTCACCGATATCGGCGCGCTCACCGACTTTTCCCTTGGAAAAAACACGCATTTTACGGTTTCTCTGCAACATGAGCGCTGGCTGTTTCCAATTATTCAGCCGGGAGCGGCCAGAAATGTTTCCGCCACAGTAGGTATCACTTTCTCGCCGCAGACTGTCCTTCGCAGAGCAGTCTCCGCCGGCGTCGGCGAAAGCGAGAACCAGCCGTGAGTGCCCACAAGAGAAACAACGGCCAGGTGATGCAGGAGGTATCCGATGACGAATACCTCATCCTCTCGGAACAGCAGGTACCCGTTAGAAAAGGCGAACGTTTTGCCGCGAACTGCAGGCTGCTGTGGCAACAGCGCGACCTTCTGCGTCGCGCCGGGCTCTACGGATTTGCTTTCTTCACCGTGCTGGCATTTCTGATTCCGTCGCGTTACCAGTCCACCGCCCGGCTCATGCCACCGGACAACAACCAAGCGGCTTCGGGACTGGCGGCCGTTGCGGCTATGGTGTCAAGTAGCGCTGGCAGCGCGGCGGGTGGTCTGGCGAACGAAGTACTCAACGTAAAAAATACCAGCGACATTTTCTCTGGAATTTTGTCCAGCAGAACCGTTCAGGATGCACTGATTCAACAATTCAACCTGAAGCGGGTTTACTGGGACCGGCGCATAGAAGATGCCCGCGAAGATTTGTCGAAGCACACGGATTTGGACGTGGAGCGGAAGACGCAGATTGTTTCTATCACCGTCACAGACCGCGATCCCAAGAGGGCGACCGCGATGACCCAGGCTTACGTTGATCAGTTGAACCGGCTAGTGGCCTTGTTAAGCACTTCGTCCGCGCGGCGAGAGCGAATTTTCCTGGAGGGAAGGCTGCAAACGGTAAATGCGGAGTTGGAGAACGCCGAAAAACAGTTTAGTCAGTTCGCCAGCAAAAACAGCGCCATCGACATCAAGGAGCAGGGAAAAGCCATGATGGAGGCCGCCGCAGTTCTGCAGGGGCAGTTAATCGCGGCTCAATCGGAACTCGAGGGATTGCGGCAGGTTTATACAGATAACAATGTTCGCGTCCGTTCGATTCGCGCCCGGATCGGGGAACTCCAGCGGCAACTGGAAAAGATCGGCGGCAAGGGCGAAGACGTTTCCGACCCAAATCTGGCCAACGATGCTCTTTATCCTTCGATCCGAAAGTTGCCGGTGCTCGGCGTAACCTGGGCGGACCTCTATCGGCAGACCAAGGTACAAGAAGCAGTCTTCGAAACGCTCACCAAACAATACGAACTGGCCAAGGTGCAGGAAGCCAAGGAAATTCCGACGGTCAAAGTGCTTGATGCTCCAATTGTGCCGGAGAAGAAGGTATTTCCGCCGCGCACGATCATTGTCTTTCTCGGCACGGCCTTTTCGCTGATTGGCGCGGTGGTCTGGATTTTTACGGAAAAGACCTGGGGTGGCCTGAGCTCCGAGGATCCCCGAAAGTTGCTGCTGAACGACGCGGTAATTTCAATTCAGGGCAGGGTTATTGAACCGTCTGAGCAGAAGCCTGGAGTTCTCGGCTGGAAGCGAAGGTTGGGAAAGTGGCTGAAAAAGCGACGAAACGCGACGGCCACGCAGGGGCAAACCTAGCTCAGCCAAGAGATGCCATGGAGAAACCATCGGAAGAAACCGTTTTGCGAGTCAGGACACTTTAAGGAGACAGGAATGCGAGCGCTGATTACGGGCATTACAGGCCAGGACGGATCTTACATGGCGGAACTCCTCTTGGCGAAGGGCTATGAAGTTTTCGGGTTAATCCGCCGCAGCAGTGTCAACCGCTTTGATCGAATCGCACCGATTCTCAACGACATAGAACTCGTCGAAGGCGATCTGACCGATCAATCGTCACTCGACAACGTGGTTCTTACTGTTAAGCCGGACGAGGTGTACAACTTCGCCGCGCAGAGTTTTGTCCCTGTCTCCTGGAGTCAGCCGGTCTTGACCGGCGACGTCACAGGCCTCGGCGTGATGCGCGTTCTAGAGGCCATTCGGAAGCATTGGCCTAAGGCCAGGTTTCTCCAGGCATCCAGTTCGGAAATGTTCGGCAAAGTACGCGAAACTCCCCAGAAAGAAACTACCCCGTTTTATCCGCGAAGTCCGTACGGAGTAGCGAAGGTGTTTGGCCACTGCATCACGGTCAATTATCGCGAAAGCTACAAGCTTTTTGCATGCGCCGCAATTGGTTTCAACCATGAGTCGCCGCGTCGCGGACTTGAGTTCGTCACCCGAAAGGTCACCCACCAAGTCGCTCGCATCAAATGCGGGCTCGCCACTAAGTTGGCAATGGGCAATCTTGATGCAAAGCGAGACTGGGGATTCGCGGGCGACTATGTGTACGCCACATGGCTCATGCTGCAACAACCAGAGCCGGATGATTTCGTGCTTGCGACCGGCGAAACGCACAGCATTCGCGAGCTTCTGGAGATAGCGTTCGATGCGGTCGGGCTGGATTGGAAAGAGCACGTAGAACGCGACCCTAAACTGATCCGGCCGGCGGAAGTGGAGTTTTTGTGTGGCGATGGAAGCAAAGCTCGTCAGAAACTCGGCTGGAGACCGCGATTGGGTTTTTCAGAATTGATAAAAATGATGGTTGACGCGGACCTGGAGGCCATTCAAAACGAGGAACCAGCTTTGCCGCGGTTGCCGCGAAGCAACGGACATTTGTCCGTGGCGCGTGGCTAGGCGTGCGCCGTTTTGCGAATGGTTTTATCAGCTCTGCTTCCAGTCGGGCCGGAACCAGAGGGCCGCGACGAACATGAAGGACCCCGTGAAATGTCGCTAGCAACATCAACGGCACAGTTGAAGGAAGCCGCGGCCCCCGCAAAGTCGCCGCCATGGCTGTTTGCTCGGGCCAGCGAGGCGATGCTGTCCCAGGTACTGCGAAGAACCGTTCGCTTTTTGTTTCTGTTCCTCTGTGCAAGAAACTTGGGGCCAGAGGTCTTCGGGAGTTACGCACTTCTACTCGCAATGCTGGAAACACTGTCGTTGATAACGGGCGAAGGGCTCACGGACTACGTGGCGCGAGAGGTGTCCAAATCACCAGGCGTGGCGCGATCGCTATTCAATCGCGTAAGCATTTTGCGATGTCTGCTCGCCATTCCGCTTGCTCCGATGGCAATCGCAATTCTTCACTTGCTTCACTACCCGGCCGAAGTCGAGCGCAACGCCGCCTGGTTATTTCTCGCTCTACTGGCGCGTGGCCCCTTGGCCTCTGCGCAAGGTCTGTTTCGTGCAGTCCATCGCATGCGACTCCTTGTGTGGCTTGAAGCAGTGCAGGGAGCGACGCTGCTAGCGATTGGATGGTATTTCGTCGCTCACGAACCAAGTCTCAGGGCGGTGATCTGGGCCGAGTTGGGTTCGGCTTTTTCCGGCGCCCTCGCAGCCATTTTGATGGCGCGTAATGTCTGGTCTTTGGCTGGTGATTGGTCCTTGCCGTGGAGCACCATCTGGAAAGCGACTGCGACGTTCAACATTTTCCCGCTCATCACGAATATCTACGATCGGATAGACATCGTCATGCTGTCCGTGATTGCCGGAAATGCCGCCGCTGGTTTTTACGCGCTTCCATACCGAGTGCTTGCCACGCTACAAATCATTCCATTTGGCCTGATGGCTGCCGCGTTGCCAATATTGGCCGGGCGGGCGCCTTCGTCAAACGACAAGCAGATGTGCCTCAGAATGACAACACTTCTGGGCGTCCTGTCCATGTTTCCGGCGTTGATCCTCACGCTGTTGGCAGGGCCACTGGTGTTCCTGGTCCTGGGCGAAAGCTATGCCGCGTCGATTGGCATTCTACGAGTGCTGGTTTGGGCCGCGATCCCGATGTTTCTTAATTACGGCCTAAACACATTTCTGCTCGCGCGGGACAGGGAGCAGGTTTTTCTGCGGACGAATTCGATTTGCGCGGCAGCAAATGTAACTCTGAATTTGATGTTCATCCCGCGTTTCAGCTTCTACGCGGCCGCGGCCGTCACCATCGTTACGGAATGCCTGCTGCTTGCACAGAACCTCGTCATCATTCGCAAAAAGTTCGACTTTGTGGCTCTTCCCAACAGGTTGTGGACATCGATGTTGATCCTTGCTGCTGTTGTTGTCGGAGCTCAAGCCGCCAACGGGCATGTATCACCGCTCGTCGCGGCTGCTGTGGCTTGCTGCGTCTTTGCGTTTTGGTTGTACTTCAACGGATCGCTCAAGGGGATTCTTGAAGCTACCGGTCCAAGCAAAATGAGTGCGCAGTGAATTTGCGAAAGGTTGGACGGCATTTTGGTCATAGCGTTTGATACGTGGGTGTTCAGAAGCAGCCACCGGCACAGTGGCATCTACAACTATGCGAAAAATCTGCTTGCAGTATTCCGAGAACTGGCGCGTGCAAACTCGGGAATATCCATCCGCGTCTTCCATGATCCTGGCTATTCCGATAGCGCGGTGGATCTGTCGCCGTCAGAGGGGGTGGAAGCAATCGATACATCGCTCCTGCAGTTCCACCGCCTTTGGCAATTGGGCGGCATTACTACAGCGGCCGCACGAGCGGGCGCGGACCTGATCTTCTCTCCTACCACTCACACGTGGTCGCTTGGCTCCATTCCGGTTGTCACCACAATCCACGACGTCACCCCGCTGACTTCTCCATCCTTCGGCTCGGTGGCCAATCTGCTCGAAAGAATCCGCATGCGGAACGCCGCTAAGTTCTCCGTTAAATGCATCACCGATTCCGAGTGCTCCAAAAAAGATCTGGTTGCCATCTACCAACTGCCCCCGGAAAAGGTGACAGTCGCCTATCTCGGATATGATCGCCACACTTTTAACAGTTCTCCAGTCGATCGGGATGGACAACGAGCGCTCCTTGATCGCTTTGGTATCCATCGTCCCTACATTTTTCATCACGGCGCCATCCAGCCGCGCAAAAACTTGCTTCGTCTCGTCCGCGCGTGCAAAGAACTGTGGCAAAAGTGCCGAGACACCGATTTTCAGCTGGTCTTGGCCGGCCCCCTGGGCTGGAAGTACGAGCCCGTGCTCGCGGCCGCAAATGAAGTTGGAGTTTCGGGGAAGGTGGTTTTAACCGGGCCGCTCTCCGATGAACATCTGGCCGTCCTGCTCAAGGGAGCCACGTTGTGCGTGATTCCATCCCTCTATGAGGGCTTTTGTCTGCCAATGGTCGAGGCCATGGCTTGTGGCGTGCCGACGATAGCTTCCCAGGCTTCTTGCCTGCCGGAAATCTCGGGTGGCGTACTGCGATATTTTGATCCACATGCCATCGACGATATCGCGGCGACGGTCGAAGAGTCCCTATGTGATTCCTCTCTGCGGCAAACACTGGTGGAGCAGGGGCTGAAGAGAGCCGCCGAGTTCAGCTGGGAGCGCTGTGCTGCGCAAAGTCTGCTGGCGCTGAGGGAGTCTGCCAACTAAGGGTTGAGAAACGGACGCGGGAGCAGGACTCAAATGCAGTCTGCAATAACGATGGGCGAGTTTAACGACGCCAAAGCTGGCCTGGCGATAAGCCTGCTCATTGCAGGTGTGACGCTATCGGTGCTGGTCGCGGTGACGATGCCCGGCTTACCGACAACTATAGCCTTCTCTTTCCTGGCGTTGGCCTTTGCTTTTTTCCGGGTAAATGCATTTCTGTACGTTGTTGTTTTTCTCTTACCGCTATCGCCGGTAGTCTCGACTGGGCTCCCGCTCCGCAACATTTCTACATTCGTCCAGCTTTTGATGTTCGCGGGTTTCGGGCTGCGCCAGATCCGCGACGGCCACTCGCTGCGTCGATGGATCTTTGGCGAGCGGCTCAACCAATTGGCCGTCTTGCTGGTTGCTGTGATGCTGGCGTGTACTTTCTTCTTCAACCATGCCTCGACTTCTTCGTGGCGAGCATTTAGCGAATTTCTCGCGGGACTCTGTTTATTTCTGACCGTCAGTGGCTGGATAAAGAGCAAAGCAGAAGTCGCTCTAATCCTCCGCCTGGTGCTGTTATCCAGCGTCCTGGTATCGGTCTTCGGCTTTTATCAGGCGGTGATTGGAAACTATAGCGACTTCTATGAGTGGCTGTATCCAAACCTGATGGAGAACCTGGGTGTCTGGACGGGCCGTATTACATCCGTGCTGAGCTACTCCAACAGTCTGGCTGGTTTCCTAAATTTGATTTTGCCGATTGCCCTGAGCTTCCTGTTGATTCCCTCAAGTTCGCGCGATCGGCTGTTGGCGGCCGTCGCGTTGGCGTGCGGAGCTGCCGCGCTGATTCTGACGGCAAGCCGTGGAGGTTTCGCATCGTTTCTGGCCGAGTTGTTGCTCGCGGCAGTCTACCTGACGCGACGGGCGGCCAGCCGAAAATGGCTGCTCGTGGCGGGGCTAGCCGTCGCCGCGCTGGGCTTGCTGATGTTCTTCGGTTTTGTCCGCACCCCCTGGGTCGAGGAAGATCAATCGGCGGCCATGCGCCTGTTGTTCTGGGGATTCGCCTCCAGCCTTTTCCTGTCATCGCCAATCGTTGGCGTCGGTTATGGCAATTTTCGGGCTCTGTACGACATTCCCGGAATCGCCCCGGGAATCTTCGATGTTCACAACCTGTATTTGCAATTGCTGGCAGAAACCGGACTGCTGGGCTTCTTTGCGTTCTTCACCACTATCGTTCACGTAATTCGCAAATGCCTTCGCGCGTTGAAAGAGCCGACGCGCGGCCTCAGGACCATCGTGAATTTCGCGGCCCTGGCCGCAGTGGTCTCGGTTCTACTTCACGGCTTTGTCGATTTTCTGTTTATCGTAAGCCCCCAATTCACAGTGCTCTTCTGGCTGATCCTGGCCCTGGTGGTTGTGGCGGATCGCTGGCCCGGTCGAAATCCGCGCCGTATGTTTCAAGAGGCTGTGGTCGCGAGATGAAGAAACAGATCACTATCGACGCCAGGTGGCTGAAGGGCGGCATCGGCACATACACCGAGCACTTGCTCGAAGGTCTGTCGAAATCTCGAAATGGGTTCGAGATCGAGGCAATCACGCGCCCGGAACATGCCGACCTGGTAGCTCGGTGGTGTTCGAAAGTGCGAATCGTTGACGCCTCAATCTATACGTTGTCGGAGCAGTGGGCGCTTCCGTGGATCACGTTTGGTGCGGACTTGCTCCACGTGCCGCACTTTAACGTGCCACTGTTTCATCGCGGCCAATTACTCGTCTCCATTTTGGATGTGATCCACCTTACCGACCCAGCGTACAAGCGCAATTTCGCCATTCAATTGTATGCGCGGCCCATGTTGCTATTGGCGGCCCGCAAGGCCAGCCATATCGTCACCATTTCCGAATATTCGAAATCGCAAATTGTTGAACACCTCAGAGTCCCCGAGGAAAAAGTCACTGCGATCCGCTGCGGCGTGAATGGACAGTTTCGCTGCCATGACCGCGACGAGGCGGCCAGATTGATCGAGCGACATCTCAACATCGCAACGCCTTTTGTGCTCTATGTGGGCAATCTTAAGCCGCATAAGAATGTCCCCACACTCCTGCGGGCTTTCGCGCTTTTCCGATTTCGGGGAGTTCTTCCGCATCGCCTGGTCATTTTGGGTGACGACAGGAAGGGTTCCACGTCGCTGCTCGATGAATGCAAACGCCTAATGATAGACGATGCCACATCGTTTGTGCCTCGCGTCACGGCTCAGATCCTCCCAAAGCTTTACGCAGCCGCCAGCCTGTTGGTCATGCCATCGCGGGTTGAGGGTTTCGGTCTGCCCGTGCTGGAAGCAATGGCGTCCGGTACGCCGGTGATCTGTTCGCGCGCGGCGTCGCTGCCAGAGGTCGCTGGCGATGCGGCCGTCTATTTTGATCTTAGCTCTCCCGAGGAGTTGGCTTCGGCGATGGAAAGGGTACTGTCGTCGAAAGACTTGCAGAAAAATTTGCGGGCAAAGGGTTTGCAGCGTGCCGAGGAGCTGACTTGGCAAAGTTCGGTCCAGAAACACGTCGAAGTTTACGAAAGGGTGCTCAGTTCAACTTAACCCCTACATGGTGCTTCCATGAATCATGCCCTCTCATATTCTGCCGAGCGCGACCAGCCCTGGGATCGCTTCGCCGAAACGGACCCCTACACCTACATCCTTACCAGCCTGAAGAATCGGGACATCAGTCAGTTCTGGCAGAGTGGCCAGAGCCTTGTGAACCGCGAAATTCTTCCGCTTATCGAGTCCCTGCGGATATCTACCGGCATAGGGATGGAACTCGGCTGCGGTGTTGGACGTCTCGTTTTGCCTCTGGCCTCATATTTCCGGGAAATTTGGGGCGTGGATGTTGCCGAAGCAATGGTCCGGCGGGCTGAGAGGGTTGCCGCAGATCGTGGGATCCGAAACGCCAAATTTTCCGCCGTTGCCGGTCCTGACGACCTTTTGCGTCGCATGCGCGACTGCCGTGGACGGATTGATTTCGTCTATTCGCTTCTGGTCTTTCAACACGTTCCTGATTTCTCCGCGATCGCTGGATACCTTCGGGTGATCAGCGGTTTGCTGGCGAAATCTGGCATCGCGTACTTGCAATTCGATACGCGTCCGAAGACCATTGCCTATCATCTGAAGTCCAACCTTCCCGATTTTCTCTTGCCGCGTTTCTGGCGGAAGGGAATTCGCCGTATTCGCCGCGCTCCCCGGGATCTCGAGAAGAGCCTTCGCGATGCCGGACTCGAAATCATCGACCAGCTGACGCCCTTGACCGATTATCACCGCTACGTGTTGCGGCGCGTCTCGAGGGCTTCCGCATGAGTCTCTCGTTGCAACGAGAATCGGTTGTGCTGGCGGCGCCTCCGGCGGCCGAACCGTATCCTTTGCAGAAATTGCGAATCGCAATTGTTCACTATTGGCTCGTCAACCGCCGGGGCGGTGAGCGTGTCGTGGAAGCGTTGGCCAAGATGTTTCCCGCCGCGGACCTTTTCTCGTTGGTGGTAGACCGGAACAAATTGTCTCCGTTGCTCCGCGAACGCCCGATCCACACTTCGCTCGTGCAGAAGCTTCCTGCGAACACACGTTGGTATCGCCATATGCTCCCTATTTACCCTTTGCTGTTGGAGCAATTCGATCTGAGCGATTACGATCTTGTCCTCAGTTCGGAGTCCGGCCCGGCTAAAGGTGTCCTGACCGGTTCCCGGACCTGTCACATCTGCTATTGCCATTCCCCGATGCGCTATTTGTGGGATTTCTATCATGGCTATAAGAGCGGCCACAGTATGGGAGCCTTGTCGCGTGCGGTTTTCGGACTCACCTCACACTACCTGCGAATGTGGGACGCCGCTTCGGCCAACCGCGTGGACCATTTCATCGCAAACTCCAAAACTGTCGCCGCTCGAATTCGCAAACACTATCGGCGGGAGGCGACGGTCATTCATCCTCCCGTAAATGTCCAGGCTGGCTATCTCTCCGGCCGGATCGGTGACTACTACCTTTTTGTTGGGCAGCTGGTTGACTACAAACGGGCTGATCTTGCCATTGCAGCGTGTAATCGATTAGGGCGCAACCTCCGCATCGTCGGAGAAGGCGAGCAATATCGAAGGTTGCGGCAAATGGCCGGGCCGACGATTTCGTTTTGCGGTTCGCTTTCTGATGAAGACGTCCGCGAACAATACGCGCATTGCCGGGCGCTGCTTTTCCCCGGTGAAGAGGATTTTGGAATAGTTCCTGTCGAGGCCATGTCCTTCGGCCGTCCTGTGATCGCGTTCGGCCGTGGTGGGGTAACCGAGACGGTCAATGGGTTTTACCCGGATGGCCCGTCCTCCGGGTCTTCCTCCGGCGTCTTCCTTCGCGACCAGACCGTGGAATCACTGACCGAAGCGATTGTGGCATTCGAACGCCTCGAGAACAACTTCTCCCCGTTCCGAATCAGACAAGCAGTACAGAATTTCGACGAAGGACATTTCAGCGAGCTTATCGGTCAATTTATTTCTGAAAAAATAGCCCGATTCCAGGCGGAAGGTCCGCTCGGAAAGGAAGGTTGACGCAATTCCCGGCAAAAAGCGGCTATCCCATGCTTCGCCTCCGCCTCCATCTCGTAAAGCTGGTCCTTCAGCTGGTCGTCGTTTCTCTGCCAACGTGGGCTTTCGCGATCGCAGGGTACCTCCGCCATTTCGCGGCCAACGTGTTTCAGCTTCCGATGATTTTCGACCTGCGGGCTTATCTGGTCCTGCTGATTTTCACCACCGTGGCTTGGGCCTTCGTTTCAAACCACTTTGGCCTTGCCAACCCTCAGCGCATTTTTGCCACCGGAGGCAAAACCAGAAAAATGATCGGGGCTTGCGTCGTCACTTACATCATTACTGTCGGCGCCACCTTCTTCTACCGTGAGTCGCAGTTCTCTCGTGCATTTGTAGTCCTTAGTTGTGTCGCTCTTCTGTTTCTCACTGCCGGCTGTCAAGTTGCGTTTCGATTCGTACTGGAAGGTTTGCGCCGGCGTGGCAAACACTGTCTCCATGTTTTGATAATTGGTGCGGACGAATTCGCTGCCGCCACGGCCAGCCGGCTACTCCGCGGTCAGATCATGCCCTGTCAAATCGCGGGATACGTTGCCTTGCCAGGGCAAACACTCTCACCCGAAGCCCGCCCGGTTCACGCACTCTCTGATTTGCCGGCTCTGGCAATCGGAAACGGCCTCGACGAAGCCATCCTAGCGATCCCTAACCCGCTTTTCGCGCAGATTCCGTCACTGCTCAAGCAGCTCGATCCTTTATGCATACCCATCCGAGCCATCCTGGATTGGGGAGAAGGCGTTAAGATCAGCGACCAATTGTTCGATTTCGGCGGTATCCCCATGCTCGATTTGAAGCCGACCGCGGCTGAATCCGTTTCCTATTTTCTTGCTAAGCGCATCTTTGATCTGGTTTTTTCGAGCCTCGTCCTTTTGCTCGCCCTCCCGCTTTTGTTAGCCATTGCTGTGGCCATCAAGCTCACCTCTGCCGGTCCGATTTTCTTCACTCAAGAGCGTGTGGGCTTAAAGGGACAGATCTTCAAAATGTACAAATTTCGTACCATGCGCATCGGAAGTGTGGCAGAAGCCGATGTGACCCGGGCCGTCCCTAACGATCCCCGCCGCACAAAAATCGGTGCGTTTCTGCGGCGCACCAGTCTCGACGAGCTACCGCAGTTCTATAACGTGTTGAAAGGCGATATGAGCGTTGTCGGCCCTCGGCCTGAAATGCTGTTCTTTGTCCGTAAGTTTTCCACCGAGCTCGCGCGTTATAACTCCCGCCACTACGTAAAAGCCGGAATCACCGGTTGGGCTCAAGTGAACGGCCTACGCGGAGACACGTCCATCATCGAACGCGTTCAATATGACCTTTACTATCTCCGTCACTGGAGCATCGGTTTCGACCTGCAAATCATTCTACTTACCGTCTTCAGAGGCATCGTGAACAAAAACGCCTATTGAGCGAGCTCATTTCATTCAACCAGCGGCCAATTCTTTTAGCTCCGGCTTTCGTCTAACGTTTTCGCGCCAGGGTTGCGTATCTTGCGTCCTGAGTTAGACTCATATCTGAACTTATGAGAAACCTGTCGGTCCTGCTCATTCTTTGCGCGGCATTTTTTCTCGCGTCTCTCGATGTTCACCCTCAAGCGCAGGGTCCGCCGCAGCCTTCTCCCGAACAACGCGCGGCCGTTGATCGCGGCCGCGCTCAATTCCAACAGGCGTGCGGCTTTTGTCATGGTCCGGACGCGACAGGCGCCCGCGGCCCCGATCTGGTCCGCTCTACGCTCGTAGCTCACGACGTCAACGGCGACCTCATCGGTGAAGTCATCCGCAGCGGCCGCCCGGACAAGGGCATGCCCGCTCTGCCTCTCACCCCTGCGCAAATCTCAGACATCACTGCGTTCCTGCACGCCCGTTCGAAAGAAGCCGTCGAATCCTCTGGCGTTCCCTCCGACTATCCCTTCGAAAAACTCCTTACCGGAAATGCCGACAAAGGCAAAACCTACTTTGAAGGCGCCGGCGGTTGTAGCAAGTGCCACTCGCCGACCGGCGATCTCGCCGGCATCGTGCACAAATACAATTCCATCGAGCTCCAGGCACATATGCTCTATCCCCAAGACAAACCGCTTCTAGCCACGGTCACTTTGCCCACCGGTGAACAGCTCTCCGGGACCGTTTCTCACATCGACGACTTCACCGTTGGCATTCGCATCGGAGACAAAACTGGCTGGTACCGTTCCTTTCCGCGCGGCAAGGTCCAACTCGAACTCAAAGATCCACTCGCAGCTCATCGCGAACTGCTTCCCAGGATCTCGCAAGCCCAAATGCACGATCTCTTCGCTTACCTTTACAGCTTGAAATAGCTGCTCGCGAGAAAATGGAGCTCTCCCCATGAAGTATTCGCTCGTGAAATTTTTACGGCCCGCTCTGATGCCGATCCTGCTCGCGTCAAGTCTGCTTCCATCCCGCGTTGCGGCTCAGGGCCTCGATCCCGCGGCACTTCTCAAGCCGTCCACTGACGCCTGGCCTACCTACAATGGCGATTATTCCGGCCGTCGCCACAGCACGCTCGACCAAATCAACGCTTCGAACGTCAACTCTCTCAGTCTTGCCTGGGCGTTTCGCATTCGCGGCAGCGTCATCAAGTCCACTCCGCTGGTCGTCAACGGCATCCTGTATTTCACAGTGCCCGACAACGTCTGGGCCGTGGATGCCCGCTACGGCCATCAGATCTGGCACTACCATCGCGCTTCCGAAGGCGACCACATCGGCCAGCGTGGCGTCGCGATTTATAAGGACTATCTCTTTTTCGAAACACCCGACGCACATCTGGTCTCGCTTAACGCCAAAGACGGCACTGTTCGCTGGGACGTGCCCCTCGCCGACGGCAAACTCGGCTATTTCGCCACCATGGCTCCGCTGGTCATTCGCGACCACGTCGTTGCCGGTGTGTCCGGCGACGTCACTGATGTGCCCGGCTTTCTCGTCTCGGTTGACCCCGAAACCGGCACTGTCCAATGGCGCTGGAACACGCAACCCAAACCCGGCGAACCCGGTTCCGAAACCTGGCCGAAAGATTCCGACGCGATCCGCCACGGCGGCGGAATGACCTGGATGACCGGCACCTATGATCCCGCGCTTAACCTTTTATATTGGGGTACGGGCAACCCCAATCCCGTTCTCGCTGGCGAAGGCCGCCCCGGCGACAACCTCTTCACCTGCACCATCGTCGCGCTCAATCCCGACACCGGGAAACTCGCCTGGTACTTCCAGCCCTCGCCGCACGACGTCCATGATTGGGACGCGGTGCAAACTCCGGTCCTCTTCGACGCCGACTTCAAGGGCCAACCCCGCAAGCTGCTCGCCCAGGCCAGCCGCAACGGATTTTTCTTCGTTCTCGATCGCGCCACTGGCGAGCATCTCGTCACCGAGCCGTTCATCGAACAGACTTGGGCCTCGGGCGTGGACAAGCGCGGTCGTCCTATTGCCAAGCCTGAAGCCACTCCCACTCCCGATGGTGCTCTGGTTTCTCCCGGCTCCGACGGCTCCACCAACTGGATGGCTCCCAGCTTCGATCCGCAGACCGGGCTCTTCTTCGTCAACGCGCGCCGCCTCTTCAGCGTCTACTACAACACCGTCACCACTAAGGCCGAAGGCTGGGGTGGTCGCGATCGCATCCTGTGGGCTAACTCCACTATTCGCGCGCTCGATTACCGCACAGGAAAAGTCGTCTGGAATCACGAAATCGGAGACGGCGAAAGCATCGCCGGCATTCTCACCACTGCCGGGCGGCTGCTTTTCACGGCCGACAATTCCGGCAACCTGCTCGCTCTCAAGCCGGCCAACGGCGAAACGCTGTGGCATCTCAACATGGGAGGCGAACTCACCGCCTCTCCCATGACCTACCAGCTCGATGGCCGGCAATACGTCATCCTTCCGGTGGACAACGTCCTCTACGCCTTCGCGCTCCCGCAAAAATAATTTGCATCTCTCGTCGCTCGGTACGACGATATTCATGTAGCGGCCGCCTTCTCGGGCGGGCGCCTTTGGGCGGCTGGACATGGCACAGCAGTTCAATTTAGTCGTTAATGGCCAATCCCAGGCGATTCAAGCCGATCCGGGCACGTCTCTGCTAACCGTTCTTCGCGAGAACCTCGGCCTCACCGGCTCGAAATATGGCTGCGGAGAAGGCCAGTGTGGCGCCTGCACCATCCTGCTCGGCGGTGTGGCCCGCCGCGCTTGCATCACTCCGGTCTCCGCGGCTGCTGGAAAACCCATCACCACGATCGAGGGACTGGAGCAATCCGGCCGCCTCCATCCCGTCCAGCAAGCCTTCCTCGACGCCGAAGCCTTCCAATGTGCTTACTGCACGTCTGGAATGATCATGAGCAGTGTCGCCCTTCTGCGCCAAAATCCCCATCCCACGCCCGCTCAAATCGAACAATCCCTGCAAGGCAACATCTGCCGTTGCGGCACGTATCCGCGCATTATCGAAGCCTTGCAAAAAGTCGCCAAAGCCTCTCAGGAACATCGTTCATGAGTCCTCCTGCAAACAAATTCGCCATCGAACCTGAGCGCTACGAATTTCATTCTCCATCGCTCCATCAGTTCGCCTTAGCCCGCCGCGACTTTTTCAAAGTTCTCGGAAGCGGCATCGCGGTTTTCGCAACGAGCAAAGAGGCTGCCCCGCTTCAAGAAACCGCGCCCGGCCCGCGCATCCAGTCGCCTCAACTGCCGAAAGAGATCACTTCCTGGCTGCACATCGGCGACGACGGCACCGTCACGGCTTTCACCGGCAAAGTCGAAGTGGGCCAGAATGCCCGCACTTCCCTCACGCAAAGCGTCGCTGACGAGCTCCGCGTCCCATTCTCTAGCGTCCGCATGGTCATGGGCGACACAGAGCTCACTCCTTTTGACATGGGCACCTTTGGCAGCCGCACCACTCCCACCATGGCTCCGCAATTGCGCCGTGTAGCCGAAGCCGCCCGCACTGTCCTCGTCGAGACGGCTGCCAAGCAATGGAATGTCCCGGCGGCCAAACTCAAAGCCGTCGACGCCAAAGTCACTGATCCCGCGTCCGGTAAATCGCTCACCTACGCCGAACTCGCCCGCGGCAAAACTCTCGCTCAACTCCTGCCCGACGCCGACCCCATCACCTCGCCGTCCGACTGGACCATCGCCGGCCAGCCGCTTCCCAAAGTAAACGCGCGCGATTTGGTCACCGGCAAGCATCAATACACTACCGATCTCCGCCCCGAAAATCTGCTCTACGCCAGAATTCTTCGTCCGCCGTCGTTCGGTGCCACCCTCGCCTCCTGCGATGCCAAAGCCGCCAGCGCCATGCCTGATGTCGTGGTTGTTGTGGACGGCAACTTTGTCGGCGCAGCTGCTCCTACCGACGCCCAGTCCGAGCGCGCTGTCGCTTCCATCCGCGCACAGTGGAACGAATCGCCACAAAAAATCTCCGATCGCGAAATCTTCGACTACCTCAAACGCAACGCCTCCAGCGACTCTGATCGCCACAACGACAAGCAGCAAAAAGGCTCGGTCGCCGAGGGATTGTCCGCCGCCGCTCACAAACTCGAAGCCGCCTACACTGTCGCTTACATCGCCCATGCACCGCTCGAGCCTCGCGCCGCCGTTGCCGAATGGAACAACGGCAAAATGACGGTCTGGACTGGGACGCAACGCCCCTTCGCCGTCCGCACCGAAGTCGCCAACGCGCTCCACATCCCCGAAAGCAACGTCCGCGTCATCGTTCCCGACACCGGCTCCGCTTATGGCGGCAAACATACCGGCGACGCCGCCGTCGAAGCCGCTCGCCTCGCCAAGTCCGCCAATCGCCCCGTCAAACTCGTCTGGACCCGCGAAGAAGAATTCACCTGGGCCTATTTCCGCCCTGCCGGTCTCGTCGAGGTCAAAAGCGGCCTCCACGCCGACGGCAAGCTCACCGCTTGGGAATTTCACAACTATCATTCCGGATCATCCGGCATCGAAACTCCCTACGATGTCCCCAACCAACTCGTCCAATATCATTCCGTCCCGCTCATCCTTCGCTGCGGCTCCTATCGCGGACTTGCCGCCACCGCCAACCACTTCGCTCGCGAAACGCACATGGATGAACTCGCTCGCGCCGCCAACCTCGACCCTCTCGAATTTCGCCTTCGCAATTTATCTGACCCGCGCCTTCGCGCCGTTCTGCAAGCTGCTACGCAAAGATTTGGCTGGCCGGGAACGAAGTCCAAAGGAGGCCAAGGCTTCGGCCTCGCCGCCGGACTTGAAAAGGGAAGTTACGTGGCCACGTGCGCGGAAGTAATCAGCGACATCAAATCATCCAAACTCCAGGTACTCCGTCTCGTCACCGCATTCGAATGCGGCGCCATCATCAATCCCAACGGTCTGCGCAATCAGGTCGTCGGTGCCAACATCCAGGGACTCGGCGGCGCTCTGTTCGAATCCATTCAATTCGAAAACGGCCGCATCAAAAATCCGCTCTTTGCAAACTATCGCGTCCCACGTTTCCGCGACCTTCCGGTGATCGAAGCGGTCCTTCTCGATCGCAAAGACATTCCTTCCGCGGGCGCCGGCGAAACTCCCATCATGGCCGTAGCCCCGGCCGTCGGTAACGCGCTCTTTGACGCCACTGGCATCCGGCGCCGGGCCATGCCCCTCGCGCCAGAAGCCTGACCTCCTTCCTTGCGATTTACGCTTTGCCCTGAAACAATGCGGTGACCGTCGCGCCCGCCCGCGCATCGAAGTCTCCGGCCCGATCTTCAGGGCTCAATACCAAGCACACGAGGTGAACTATGGACTGTTATGGCGGCAAAGAACTGGCCGATGCTTTTCGCACCGTCCGCAAAAATACCATTCAGGTTGCAGAGGATATTCCAGAATCTAAATATGATTTTGTCGCTGCTCCCGACGTCCGTCCGGTCGGTAAAATGCTCGCTCACGTCGCTCTTAGCACTCGTTTTTGGGAGGAGATCGACGGCAAGGGGCTCACCACCATGCAGGGCTTCGACTTCGTGCCTCTGATGGAGAAGAACCAGGCTGACGAGGCCAAGCAGCGAAGCAAAGTCGAAATCGTCCAGTTGCTTCGAACCAATGGCGAGAAATTTGCGTCATGGTTGGAGACGCTGACACCAGAAGTTCTCGCTCAGCGCGTGACGGAACCTGACGGGCAAACCACCAAGACTCGTTTCGAACGCATCCTCGGCGCCAAAGAACATGAAATGCATCACCGAGCTCAGCTTATGCTCATCGAGCGCCAGGTCGGCGTCGTTCCTCACCTCACTCGCCAGCGCCAGGAACGCATGGCCGAGATGAAGGCGCAGCGCTCCGCCACAGCCTAGATTTTCCTGTTTGACTTACTCGACGAGGCGACTTTTTTGGCCGCCTCGTTTTTCTTCCGCTGTTCAATCCACCAGCCGCCCTGTCGTTTTACCAGGCCCTCCTCAGCCCAAAAAGTAGGCGCGTAGCGCAGCCCATTGAACTCTCCGACTTCCGGGACTACGCTATCCTCATGGCCGCCGCCGGCTGGGAGGCACTTATGCAAATCAGGACGAGCGAGCTGTCCGCCAATTTGATCCTCGGCCTGTGCGCCGTCGCACTCGTTTTTCCGCCGCCGAAGCCTGCCTCGACAGTCGCCAATCTCAACGTCAGCATCCACGAATGGGACGTTCCGACCAAAGGCGCTCATCCTCACGATCCCGCCGTCGCGCCGGATGGTTCTCTCTGGTTCACAGAGCAAATGGTCAGCAAGCTCGGCCGCCTCGACCCGAAAACGGGGGCTTTCAAGGAGTACGCGCTCAAAGGCTCCAACGACGGCCCCCATGGCCTTGTCGCTGACCGCGACGGCAACATCTGGTACACGGGAAATTTCGCCGCACATATCGGCAAGCTCAATCCGCGCACCGGCGAAGTCACGCAATACAAAATGCCCAATGAAAAGGCGGAAGACCCGCACACGCCGGTTTTCGATTCGCAGGGAATTCTCTGGTTCACCGTACAAGTCGGAAACATGGTCGGCCGCCTCGACCCGAAAACCGGAAATATCCAATTGAAGGATATTCCTACTAAGGACGCGCGGCCCTATGGCATTCAGATCAACAGCAAAGGCGTGCCCTTCTTCTGCGAATTTGGCACCAATAAAATGGCCAGCATCGATCCCCACACCATGCAAATCACTGAGTATCCGCTTCCGCAAAACGCCCGCCCTCGCCGCATGGCCATCTCCGCAGATGACCAAGTGTATTTCACCGATTATGAGAGCGGAAACCTTGGCCGTCTCGATCCCGTTTCGCGCACCGTGAAGATGTGGCCTTCTCCCGGAGGCGCCGGGTCCAACCCCTACGGCATGGTGATCGCGCCGGACGGCATGATTTGGTACAGCGAATCCGGCGTGAAACCAAACACCGTCATCCGTTTCGATCCCAAAACCGAACAATTCGCGCGCGCCACCATTCCTTCCGGAGGCGGCACCGTCCGCAACATGGCCGCTACCTCCGACGGCCGCATCTACCTCGCCTGCTCCGGCGTGAACAAAGTCGCGGTCGTCGAACCGCCCCGCTAACCGCCCATCCGTAACTCGCGGTCATTCGACGCGACTACGAAATCGCGTGTCCGCTTCCGGACGCTTCCTGTCCGCCTGCGGACAGTAGCCCTTCCAAGGAAACCTTCCAGCAGCTTCTTCGTCTTACTAAGTTGAAGAAAGCAAGCGGGTA